>ERZ1106963.4011-NODE-4011-length-11528-cov-8.988320_pt1 | contig 11528 bp, 9 predicted proteins | sample MGYA00403681_ERZ1106963 | MGnify/ENA primary metagenome ERZ1106963 (study PRJEB35170, sample SAMEA104062407) | human gut metagenome | biome: human gut; feature: human-associated habitat; material: faeces | place: Denmark | collected 2012-05-03 ...
CGATCGGGGTGTGGATCGGCTGGAACGAGTCCTTGCCGTATTTGGCGTAGTGGCCCGAGGTGACATAAAGCTCCTTGTTGCCGATGTGCGGCGTGATCACCTGCTGGTAGCCGTACTCCTTCTGCACGCCCCGCAGGAACTGTTCCAGCCGGTCGCGCAGCGCAGCTCCCTTGGGCAGCCACAGCGGCAGGCCCTGGCCCACGCGCTGCGAAAAAGTGAACAGTTCGAGGTCCTTGCCCAACTTGCGGTGGTCGCGTTTCTTGGCCTCCTCCATCATCGCGAGGTACTCGTCGAGCATTGATTTCTTGGGGAACGAGATGCCGTAGATACGCGTCAGCATCTTGTTCTTCTCGTTGCCGCGCCAGTAGGCTCCGGCCACGGACGTAAGTTTCAGGGCCTTGATATATCCCGTGTTGGGAATGTGCGGGCCGCGGCAGAGGTCCGTGAACGCACCGTTGGTATAGAAGGAGATGGTGCCGTCTTCGAGGTCCGTGATCAGTTCGACCTTGTACTGGTCGCCCTTCTCGGTGAAGGTCTTCAGCGCTTCGGCCTTGGGGACTTCGCGGCGGAGGAGCGCTTCCTTGTTGCGGGACAGCTCCACCATCTTGTTTTCGATCGTCGGCAGGTCGGCTTCGGTGATGGGCGTCGGGGAATCGACGTCGTAGTAGAAGCCGTTTTCGATGGCCGGGCCGATGCCGAATTTGATGCCCGGGTAGAGCGCTTCGAGAGCCTCGGCCAGCAGGTGCGACGAGGTGTGCCAGAAGGCGTGCTTGCCCTCTTCGTCGTCCCATTTGTAGAATTTGACCGAAGCGTCCTCTTCGATCGGGCGCGTCATGTCCACCGTCGCGCCGTTTACCGCGGCCGCGAGCGAGTCAGCAGCTAAACGAGGGCTGATGCTCTCTGCGATCTGATACGCAGTAGTCCCTTTGGCATATTCACGTACGGAGCCGTCGGGAAAAGTGATTTTGATCATTTTGTTGTATAAATTAAGTTTTCGGGGCCTTCGGCGCTTCCACAATTACGAGACGGAATACGCCTCCGGGTTGCCCGGTGTTTTTGTTCGGGTCTTTGTCAATCCTCCTTTTCGGTCTGCGGCAGGTCCTTGACCGAGACGTCGCGGCCGCCGCGGTCGCGTTCGGCGCGTTGCAGCGGATTGCGCGTCCATTCGGCCCATGCGCGGCGGTGCTCCGCGATGTCGATGGCCGCATAGATCGCATTGCGCATCGACTGCGGGTCGGCCTTGTCCTTCCCGGCGATGTCGAAGGCCGTGCCGTGGTCGGGCGAGGTGCGCACGGCCGAAAGCCCCGCCGTGAAGTTCACCCCGTCGGGCGACAGGCTCTTGAAGGGCGCCAGCCCCTGGTCGTGGTACATGGCCAGGATGCCGTCGTACTTGGCGTATCCGCCCCCGGCGAAAAGCCCGTCGGCGGCAAAAGGCCCGAAGGCCAGCACGCCTTTCGAAAACGCCTCGACAATGGCCGGGCGGATGATCTCCTGCTCCTCGCGTCCCAGCAGTCCGCCGTCGCCGGCGTGGGGGTTGAGCGCCATGACGGCGATGCGCGGCTCGACGATGCCGAAGTCCTCGATGAGCGCACGGCGCAGCGTGTCGAGGTCGCGCACGATCCGCTCTTTGGTGATGTTGCGGGCGATCTCCGAGACGGGGATGTGCTTGGTGACCAGCCCCACGCGCAGCACGTCGCTGCACAGGATCATCATGGCTTCGCCTTCGAGTTCGGCGGCCAGGTATTCGGTGTGTCCCGTGTAGCGGAAGTCGTCCGCCTGCACGGTCTCCTTGTCGAAGGGTGCGGTCACGAGCGCGTCGAGGTGTCCCGCCTTCAGGTCGCGCATGGCCGCGCACAGCGCCTCTACGGCCGCGCGTCCGGCTTCGGGGGTCGGCTTGCCCGGCGCGATGTCGGCCGTCTCCCCGCATGCCACGAGGTTCGCCTTTCCGCGGCGCGCCTCGGCGGCCGACGCCACGGGGTTGAAGGAGAAGGCTTCGATCTCCGCGACGGTATTTCGGTAATAGGCCGCGGCTTTGGGCGAGCCGTAGACGACGGGTGTGAAAAGCTCCGTCATCCGCGGGTCGGCGAGCGCCTTGAGAATGATTTCCCAGCCGATGCCGTTCGTGTCGCCCTGCGTGATGCCTATTTTGAATTTGTTTTCCGGCATAATCAATTTTATTTCAACTTACAAAGTTATAAAATATTCAGAATACACAATGCCTCGGATTCGATTAAAATGAATTTTTACCCCGCTTTGCGCCGGAAGTGCAATTTTTCACTATCTTTGTTACAGCAGTCTGTGAGGATTGCTGACATTTTTGGGATAAAAAGCGCATCGGCTTTTTTTCTTACCGCCGAAAATTGGACACTTTTGTGTAACGTAAGGAATAAGGGTTGATGCTCTCGCTGTTTTCCAGCGTGGGCATTTGCCGCATTCTACGTTACGGGTCGTCCAATACCTCGGCGGTGGAGCAGCAAGTCTGCCCGCGCTTTTTTTCCGGACCAAGCAAGTTTGGAGAAATGAGAAGATGTGAGCGGAAAATGTTGAAATGCAATGCTGAACTTGTAGATATCGTATTCCGTCTGATGTTCGAAACGTTCTGGGTGGCCCCTTACGATCTGCGGCGGGATTTCCCGGTGCTGGTCAATTTCGAACGTCATGCGCGCCATGCGTCGGTGCTGTTGGGTAAAATCGACTTCGCCTCGGCCTCCGGGGCGCAGATATACGAATTGGGAAAGACCGTCGCAGCGCTCGACCGGGCCGTCCGGCAGATCGCCGAAGCGCGGCTGTTTTCGCCCGTGGAGTGCGCCGAGGCGCAGGAACTGGTCGGACGCATCCGGAATGCGCTGCCTGCGGCCTGCGCCGCCGGGCTTGCGGCGGCTCTTTCGCACGATTTGGAATAGCTGCGGGATGCCGGCTCCGCCCGGCCCCTGCGACCGCAGGTCGCAGGGATTCTGTCATGCACCCTCGCCTTCGCTCGGGATAACCGCGCTCCGTGATTTCTTGGGCGGCTCGGCAAAAGCCGGAAAAACCGGAGCCGGTTTAAAACGCAACGGACCCCGCCTGGGAAATGAATTTCCGGCGGGGCCTGATGCGTTTTAGTCCTTCGGACTTTATTTTCCGGCTTTTGCGCTCGCCTGACGGCGAAATTCACCACAGACGATGCCCGTGGCCATGGCGACGTTGAGCGATTCCGAACCCCGGCGGTCGGCCGGCCAGGGCGGGATGAAGAGTTTCTGCGTGACGGTGCGGGCCACGGCGTCGGAGATTCCGCGCCCTTCGTTGCCCATCACGACGATGCCCGCCGGCTTCAGTTCGGTTTCGTAGATGTTCGCTCCTTCCAGAAAGGTTCCGCAGACCGGAAGTCCCAGCGCGGCGGCCTTCGAAAGCAGCGCCGCGAGGTCGGTGTAGTGGACCCTTACGCGGAGGATCGCCCCCATCGTGGCTTGTACGACCTTGGGGTTGAAACAGTCGGCCGAGGCTTCGGAGCAGACGATGTCCGTGATGCCGAACCAGTCGGCCAGCCGGATGATCGTGCCCAGGTTTCCGGGGTTCTGCACGTCGTCGAGCGCCAGCGTCAGCCGTCCCCGCAGCCGCTCCGACTTCAGGTCGCAGCGGGGGATTTCGACCAGCGCCAGCGAGTTGCTCGGGGTTTTGAGCAGCGAGAGCCGCTCCATGTCGCGCGGGGCGACGGTCTCGACCTCGGGCTCGTTGAAAACCCCTTCCAGCGAGAATATCCTGCGTACGGAGAGATGCGATGCGCGCAGTTCGCCGATGAGTTTCTCCCCCTCGGCGACGAAAAGTCCGTGCTCCGTGCGGCCGCGTTTGTCGGCCAGCGCGCGGACGAGTTGTATGTCGGCTTTTGTCATCGTTGTTTTTCGATGGTGTAGGTGGTTCCTTCGGTCGCCGGGTAACTCTCGGCAAAGAGCGTCCGCGCCTCCTCGACCAGCGGCGTTTCGTCCTTGTAGCGCGACGAGTAATGGCCGATCACGAGCCGCCGGGCGCCCGCTTTCAGGGCGGCTTTCGCTGCGTCCGTCGTGGTCGAGTGCCCGCGGTCGCGGGCGCTCCGCTGTTCGGCGGCGGCATAGGTCGCTTCGTGATACATCAGATCGACTCCCCGGCACAGTCCCGCGGCCTTGGCCGAGTAGTTCGTGTCCGAGAGGTAGGCGTACGAGCGCGGCGCATAGGGGCGGTAGGTCAACTCGGCATTGGGAATCACCTCGCCCGTGGCCAGCCGTATCTCCTCGCCGCGCTTGGCGGCGGTGATCTGCGCGATCGAAAGCCCGTATTTCTCGATCTTGAATTTCTCGACGTTCAGCGGCGGCTCCTTCTCGCGGAACAGAAACCCGGCGCACGGCACGCGGTGGCGCAGCGGGACGCTCCACACCTCGAGGGTGCGGTTTTCCAGCAGCAGGGCGTGCTTGGTCGTGTCGACCTCGGTCCACGCGACGGTGTAGGGCAGCTCCGTGTCGAAGTACCGGAGGTGGCAGGCCAGGATCTCGCCGAAGGGCGCCGGGGCGAAGACCCGGAGCGGGGTTTTGCGTCCGTACAACGCCAGCGTCGAGATGAGCGGGAACAGCCCGAAAACATGGTCTCCGTGGAGGTGCGAGATGAATACGGCCCGGATTTTCAGCGGATTGACGCCGTAGCGGACCAGCTGCTGCTGCACGCCTTCGCCCGCATCCACGAGGTAATACTGTTCGTGGACGTTGACCGCCTGCGCCGAAGGGTGGCGGGCGACGGTCGGCTTTGCGGAGGACGAGCCCAGTATGGTGACCGAGAAACTCAATTCGTCTGTGTTTTATACTTTATGAATGTCGCCAGAAGCCGGTTGGTCGTGAAAACGCTCTGGGATGTGGTGGCGGTTCGGGTTTTGCTGCCGTCGTCGTTTTTCTCGATCTTTTCGGTCGTCGTGTAGGTCGGGGCGGAGGTTTCGCTCACGACGCCTTCGAAGACGATGGCGTCGGCTCCTTTCTCCCGGCCAATCTGTTCGATGAGGGCCTGCGCCTCCTCCAGCGTCTTGCCGAAGGGTGTCGCCTTGATGCTGCCCATCGTTTCGTAGTCCGAGGGAACGTCCTTCCAGTCGAAATAAAGTTCCGGCGCGGTTCCGGTTGTCGGATAGGCTTTGCCGATATAAGTGGTGCGGATTTCGGCGCACGAGGCGATGCAGCATGCCGCCGCCAGCAGTAAAAGGAGCTTCTTCATGGTCCGTCTTTTGCCTTATTGCAGCAGAAACCGTTCGCAGTCCAGGGCGGCGACACATCCCGACGCAGCCGCCGTGATGGCCTGGCGGTAGTGGGGGTCCTTCACGTCGCCGGCGGCGAAGACGCCTTCGACCGAGGTCTTCGACGTTCCCGGCTCGACCTTGATGTAGCCTTCGGCGTCGAGCGCCAGCTGTTCGGCGAAAAGTTCCGTGTTGGGGTGATGGCCGATCGCCAGGAAGAATCCCGCGATGTCGATCTTCCGCTCCGAGCCGTCGTTCCTGCGCAGCAGCGCGCCCGTTACGCCCGAGTCGTCGCCCAGCACCTCGGCGGTGTTGTGCTCGAACAGCACTTCGATGTTCGGCGTGTTGAACACCCGCTGCTGCATCGCCTTCGAGGCGCGCAGGTGGGGCTTGCGCACGATCAGGTAGACCTTGCGGCAGAGCGATGCGAGGTAGGTGGCCTCCTCGCAGGCCGTGTCGCCGCCGCCCACCACGGCCACGTCCTTTTTGCGGTAGAAAAATCCGTCGCACGTGGCGCAGGCGCTGACGCCCTGCCCGCGGAATTTGGTCTCGGACGGGAGACCGAGGTATTTGGCCGTGGCTCCCGTGGCGATGATCAGCGTTTCGGCCTTGATCTCCTTCTCGCCGTCGATCACGACGTGGAACGGGCGCGACGAGAGGTCGGCGCGCGTGACGTTGCCCGTGCGGATGTCGGCGCCGAACCGCTCGGCCTGCCTGCGCATCAGCCCCATCAGGTCGGGACCGCTCACGCTGTCGGGATGTCCCGGGAAATTCTCGACGTCGGTGGTCGTCGTCAGCTGTCCGCCCGGTTCGATGCCTTCGTAAAGCACCGGTTTGAGGTTGGCGCGCGAGGCGTAGATGGCGGCGGTGTACCCTGCGGGGCCGCTGCCGATGATCAGGACTCTTACTTGTTCTTCCATGGTATCGGTTGTTGTTTGCATGTTTCAATCATTATTCGTTCCAAATTCCGTCAGGCGTCGTCCCAGGTAGTCGAATTCCGCCCAGCGGCCGTCTTTCCGCACCCGGACGACGCTTTCGGCCGGCGCGTAGTCGACGATCTCGTATTCGGGCGGGATGACGTAGCGTCCCTGCCGGTCGATCAGCCCCATCCCCGATGGGGTCTCGACCTCGGCGCGTCCTTCGCGGAAATCCCCGGCCCAGGTGTACTGCGGCCGGATTACGGGGTTGTTCTCCGTGTCCACGAACCCGAATCCCTCGTCGTCCTCGACGCAGACCAGCCCTTCGAAGACGTGGCTCGTCCAGCGGTGGCCCGTCAGGCGGCGGTGCGGGGTGTAGACGGCCTCCGTGTCGCCGACGCACATCGGATCGGCCGTCCGGCGGACCTGTTCGCGCAGGCTTTCGAAGGCCGCGCCGTCTCCCGAAGGGCCGAAATGCGCGTCGTGGTAGCGCAGCGGCACGAACCGCCCGCCCGACCAGCGCAGGTTCCCGGCCCGGAGGTTGTTGTGCGAGAAGTTCAGCTCCCGCAGGGCCGTTTCGAGGGTGTCGAGCGCCGCGAGCAGCCGCTCCGCGGGTTCCGTGTGGAGCGCTTCGGCGAACGGTTTGCCCGCGGGAAGGTGTTGTAGCGCCAGGTCGAAACGGCGTTCGCGGCCTGCCGGGTCCGTCCACCGCAGTTCGTCCCGCAGGATGCGGTATTCCGCGAGATGGTCGGTGTTGAGGCGTCCGAGCTGCGACGCCGTGCGCTCCACGGCGGCCAGCGCAGCGGGCGAGAGCGGCATTGAGAGCAGCCATTGCCGGCCGCGCCACGTGATCTCGGCCTCGGCGAAGCGCGTCGTGCGCATCAGCCGCGGCAGTCCGTCCGCCCCGGTCGCCGCACGGGCGTCGGCGAGCGTTTTGAACGAGAGGTCGGGCGTCAGCAGCGCCCGGGTGAAGAGTTGCAGCGTCGGTGTCATGGCTATTCGGTTTTTACGCTGATGGAACCGATGTTGAGCATGGTGATCAGCTCTTCGGCCGAAGCGTTGAAACTCATGCCGCGGAACGGCGGCAGGACGCCGGGGCCTTTGGCTTCGCGGATCGCCTCGTTGAAGACCTCGGGCATGGGGCTGGAGCAGTCGTAGAGCACCTCCGCATAGCGGTTGGGGTACGAGGCCTCTTCGGCCGAGGGGAAGAACACCGTGTGCGGGGTGTCGCCCGCGGCGATGTGGATGTTGACCAGCAGCACGTTGCCGTCGGCCGTGCGGAGCGATTTGATCTGTCCGGCCACGGCGCGCAATTCGGCGTCGTCGCAGTCGGTGGCCTCGCCGTCGGTGATGTTGAAGACCATCGGCGGGAAACTTTCGGCATGGGCCGGGTCGGCGCACCATGCCGCGGCGATGTCGCGCACGCGGCGCAGGGCCTCGCACATCGGGGTCTGCCCGGCGGCTTCTGGCTCCACCCATGCCGGGTAGGGAATTTCGCGCAGGGAGATGCTGCCGTCGGGCAGCCGGTATTCGATGACTTCGGTCTTTATCGGAGGCTCCCCGGCCGCCAGCTCCGCCACGGAGATCAGCTCCCTGCCGCCCGGCAGCAGGGAGTAGACCTCGTCGTCGCCCGAGTATCCGATCACGGCGATGTCGTAGTAGTCCCTCACGCCGTCGCTGCGGCGGGCGCGTTCGATCAGTTCGAACAGCATGCCGTTCGTGATGGTCGCCACGGCTTCGGCCTTGGTCATCTGCCGGTTGCGGAACCGGATTTTTTCGGCCATCGAACCCGAGCCGTCGATCGCGAGGATGATGGCGGTGCGATGGGTGCGTGTGATGCTCTGTGTATACATGTTGCGTCGTATGTTCTTCTATTTCAGGCCGCGGACCGAGTAGTAGTCTTCGCGGCGCTCCTCCTCGCTCGTGCAGTCGAGACCGTAGCTGACGGCCATGTCGAGCGAACAGTCGCGGTCGCGGTCGGCGTCGGTCGTGCGGCGCATCGAGGCGTGGGCGTTGTGCCCCGCGGAGATGGCCTCGTCGATCTCGTCGACGGTCGGCGTGTGCCCGAGCAGGGCGGCGTAAACCTGTTTGGCCCAGCTGTGGGCGTAGTCGTCGTAGTGGACGGCGAAGACCCGGAAGCGGTTGTCCACGGCCTCGGTCGTGGTCAGTTCGCCGCGGTCCACGGCCGCGAGGATCGCCTCGGTCTCGCGGCGCGTGATGTACTGCCCGCCCAGGTCGAGCCACTGCCCGTCGCCGTCGTAGCGCGGGTCCGACCCTCCTCTGGAGAGCATTGCGCCCAACGCCGCCACGATGGCCTTGTTGTAGAGCTTGAGCCCCCGTTGCAGGGCCGCCGAGCGGATCAGGGTCTTGTTGTGGGTGAACACCGGGGCGTCGGGGTCCTGCTCCTGGAGCGAATGGAGGATGTCCACGGCCTGGAGCATGGCGCCCGTGATGTAGGGATTGTATTCGTCGAAACTGATCACGTCGCGTTTGACCGAGCGGCGGTCGCGGGCGGGCCACTTCTCGATGTCGCGCACGGCGCCGAAACTGGTGAGGTTGGCGCCCGGCATGAGGTGCGTGCGCCCTTCCTTCTCGATCAGATAGGAGTAGGGGAAGGCCGAGGTGTCGTGGTGGTAGGAGTGGTGTCCCATGACCATCGTGAAGGCGCCCTCGAGCGCGGGCGACATGATGTAGGCGCTGCTGGCGAACTTGCAGCCGCGCAGGTGCACCGACTGGTGCACGGCGCCGCTCTTGAAGAGGTGGTTGCTCTGGTTCGAGCCGCTGCCGGCGTTGAAGAACGAGAACATGCCGGCGATCAGCAGCGACGATTTGTGGTGCGAGACGGTGTAGGGACCTGCGAAGATCGAGGCGGCCTCGCCGTTTTCGCAGTGCGAGTTGGCGAAGAACAGCGACTCTGCGGCTGTGAAACCCTTGTCCAGCCGGCAGCTTTCGCCGACGAAGCAGCGTTCGACGATCGAGCCGTTGTCGATGACCGACCCTTCGGCGGCGATCAGGTCGTAGGCCTTGACGTCCACGCCGACGCGCGCGCCGTCGCAGAGCGTCGCGTTTTCGAGGATCGAGGCGCCGTCGATTTCGACTCCGTTGCCGATGCGGACCTCGCGGATGAAGCGCGCCCCGACGATGCGGCAGTCGCTTCCCACCTCGCCGATCTCCGACGAGCGTTCCTCGGCGTAGGCGTCGACCATTTTTTCGAGTGCGGCGATGGTCTGCGGGCGGTGGCGGTAAACGGCCATGACGTAGGCGACCTGTGCCGACAGACGGTCGAATATCTTCACCGTGCGGCCGCCGCATTCGTTCATCGTGGCCACGCCGACGCCGTTGCCGAAGGCCGAGCGGCGGCGGCATTCGAGGGCCGTGACGCCTTCTACGAGCGAGCCGGTTCCGATGCGGTAGTTCGCCACGCGCGAGCGGACGATGCGGGCCTCCGCGGCTATTTCTACATCTCCTTCCAGGTGGCTCTGCAACAGCTGAAAGGGTTTGAAATCCTCCGAAACCAGCACCTTCGACCAATCTTCGGCCGAATTGCCGAGTGCTTCGAGTGCGGCGGTCTCCGCGGAAGTTAATTTTCTGAATGGAGTCATTGATTGTGGAGTTATTTTAGATGCAAATATAACAAATTGCATTTAAATTGCATGAACCCTTTTGGGGAACTCGTCTTTTCTTCCGGCCGGGACCGTTCCGGGGCGGGTTTGCGCGGGCCGCAGCGGCGTGCCTGCGGGGGCGGATTTTGCCCGAAAGCGATTTTTGATCCCGCTCTTTCCGCTGCCCTGCCTCACTGGTATCGGGGCGTTTTCAGCGGATGTGCGATCTCCTGCCGTTCGCCGTTGCGCACGACCTGCGCCTTTCCGCCGCGGAACGGCTTCACCGCCGCACAGCCCGGGCAGCTCAGGCGCGTGCGGCCCGCCGTGTCGATGTAGTGCCACGTGCCGCCGAGCTGAACGGCGGCCAGCCCCTCGGTGAAGTCGAACCCGTTGTCGTAGAGCGGCGCGACGACGACCCGCTCCGCCGTGCGGTAGCCCCAGCGCCCGTTTTCGACGAAGAGTTCGGGCGTTTCGGCCTCCGTCCCGCTCCGGGCGGCGGGTTTCTCCCGGACCGCTTCGGCGAGCAGCTCCGCAAGTCCGAAGAGCCGCAGGGTGGGTGCCGTGAGCAGTTGCGCGATGCGGTACTGAACGGCCATGCCGCGTTTCTCGAACAGCGCTAGCGTCTCCCGGTAGGCCGGGTCGGAGGCGATCCGCTGGGGCGTGTACAGCAATCCGTCGGAGCTTCCGTAACGGTCCCAGAGCGTAGGGTCCTCGGCCAGCGCGTGCAGCGCCGTCGAGATCAGCGCCGCGGGGTAGTCGTCGATCCGTTCGTCGAAGTCGGCCGCCGTGCGGGCCGGGTGCTGGTAGGCCGCCGTGCCCAGTTCGGGGCTGATCTCCCCGGCGAAGGCGGGCAGGTACGAGGCGTCGAAGTCGATCGGGCAGAGCGTGCCGTCGTCGCCGACGATGATATTCTCGGGTTTCAGGTCGCCGTGGGCGCGGTCGTCCGTGACCAGAGCGAGGGCCAGCCGGTCGAACAGCCGGACGAGGATTTGCAGGCACTCGCGGTCCCGGAGGGCGGCGGCCTGCGCCACGGTTTCGTGCAGGGTGGAGCCTTCGATCCAGTCGCCGAGGACCGTATCGACCCAGACGCCGGTTTCGGGCGAGGTGTGCAGGTAAAGCTCCTTTTCGAGAAGCCGCTGGCCGTAGATCTCCTTCAGGTGGCGCATCGGGCGCAGGTAACAGCGCAGCGAGCGGGTGCGTCCGCCGAGGCGGATGCGGAATACGGCGGCGGAGTTGCCGGCGCTGAAGCAGGGGCGGCCCTGTTCGTCGCGGCACACGTCGATTTCACCCAGCGTGCGCGTCAGGCCGCGGGAGTCGAGAAGAGCCAGCAGGTATTGACGGAGGGTAAACACGTGGCGGGAATCGGATTTTTAGCGTCGTCCGACTTGTCGGAGACGGCGCAAGTTACGAAAATCCGCTAAAAAACCGGACCCGAAGGCCCGGCTTTTTCGTTGGATGGTATCTGTTCGCCCGAAGGCGCAGCCTCTCTCCGAAAGCGTTCCGGCTTGCGGCCGCCCCGAAAACAGGCCTCTCACGCCTGCGTCCGCTAATGGCAATTGCAATGGCCGTCGTGGTCTCCGCAGCCTTCGCCGCAGTCACCGCCGCACTCGCCGCACGAACATCCGCCCTGCAGGTCCTCGGGCGTCACGTCGCGCACCGAAACCACCTCCACGTCGAAGTTGAGCGTCTTGCCCGCCATCGGGTGGTTGAAGTCCATCTTCACGGTCGATTCGCCGACCTCCTTGACGATGCCCATCATGCGGTTGCCCTGGGCGTCGCTCATCG
>ERZ1106963.4015-NODE-4015-length-11523-cov-2.921957_pt1 | contig 11523 bp, 9 predicted proteins | sample MGYA00403681_ERZ1106963 | MGnify/ENA primary metagenome ERZ1106963 (study PRJEB35170, sample SAMEA104062407) | human gut metagenome | biome: human gut; feature: human-associated habitat; material: faeces | place: Denmark | collected 2012-05-03 ...
GCGTTCTTTTAATCGTTGACTTTTTCCCGGCGCGTTTTATAATAAGGGTAGATAATTTACGGCGTGAACTGTCTGGCATCTTCCAGTTACAGCCACTTTACTTATAAGGAGGACATCATGATGAACACACAGCGACTTGAGAAAGTTTTGAAGAAAATGGAAACAGAGGGACTCGATCAGATGATTATTTCCGATCCATATGCGATCTATTATCTGACGGGTCGTTTTATTGATCCGGGTGAACGTCTGCTGGCACTTTACATTAACCAGTCCGGCAAGAATAAGATTTTTATCAATAACCTCTTTACCGTTCCGGAAGATCTGGGCGTAGAGAAATTCCGCTTCTCGGATACAGACGATTATCTGACTCCTCTGTGCGACTGTGTTGGGGCAGGCAAACCGCTCGGTATTGATAAAACATTTGCTGCCCGTTTCCTGATTCCGGTCATCGATCATTCGGGCGCTTCCTCCTACAAGGTCAGCTCCATCTGCGTCGATGAGGTCCGGGCGTGCAAGGATGACGAAGAACGTGAAAAAATGCGTGCGGTTTCCGCAATCAATGATAAGGCGATGGCACAGTTCCGCGGTCTGATCCATGAGGGCGTAACTGAGGAAGAGATCGCTTCCAAGATGTTAGATATTTATAAGAGTCTCGGTGCAGACGGATATTCCTTCGAACCACTGGTTGGCTTCGGTGCAAACTGCGCGCTTGGACACCACGGTCCGGACGATACTGTTCTGAAAGAGGGCGACACCGTCCTGTTTGATGTTGGATGCAGGAAGGATGGCTATTGTGCCGATATGACACGTACTTTCTTCTATAAAAAAGTACCGTCTGAGAAGCACCGCGCTATTTATGAGACCGTCCGCCGCGCAAATGCTGCCGCAGAAGCAATTCTGAAACCGGGCGTTCCGCTCTGCGAAGTCGATAAAGCTGCTCGCCAGATCATCGAGGATGCCGGATATGGTCCGAACTTTACCCATCGTCTGGGACATTTCATCGGTCTGGAAGTACATGAGTACGGCGATGTTTCTTCTGCGAACACCAAGGTTGCTGAAGTTGGCAATATCTTCTCCATCGAACCAGGTATTTATGTAGAAGGCGAAGTTGGCGTGAGAATCGAGGATCTGGTGCTGATTACTGAGGATGGATGCGAGATTCTAAACTCCTTCAGCAAGGAGCTGGATATTGTAGAGTAATCACATCGCATCATTTATAACACGATTATAAAAAAGAAACTGTTACAGATGGTATTTCTGGTAATTCCGATTACAATCACGAATCATCCAGAAATACCAGCCTCTGTAGACAGTTTCTTTTTAGTTTTCTTTAAAAGCTAATTATAATTTTCATTTATAAAAAGGCGTTTTACGCGTTCAGTTTCTCCGTCATCATTTCATTCACTTTACCCGGATTTGCCTTGCCCTTCATCGCTTTCATCACCTGACCAACCAGAAATCCAAGTACCTTTGTCTTTCCACTCTTGTACTCTTCCACCGTCTTCGAATTTGCGGCGAGCACATCGGAAACTGCCTGTTCCAGGGCACTGTCGTCATTGACCATGCCAAGTCCGTGTGCTTCGACATAGGCGGACGGATCGACATCTTGCTCGAAAATAGCTGTAAATACTTCTTTTGCCGTGTTGTTATTGATCGTTCCGGCATCGACCAGATCGATGAGCTGTGCCAGATGCATCGGGGAGAACCACAGGCTTTCAGCGTCCTGTCCTTTTTCCTTGAGCAGGCGGCTTGCCTCGCCGATCAGCCAGTTTGCCGCTTTCTTCGGTTTCTGGCAGATGGTAGTGGTCTTTTCAAACATATCCGCCATCTTCTTAGACTCAGTCAGAATGCGGCTGTCATATTCAGACAGACCATATTCACTCTGGTAACGTGCCATTTTTTCCGGCTGCAATTCCGGCAGGGCGGCGCGGACGGATTCCAGCCATTCATCGCTGATGCAGACCGGCGGAAGATCCGGATCCGGGAAATAACGGTAATCTTTCGCATCCTCTTTAGAACGCATCGCATAAGAGTATTCCTTGTTGTCATCCCAGCGTCTCGTCTCCTGGATGACCTTCCTGCCCTCTTCCAGCAGCTCAATCTGGCGGGCGCGCTCACCGTCGATCGCACGGGCAATCGCCTTGAAAGAGTTCAAGTTCTTCATCTCGGTTCTCGTACCAAATGTCTCACTTCCCACCTCACGGACCGATAAGTTGACATCGGCACGCATCGAACCTTCCTGTAACTTACAATCGGATGCGCCCAGATACTGTACCAGCAGGCGCAGGCGTTCGAGGTAGGCAATAACCTCATCAGCACTCCGCATATCCGGCTCAGAAACGATCTCGATCAGCGGCACGCCGCTTCGGTTATAATCAACCAGCGAGCAGTCTTCCCACTCGTCATGGATCAGCTTTCCGGCATCTTCCTCCATGTGAATTTCATGAATACGAATTTTCTTTTCACCGGCAGGCGTATCGATCGGGATATAACCGTCGTGGCAGATCGGGAGATACAGCTGGGAAATCTGGTAGTTCTGCGGGTTGTCCGGGTAAAAATAGTTTTTCCGGTCAAATTTGCAGAACTGGTTGATACCACAGTTTGCCGCCAGACCGACAGACATCGCGTATTCAACGACCTTCTTATTTAAAACCGGCAGAGAACCCGGCATACCGGTACAAACCGGGCAGGTATGAGTATTTGGTTTTGCTCCAAATTCGGTGGAGCAGCCGCAGAAAATCTTGGTTTTCGTCGCCAGCTCTACGTGTACCTCCAAGCCGATGACTGTCTCATATTCTTTCTTCATCTTATCTGCCCTCCTTGTCTGTCATAACCGGAAGCTTCCATGCACCTCTCGCCTTTTCGTATGCAGATGCCGCGCCAAACAGCTTTTTTTCCTGGAAGCAGTCTGCGATCATCTGAAGCCCGATCGGAAGTCCCTTCGAATCCAGCCCGCACGGAACTGAAATGCCCGGAAGACCTGCCAGGTTGACCGAAACAGTATAAATATCGCCCAGATACATCTTCATCGGATCGGAAAGGCTGTCGCCCAGCAGCGGTGCCGTGGACGGTGCTGCCGGTCCCAGAATGACATCGTATTTCTCAAACGCCTTGTCAAATGCCTGTTTAATCAATGCTTTTGTACGGAGTGCTTTCAGATAATATGCATCGTAATAGCCGGAACTCAAAACGAACGAACCGAGCATGATACGGCGTTTTACCTCTGGTCCAAAGCCCTCGGAACGGCTCTTTTTATACATTTCATGTAAATCTTCATATTCCGGTGTGCGGTAACCGTACTTCACACCGTCAAACCGGGACAGGTTGGAGCTTGCCTCCGCCGATGCAATGACGTAATATGCTGGGATCGCATACTCAACCATGCCTAAATCAAAAAACTCCACTTCTGCCCCGCGTTCTTTTAACGCCTCAGCTGCCGCCAGAACGGCTTTTTTTACATCTTCATCGAGTCCTTCGCCCAGATAATCGGACGGGATTCCGATCTTCATCCCTTTTACCTCTCCGGTCAGGGCAGCAGTAAAATTGTACGCCTCCCGCTTGACAGAGGTGCTGTCCTTTTTATCATAGGAAGCGATCGTCTCCAGAATTGCCGCGCAGTCTGCGGTATCCTTCGCAATCGGTCCAATCTGATCCAGCGAGGAACCGTAGGCGATCAGACCATACCGGGAAACCGTTCCATAGGTCGGTTTGATGCCGGTCACGCCGCAGAAGGAACTTGGCTGGCGGATGGAACCGCCCGTATCTGAACCAAGAGCAAAAAAGGTCTCTCCCGCTGCGACAGCCGCACACGAGCCACCGGAAGATCCGCCCGGTACATGCTCTGTATTCCACGGGTTTTTCGTCGATCCAAACCAGGATGTCTCGGTCGTACTTCCCATCGCAAATTCATCCATATTTGTCTTGCCAAGCAGGATCGCACCGGCTTTTTTGAGGTTCAGCGCTGCCTCCGCTGAGTACGGAGGTACAAATCCCCTTAAAATTTTGGAACTGCACGTTGTCTCAATTCCCTCTGTACAAATATTATCCTTGATCGCCATCGGAACGCCCGCCAGCGGTCCGGTCAGGGTGCCATCGTCAATCTGTTTCTGGATCTCATCCGCCTGTGCCAGTGCTGCCTCCTCGGTCAGCGTTACATAAGCATGAACTGTATCTTCATATTTATGAATCCGTTCCAGAGATGCCTGTACCGCCTCCCGGACGGAGATTCGTTTTTCTTTAATTTTTTTTCCCAGCTCCAGCGCTGTTAATTCTGAAATTCCCATCCTGATTTCCTCCATATTGCTGCCTGTATCTCTACTTCTTTTTACTCCACTGTCCTAGGCACCTTGTACTGTTTTTCTTTCTGCTCTGGTGCATTCGAAAGCATCGCATCTGATTCATCTCCATTTTCCACGACATCTTCGCGGAACACATTGTGAATGTCAAAGACATGCGACATCGGTTCTACTTCCGAAGTATCAAGCTGATTCAGCATATCGATATACTCAAGCATCCGGCTCATGTCGCTTTTCGCTGCCTCTTTTTCCTCTGGGGAAAGGGAAAGCTTTGCTAAAATACCAACATAATCAATCATTTCATCGTCTATTTTCACTGCCATAAGTTCTGTTCCTTCCTATTATAATGTGTGTTATGGACAAGCTCTTTGTTTCATAGGAAATTGCGTCCTGTCACGTTACGGTACCAGACGGCTCATATCTCTCGGGAAGAGCGAAACCTCACGGACATTCTCCTCTTCAAGCAGCTGCATCGTCATACGTTCCAGACCGATACCGAGTCCGCCGTGAGGCGGCATACCGTGTTTGAAGGTGCTTAAATACTGTTCCATTCCCTCGGTATCCATACCGCGTTTTTCAATCTTCTCCATCAACTCGGTGTAGCTGTGGATACGCTGTCCGCCGGTTGTGACTTCCAGTCCACGGAATAAAAGGTCAAAGCTGAGTGTTACTTTCGGGTCTGTCGGGTCATCCATCGCGTAGAATGGACGCTTCTTGGATGGATAATGGGTGACAAACACGAAATCGGCGCCGTACTCTTCTTTAAAGTATCGTCCAATCAGGTGTTCTTCCTCTGGCTCCAGATCGTATGGGTTTTTGATCTGGGTTCCATATTTTTCGGAGGCAAGGCGTTTCGCCTCGGTAAAGGTCACTGCCGGAATCTTCTCTACTTCCGGAAGTTTGACTTTAAGGATTTCCAGCTCCGTGGAATATTCCTTCTTTAAAATTTCCACCATATGCTGAAGAAATCCGGTTTCCATCGCCATGATATCGGTAAAATTATCGATATATCCCATCTCAAAATCCAGTCCGGTATATTCGTTTAAATGGCGTTTTGTGTTATGCTTCTCCGCACGGAACACCGGACCAACCTCCATCACACGGTCAAACACACCGACCATCATCTGTTTGTAAAACTGCGGACTCTGCGCTAACACCGCCGGGCGGTGAAAATAATCGAGTTTAAAGACGTTTGCTCCGCCCTCGGCTCCTTTTGCTCCGATCTTCGGGGAATGAATTTCCGTAAATCCTTCTCCATGCAGGTACTCCCGGAATGCCCGTGCGATTCCTTCCTGGATTCTGAAACGTGCGCGCTCCCGCAGGTTGCGGAGTGTCAGAGAACGCATATCCAGTTTGGCTTCCAGGGATGCGCTCATTTTCCATTTTGATACGGCAATCGGCATCGGTTCTTCCGGTTTCGAGAGGATCCGAACACTCTTTAAACGAAGTTCCATGCCTCTCGGCGCCCGCTCTTCTTTTCGGAGGACACCGGAAACTTCTACGAATGTTTCTTCTCTTAATTCAGCAAAATCCGCGTCGGTCACACCTTTTTCATAGACAGTCTGCAGCACTCCGTCACGTTTCCGGAGAATCACAAATGCGATATCGCCCATGTTGCGGACACTCATGATCGCGCCGTTTACCTTTACTTCCCGTCCTTCCATACCGTCTGCAAACACGGCTGCCAGATCCAGCACTTCTTTTTCCTTTTTACCTGTCATAAATTCCATCGCTGTTTCCTCTCTTTCTCTGCTTTTTGATATGTCCGGGACGGGAATAATGAAAAAGAATGTGCCTTGGCACATTCTCGCGCCGAGCGCGGTCGCTTGCGACAAACTAAAAAAGTCCCGGAATGACGTTCACTCACATCATTCCGGGACGGGATATTCCCGCGGTACCACCCGCATTTAAAAAGAAACGATTGTTTTTCTTTTTACTCTTTCGCTGCTTAACGCGCAGTCACGTGATGACCTACCTGCGGCGGCTGGCGGGGTGTCCAGTGTCGCTCTCAGTCATCCGGCTCCGGAGTGTTCCCTATTGTCCCGCTCCCTCCTGACACGGCTCTCAGCCGGTGACCGCGTCTTTCTGTCGGATTCTTCGAAACAGAGTCTCCATCTTTGCCTTTTAAAAAAGTGGGCACGAATACCATGATTATCATGGCATCCTTGCCCACCCCGTTGGATTCAATTTTTTATGTTCAAACTATAAACTATTTTTCTGAGTTTGTAAAGAGGTTTTTTAATTTTTCCAGTTCCCATGTAGCTTTCCGCGGGCAGATTTCATGCTCGCATGAAAATCTGCCTGCGGAAGGCTACAGAGGGAGCGCTACTCTTATGAGCAAAAGTAGCTGCGTAAGCAGCGGTGAGCATCGCAGATGCGTTTTGCGAATGGCGCGGAGGAACTGGGGCACTGACGTGCGGAAGTTCCCATGTAGCTTTCCGCAGGCAGATTTCATGCGCCGGAGTTCTCCCCAGCCGCGCCGCCTTCATGCACCAACAGCCTCCGATACGTTTTGTCCATCCCGATCGCTCCAATCGGCGCGGTCACGAGAATCGCAAGCACTGCAACCGAGAGCACAAGCTGTCCGCACGGCAAACCGAGACTCAGCGGAACCGACCCGATCGCCGCCTGTACGGTTGCTTTCGGCAGATAGGCGATCACACAGAACAGCCGCTCTTTTTTATTCAGCTGCGTCCCTGGCATACACAAGAACACGCCTGCTGCACGAAACAGGAGCGCAATCCCGATCATCAAAAGCGCACTCGCACCAGCGCTTGCTGTATACCGGATATCGACCGCCGCGCCGACCAACACAAACAGCACGACTTCCGCTGCCAACCAGAGCTTGCCAAATTTTTCAGACAGGCGCTTCGAAACCTCCGGCACACATTTTGCCTTCAACATGCACGCCATGCTCACAACCGCCAAAAGCCCGGATACCGAAACAATTCCTTTCAGCCACGTTTCCACTGCCATCAGAAGAAACGACAGACCGAGTACCAGGATCACCTTCATGCTGTTTCGGACGCAGTGGGCACGGGCATATGCCGTGTGAACTACCCATTGTCTAAAGCCAATGGGCTTCCTGCTTCGCAGACCTCGTTTCTACGTTCCACTCCGGTCGGAGCAGAACAAACATCCACTGGATGTTTTGCTCCCTACTATCTCCACAGGCGTTAATTCGGGCAGTCCCTGCCCTATATTATTATTTTTATGCTATTTCTCTTAATCCTTCTTCCAGTATATTCTTTGCCGCATTGATATCTCTGTCATGATTTGTTCCACAGACAGGACATATCCATTCCCTTACTGATAGATTTTTCGTCTCTGTATTTTGGTATCCACAGGCTGAACACAACTGACTGCTGGCATAAAAGGTATTTATCTTGATATATTTTCTGCCATTCCACTTTGCCTTATATTCTAACTGTCTTGTCAGCTCATACCATGATACATCACTTATGGACTTTGCCAAATGATGATTTTTTACCATGTTTTTTATCTGCAAATTTTCCGAAACTATCACTTGGTTTTCGCTGATAATCTCATGGGATATCTTGTGCAGATAGTCTTTTCTGCTATTTGTTATTTTTTCATGGCATAATGCTATCTTTTTTTTGATCTTGTTGTAATTTTGACTTCTCTTTTCTTTATGTGCTAACTGTCTTTGCAGCTTTGCCAGTTTCTTTTCATATTTCCTGATGGTTTTTGGATTTTCGTATTTCTTTCCCTTTGAAGTAATACATAAATCTTTAATGCCCAGATCTATTCCTGTGTTTTGATCTGTATGCGGCAGTTCCACATGTTCCGTTTCCACCAAAATTGATACATAATATTTTCCGCTCGACATCTGCGATACCGTTGCAGACTTTATCTGTCCGCTGAAATTTCTATGCAGCTTTGCTTTTACTTCCTTTAGTTTAGGCAGCTTTACTTTTCCTCTGTCAAAATCTGCAGTTATATTCCCATTGGTAAAATTCGTTGTATATGATTTATGACCGTCATGTTTACTCTTAAACTTCGGATACCCTGTATGTTCCTTAAAGAACTTTTGATATGCAGAATCCATATTATAAATTGCATTCGTAAGGGCAAACTTATCTACTTCTTTTAGCCATCCATATTCTTTTTTTAGAACCTGGTTACAGTAATTGTTGCAGTTGGTTTTATTTACAGTTTCTTTCTCTTTCTCATATGCTTCTTTCCGATACGCCAGTGTCCGATTATACACGAAACGACAGCAGCCAAATGTCTTTGCTATCTGTTCTTTCTGCTCATTAGTGGGATATATTCTGTATTTATATGCTTTTAACATCTGCTGCCACCTCCTTAACCTTGGTCTTCTATATACCTTTTTAGCATTTCTTCTGATACATTTCCTACACTGCAGACAAAATATCCGTCCGCCCAAAAAGTATGTTCTTTCCAGAAATGTTTTCGTAGATAATCCGGATATCTTTTCCAAATATGATATGTTGTATAACTCTTCATCAGATTTACTATTTTACTGATAGACATTGTTGGTTCTGTTTCTATCATGTAATGAATATGATCTTTATCTGTCTCCATATATCTGATAATGACTTTATGCTTTTGACATATCTCATAAGAAAACTGCTTTATATCATCTGATATTTGTTTTGACATCAGCAATTTCTTTCTATACTTGCATACGAAAATAATATGATACTGTAACAAATATTTGTGTCTGTTTTTTGATTTCCACGTTCCCATAACGCAAGTATAGCACAAACCTCCGCTTCCGGCTACCTTAACCCACCGTCTAAAGCCAGTGGGATTGCGGTAGCCCTATTTCAACTTCTTTAATCTTACAAACAACCTTATACCCTTCGGACACATCTCTTCAAGTTCCTCAAGGCTGTATCTTCTCAAATAAACAACCTAACAGCTACAGTATCCCTGTAGCCGCAATACACTAAAAAAGAGGCTTAACGCCTCTTAAATATAAAATATTCACTTAATTACAACCGCCAGCCTTGGTAATACATTTCTCACAGCAAACTTAATATTATGACAACTCAAATGCCCCTGTATACAAGCTGTAATATGTTCCCTTACTTGCAATAAGTTCATCGTGTGAGCCTCGCTCAATTATATTGCCGTGGTCAAGTACCATTATGGCATCTGAATTGCGGACAGTTGAAAGTCTGTGTGCTATTACAAATACTGTTCTGCCCTTCATTAAATTATCCATACCTCTCTGGACAAGTGCTTCTGTTCTTGTATCAATTGAAGATGTCGCCTCATCAAGAATCATTACTGGTGGGTTGGCAACTGCTGCCCTTGCAATTGATATAAGCTGTCTTTGTCCCTGTGAAAGACTTGCACCGTTCTGTGTAAGTACTGTCTGATAGCCGTCTGGAAGTCTTGTTATAAAGTCATCTGCATTGGCAAGCTTAGCGGCTTTAATACATTCCTCATCGGTCGCCAAAAGGTTACCATATCTTATATTATCCATAATAGTTCCTGTGAACAGGTTAACGTCCTGTAATACAATGCCAAGTGAATGCCTTAAATCGTCTTTCTTAATTCTATCAATGCTTATTCCGTCATAGAATATATTTCCTGAATTAATATCATAAAATCTGTTAATCAGGTTAGTTATAGTCGTCTTTCCTGCACCTGTTGCACCAACAAATGCTATCTTCTGTCCTGATTTAGCCCATAGATTAATATTATTAAGTATAATCTTATTCTCATTATATCCAAATATTACATCATCAAATACGACCTTTCCCCTAAGAAGTATATAACCTGTTGTATTATCAGCTTTCCTACACTTCCAGGCCCATCTGCCGTCTTTGTCAGTTGTTTCTGTAACTTCACCTGCTATAAATACCATTCTGGCATCTTTATTGTCGGCTTCTTTGTTATTAAGTTCTTTATCATCACACTTTACGCGTACTAAAGTAACATCGCCTTCATCTTCTTCCGCCTTTTCATCAATAAGTCCGAATATTCTTTCTGCTCCTGCCAACGCCATAGCTATCATACTAATCTGCTGTGCTATCTGCGATACTGGCATACAGAATGTCTTAGAAAGGTTAAGAAATGCTACTATCATTCCGACAGTAATCCCACCAATTCCTCTTAATGCAAGAAATCCTCCGATAAGAGCAATGAGAACATACTGTAAGTTACCTAACTGTGAGATTGCCGGCATAAGTATGTTACCGTATTTATTGGCATTAGTTGCATCACTGCAAAGCATTTCGTTATTCTTATCAAAATCGTACTTTGCCTCATCCTCGTGACAGAATACTTTAATAACCTTCTGTCCATTAATCATCTCTTCTATGAAACCTGTAACCTTACCTATTGTTATCTGCTGTCTTATAAAATACCTTGCACTTGCCCCACCTATCTTTTTGGATACAATCTGCATAATACAGGTTACTGCTAATACAAGTATTGTAAGCGGTATACTGTTGACAATCATAGACACAATAACAACTACTATTGTCACAACTGCTGAGATGAACTGTGGAAGAGCCTGCGATATGAACTGTCTTAATGTATCAGTATCATTAGTATAATGACTCATTACATCACCATGTGTATGAGTATCGAAATATCTTATTGGAAGTGTCTGCATATGTGTAAACATATCATCACGGATTGCTTTTAAAGTTCCCTGTGATATTTTAATCATCATTTTGTTGTATGCAAATGTTGATAATACACCAACAAGATACAGACATCCAAGCATAATTATTGTCTTTAATAATGGTGCAAATGATGGATTAACTTCTGATAACATAGGTGTTATATAGTTATCTATAAGTATCTGTAAGAATAATGAACTTACTACTACTGTACAGGAACTAATAAGTATACATACAACAACCATAAAAAATGTCAGTTTATGTCTGCCTACAATATATGACATAAGTCTTTTTAATGTCTTTCCATCTATTGATGGCTTCCCTGATTTATTACCAGTCATACTGATATCAGCCTTTTTCTCATTACCTGCCATTACTGCTCATCTCCTTTCGTCTGTGATTCATATATTTCTTTATATATAGCATTTTCTTTTAATAACTGCTCGTGTGTTCCACAGCCATCAATCTTTCCGCCCTCCATTACAATAATGCAGTCTGCATCCTGAACTGATGATATTCTCTGTGCTATTATTATCTTAGTTGTATCTGGTATTTCATCTTTAAATGCTTTTCTTATTAAAGCATCTGTCTTAGTATCAACG
>ERZ1106963.4038-NODE-4038-length-11450-cov-11.095129_pt1 | contig 11450 bp, 9 predicted proteins | sample MGYA00403681_ERZ1106963 | MGnify/ENA primary metagenome ERZ1106963 (study PRJEB35170, sample SAMEA104062407) | human gut metagenome | biome: human gut; feature: human-associated habitat; material: faeces | place: Denmark | collected 2012-05-03 ...
GTCGAAACAGCGGCAATTTTCTTTGGTTCTTTCTTTTGTTGGCAAAAGAAAGAACGAGTTCCCGGGAGGCAGCCGTCCCCGGTCCGGCCACGTACCAAAAAAGGCGAACTCGGAACATCCCCAAATTCGCCTTTTTAATGTTATAACGTCCGAATTACTCCACAGAGATCATGTAGTAGTACACGGGCTGGCCGCCGCTGATGTGGCTGACCTCAATGTTGCCGCCGCACTTGGCGCGCACCAGATCGGTCGTCTTTTCGGCGTCCTCGTCGCTGACGTCGCAGCCGGAAATGACCGTGATGAACTGGGTGTCCTTCTTCTTCATGGAGCGGGCCAGACGATAGGTCATCTTGACCAGGTCGGTGCCGGTGGCAACGATTTTGCCGTTCTCCAGCGCCATGATCTCGCCCTTCTTGATGGGCTTGCCGTCAAACTCGCTGTCGCGGGCGGCATAGGTGATCAGACCTGTGCTGACGCGGTCCGCCGCCTGCATCATGGCAACGGCGTTCTCCTCCGGCTTCAGGTCGGGGTCAAAGTTCAGCATGGCGGTCATGCCCTGGGGCACGGTGCGGGTGGGCAGCACGATGACCTTGCGGTCCGCGAGCTTCTGCGCCTGCTCGGACGCCATGATGATGTTTTTGTTGTTGGGCAGAACGAGCACGGTCTTGGCGGGCACGCTCTGGATGGCGGCGAGGATGTCCTCGGTGGAGGGGTTCATCGTCTGGCCGCCGCTGACGACAGCATCCACGCCCAGGTCGCCGAACACAGCCTTCAGGCCCTCGCCCGCGGCCACGGCCACAAAGCCGTACTCGCGCTCGGGGTCAACGGCGGCGTAGGTGAACTCGCTGTCCTTCTTCTCCTCGGCCTCGGCCTGCTTCTCCAGACCCTTCGCCTGCTTCTGGCGGGCGAGGAACTGCTCGTGCATGTTTTCAATTTTAAAATTGGTCAGGTAGCCGTACTTGATGGCCTCGCTCAGCATCATGCCGGGGTCGGAAGTGTGGACATGGCAGTTGGCAACGTCGTCGTCCTCGATCACAACAACGGAGTCGCCGTTGGATTCAAGGAAGGCGCGCAGGCGGGTAACGCTGGCATCGGCATCCTTGTGCAGCAGGAACTGGGTGCAGTAGCCGTTCTTGATGTCCTCGACCTTCATCAGGTCGTCGGCAAAAACGCCCTTGCCTGCGGCTTCGCTGGATACCTTGGGCTTGGCGGCGACCTCGGCACCGGCGATGATCTCGCCGCCGTCGAATACCTGCTTCATGCCCTCAAAGATCAGCATGATGCCCTGGCCGCCGGCGTCCACGACACCGGCCTTTTTCAGTACGGGCAGCAGGTTCGGGGTGTCGTCCAGCGCGGCCTGACCGGCCTGCAGCGTGGCGTCCCACATGGCAGGAACATCCAGCTCGGTGCACTCGGCGGCCTTCTCGGCAGCCAGACGGGAGACGGTCAGGATCGTGCCCTCGGTGGGCTTCATGACGGCCTTGTAGGCGGCCTCGACGCCCTGCTGCAAGGCGGCAGCCAGGTCAGCGGAGGATGCCTCGGTCTTGTCCTTCAGCGCCTTGGAGAAGCCGCGGAACAAAAGGCTCGTGATAACGCCGGAGTTGCCGCGGGCGCCGCGCAGCATGGCGGAGGCAGCGGTCTTGCTGGCCTCGGCCACGGTGCAGCTGTCGGGCATGGCCTCAAGCTCGGCGCGGGCGGCGCCGATGGTCATGCTCATGTTCGTGCCGGTATCACCGTCCGGCACGGGGAAAACGTTCAGCTCATCCACGCGGGTGCGCTGGTTGGCAATGTTGTTGGCGCCGGAAAGAATGGCGTCGCGCAGGGTCTGGCCAGTAATCATGGTTTCGTTACACCTCATATTTTTTGGGTAAAACAGTCTTTAGTCGGCAATGACGTCGTCCACGTAGACATCGATGCGGGCGACCTTTAAGCCGGTGGCAAGTTCAACTTCGTCCTTGACGCGGTGGGTGATGCTTTGGGTGATGGTCGAGATGTTCAGACCGAACCCGACCTTGATATGCAGGGCGATGACCAGCTTGCCGGCCTCCTGCGTGACGGTGACGCCCTTCGGCGGCAGGCTGCCGGTGCGCAGGGCGCTGCGCACAACGCTTTCAGCCGGGGCCTGACCCATGGCGGCAATGCCGTAGCACTGCTTGGCGGCCTGCTCCACCAGGCCGGAGAAGTAGTCATTCGTCAGCGAAATATGTCCATAGGGATTGACCTTGGTGATCATCTGCGATCCTCCTTTTCAGGGTTAGCTGCGGCTAAGCCCGCAGCTGTACTATATGAATCTTTAGCTATTATACACCATTTTTCCCCGCTTGAACAGGGCATTTCGGAGAAATTTATTTTGGCGCGTGGATTTAACATTCCATTCACAAAGTTTACAGCGCAAGAGTATATACTGTTTACAGAAGTATGACAACCTTACCAAAGGAGCTCGGTTTAAACCATGAACCTTTTATTCTTTTTGACACCCAAGCAGGACGTCCTGTACATTTACGAGGATTTCACCCTGCGCCAGACGCTGGAAAAATGGTCCAACCAGCGCTACGCCACCATCCCTGTTCTGAAGCGCAACGGCGAGTATGTCGGCAGCATCACCGAGGGCGACATCCTCTGGGGCATGAAAAATCTGCACGGGCTGGACCTTGAAGCCAGCGAGGACGTGCCGATTTCCAGTTTCCCCCGCCGCCGTGATTACAAGGCCGTTACCGTGACCACCGACATGCCGACGCTTTTAAAGGCAGCCATCGAACAGAACTTTGTGCCGGTGGTGGATGACCGCAATGTGTTCATCGGCATGGTGCGCCGTACCGTGCTGCTGCGGGAGCTGTACGACAAATATACGACCCTGCCGACGGATAAGCGCTTCAAGGGCAGCCACCCGCCGATGTAAGGGCTTGCAATCCGCCGCGCGTTGCGGTATAATCAGCACAACGGACAGAGAGGTCGCACAGGACTTCTCTGTTTTATTTTTTACAGTGAGGTGTGAACGCTTGCGCCGGGGCTGGCGGCTATGGCCGTCTCGGAGGATGGACTGACGGAGGCTGTATGCCTGCCGGATAAAAGGTTCGTCTGGGCTGTGCAGTGGCACCCCGAATTTTCGTTCCGCGTGAATGAGGACAGCCGAAAGATTTTTAAGGCGTTTATAGAAAGCTGCTGAAACAAAAAGCCGCTGCAGCACAGGCTTCTGTGCTGCAGCGGTTTTTTTGTGCGAGGCATCTGCCGTATGCGGGGGTCGATGACGAGCATCGGCCCCGGCAGGGCCTTACGCGGTTTTCTTTGCCGCGGCCCTCTTCTTTTTCATCTTGCGGGCGATGAACAAAATCACCAGCAGCAGTGCGGCTGCGGCGCCGCAAGCCGCCGCGAGCAGGGGCACCTTGCTGGCGGGCATCTGCACAGCAGCGAAGGCCGTCGTACCGGCGGGGGCGGTGCAGGTCAGATAGCTGCCGTCCACGCTTGTGTCGGCCTGCTGCCAACCTGCGTCGGTCCTGACCCACAGCACGGTGTTGTCCGTCGTCTCCGGCGGCATATAGCGCAGCGTGTGGCCGGTGTCGGCGGGCAGCTCCAGGCCCCACGCCTCCACCAGCGTGCCGGGGGTATCGGGCGCGTCGTCCACCTCATGGAGCATCAGCTCGTCGGTGGTGTCGAAGCTGCCCTCCACCAGCACAAGGGAGCGTTCACCGCGCTTTTCCTGGCTCTGGCGGACCGTGTTTATGTCGCTGTACTCGGCGTGGATCGTCGCGTCAAACGTCATGCCGGTCAGATCCACATCCTCCCAGCTGCCGTACTGGCCCTGGTGGTTGGGAACCGGCGGCAGCTGATCCGTCGGGAAGTCGCTGCCGTACGGGATGTGGTATTCCTGGACCAGCGAATCCTCGTCGGTCACAAAGCGGACACAGATGCTGCCGAAATCGTCGGGCAGATTTTCCTGCGCGACGAAATCCTCGTAGGCCAGCGGTTCGGCAATGCCCTGGTAGCTGACGCTGTCGATGCCCGCGACACCCTCGTCCACGAAGGTGTTGCCGGTCACGCTGCCGTCCAGCGGGTCGTCCACGATACCGGCAATCGCACCGATCTGTTCGGCAGCGTTGTCGATCATGACCATGGCGCGGCAGTTTTCGATGGTGGCACCGCTGCCGACAATGCCGCCGACCTGCTTTGCACCGGACAGGCGGCCCTTGGCGCAGCTCCCGCGGATCGTGGACTTGCTGATACCGGCCACGCCGCCGACGCCGGTGGCGTCCTCGGCATCGAGGGTGCCAAAGCCCCTGCAGTCGATGACAGAACCCATCTCGGCGTCGCCGACGATGCCGCCCGCGTTCTGCTTTTTGGCGCTGACCGTGCCGTAGTTTGTGCAGTCACGGGTGACGACGCGGGTCTTAAAGGTAAAGTTCAGCGACTCGCTGCCCGCGGTGGTGTAGTCGTCCTCGGGGTCCAGATCGTTCTCGCGGGCCATTGCACCGGTAATGCCGCCGGCGTTGAGGTCGGCATTGACCGTGCCGCTGTTGATGCAGTTCGTGACCTTGGCCTCGACGTCGTCATCGGTGTCGTCATCGGAAACATCGTCCACGATGTCGTCTGCATCCCGGTTGACATTCTCGCTGGCACCGGACAGCGTCTGGCCGATCTTGTTGATCTGCTTCGAGATCGCCTTCACGTCGTTGATCAGCGCCTGGCTGTTGCTGCTGGCGTTGTTGTTCAGGCTGCTGACGATGTCGCCCATGCTGGTCAGGCTGCTGCTCAGATCATTGCGGCTGGCCGTGATGGCATCGCGGTTCGTCAGCTCGACCTTTGGAATTTCGACGTCCACGGAGTCCGGCAATGCATCCGAAATGTCATTGAGCACATCCTTTGTGTCGGGCAGGTCGTCAAGACCCTCGGTGATGAGCGTATAGCCCGGGTCGATCGGATAGCGCTCGTCCGGCTTTGTGGCAGTGCCGTCGTCCTCGCTGACAACGGTGCTGTCAGCGGAATCGTCAACGGCTTCGGGGCCGGGCTGCCCGTGGGAGGTGCGGTCCGCCTCGCCGCCCTCTGCAGCGGGCTCCTGTGCGGGGGCGGTGTCCTGCGCTGCCGTACTGCTTTCGTCAGGCGTGGAGAGGTCGGCACTCTGCGCGGGCTCCTCCGAGGGGGACAGCGTGTAATTCGGATCGACAGGGTCGGTGTCAGACGGAGGCGTCGCTTCGCTGTAGTCGATGACTGTGTCCGAGTCCGCGGCATTGTCTCCGTCGTCCGCGCCGGGCAGGTTGGTATTCTTGAGGTCCTGCTTGAACTGGCTCAAGTCGGTCTTGACGGTCTGGGAACTGATGGACACGCCGTTTTCAGCCTGCTTCAGCAGATTCTCAATGGCATTGCGGGAGCTGGTCACGTTGTTCTTCAGCGCTTCGAGCTGGTTGGAAAGCTCGCTGCTGGCGGCGCTGGCGTCATCGCAGGCGCGGTTGACCAGCGTCTGCAGCGTGCTCATCTCGTCGGAAAGCTCCTGCAGCGTGTCCTTTGTGTATTCCAGCGTGCTGCTCGGCTCCATCTGGCCGACGATGCCGCCGCCCTCCTTGCGGGCGTAGACAGTGCCGTAGTTGACGCAGCCCTCAATGTAGCCGGTCTGGCTGCCCGCGATGCCGCCGACATTGTAGCCCATGTGCTGGTAGCCCACGGTGCCGCGGTTCATGCAGGCGCGGATGACACCGCCGGACTGGCCCGCAATGCCGCCGATGTCGGTGATGTCGGCGACGTTCTCGGTGCCGATCAGGTCGTTCAGCGTCAGCGAGGAAAGGTCGATGTCGTTCTGCTCCACCGTCGTGTTGACGCTGGAGGTGTTCGTGCAGTTGGCAATGATGCCGTGATTTTCACCGGCGATGCCGCCGATGAAGTGCGCACCGTAGACACTGCCCGTGGTCGTGCAGCTTTCGATGACGCCGGCAGCCAGATTTGTGCCCGCGATGCCGCCGACAACGGACGCGCCGGAGGACACGCCCTCAAAGCGGCAGTTGTGCAGCGTACCGGCGTTGCTGCCCGCAATGCCGCCCACGGTGGAGCGGCTGCCGGTGGGCATCGAGCGGCCCCGGATGACGAGGTCGCGGACGTTGGCCCCCTGCTGCACATAGCGGAAGAAGCCGATGACCGAGCCGTCATCTACAAGGCTCAGGCCGGAGATCGTGTGGCCCTGCCCCTCAAATACGCCGCTGAAGGACGGGATGCCCGCAAAGCCGCTGCCGGTCAGTTCCAGATCGGCGTCCAGATAGACGGTGCGGTTTTTGCTCCAGCTGTCCAGGCGGCAGGAATCGACCAGCTGCAAAAGATCATCGACGGTGCCGATGTGGAAGGTCTCCTTTTCGGCGGTGTCGGCGGTCCCGCTCTCCCCTTCCGCAAAAACGGGCAGGGTCAGCGCCAGCACAAGGCAGAGCGCCAGCAGCGCAGCCCAGAGGCGGCGCGTCAGGTCAAAAATGCGGTTCATTCAGCGTCGCCTCCCTTCGTGTCAGTGTCGGGCGTATCGGGTGTGCCTGGTTCGGGGGCACCGTCCTCGGATTCGTGGATGTTCTTCTCCGACAGGTACATGTCGGGCTTGTCAACGGTAAATTCGGTGCCGGTGGCAATGTTCGCACTGAACTTGCCGTGCAGCACGCCCTTGATGTCAGCATCTACGACGCCGTTGATGTAGCCGCGCACGCGGCCATTGACGTGCATTGTGCCGCTGGCCGTGCGGGCCATACCGGCAACGCCCTTCATCTCAAAGCTCGTGCGCTCGATGATGGTGTCGCCCAGGATCAGGATCTGCGGCAGGACAAACAGAACCAGAAGGATGGAAACGATCGTGCCGCGGCCCAGGCAGGTACCGATGGCGGAGATAACGGGGTTCGTGGTCAGCACGCTGATCAGAATACCCGCGGATGCCAGAATGGAGCCGGAGGTGAAGATGGTCGGGAACGACTCGTTCAGGGCTGCGACGATGGCCTCCCGCGGGCGCATGACCTTCTTCAGGTCGGTGTAGTGGCTGGAGATAACGATGGCGTAGTCGATGTTTGCACCCATCTGAATGGAGTTGACGATCAGGTAGCCGAGGAAGTACAGCGGGGTGTGCTGCAGGTACGGCACCGAGAAGTTGATCCAGATACTGCCCTGAATGACGATGATCAGCAGCACGGGCAGACCCGCGGACTTGAATGTGAACAGCAGGACCAGGATAACGAACAGCGCGGACAGCACACTGATCAGCAGGTTATCCTCGCCGAAGGAGCTGGACAGGTCCATGGCGCTCGTCGTATTGCCGACAACGTAGAACGAATCGGTGGCGTAGTATTTGCCGATGATGTCGTGCATCTTGTTGACGAAGGCGAACGTCTCGTCGGTCTCCTCGGGCAGGTTCAGATAGACGACCATACGGCTGTAATCGTCGCTCTGCAGCTGCTTCTGGGCTTCATCGAGCTGGTCGAACAGGTCGTCCAGAGTGTCCTGCACATCGCCCGAGAGCGTGATGTTGCCGTCGTGCATCTCCTGTTCCAGGAACCTGAACATGTCGTAGATCGGCACTTTATAATCGTCCAGGCCGTTGATGATCTCGCCGTACTCGTCATGGTCGACGGCGTAGGCGCCGTACAGTGCCTTGGCAACCTCGTAGTCGAGGTCGGCCATCTCGGCCAGCTGGCGCGGTGTCACAGCGTCGGTCAGCATATAGCCGTCCATCGCTTCAATGTTGGCCAGACCCATCGTGGATTTGACCTCGGCGCAGGCGTCCAGCTCGTCGAGGATCCTGCCCTCGGACTCATAGTCGCCCGACGGTACAATGACGGCCACCATGTTGCTGGAACCGAAGGTGTTTTTGATTTTCTGGTAGGCGATCTGGCGCTCGCTCTGCTTGGCGGTGACCAGGTCGGTGTAGGTGTAGCAGTAGGGGCACAGGTTGGCAAAGACCGCCGCCGCCACGATGATGACGCCGAAGATCGGCGGGATGATAAAGCGGGTCTTGATGTCGAACTTGCCGACGGCGGTAATCTTGGGAATCAGGTTTTTGTGGCGGGTTTTGTCGATCAGCTTGCTGAACAGCACCAGCAGGCCGGGCATCAGCGTAAAGACACAGAGCATACTGAACAGGATAGCCTTGATCAGGACCGTAGCCAGGTCGCGGCCAATGCCGAAGTGCATGAACGCCAGCGCGGCCAGGCCGCTGATCGTCGTGAGCGAGGAGGAAGAAATCTCCGGGATAGCCTTGGAAAGCGCGGCAATGCAGGCCTCGCGGGTGGGCAGCGTCTCATGCTCATCGCTGAAACGGTGGCACAGAATGATGGCGTAGTCGATGGCCAGCGCCAGCTGCAGTATGACGGTGACTGAGTTGGAGATGAAGCTGATCGTGCCGCACAGGAAGTTTGTGCCCATGTTCAGCAGCGCCGCCGCGCCGAAGGTCATGAGGAGGACCGGGACCTCGGCATAGGAGCGGGAGGTCAGCGTCAGCACGACGACGATGATGATGGCCGCGATGATGACGATGACGAGCATTTCCGATTGCAGGTCCGCGGAGGAATCGTAGCCGACCTCGGAATAGATCGAGGTGTCGTAGCTGCCCTCAAGCTCGTCGCGGATCTCCTGCAGGGCGTTCTCGGCGCGCTCGTCCCCTACTTCTGCGTCAAAGCTGACGGAGAACAGCGCCGACGCATTCGTGTAATGCTCGTCGGTGTCGTCAAATTCAACGGTGGTGACACCCTCGATGTCCTCAAGCCGGGACTGGATGTCCAGCGCAGTATCGTAGGTGATGTTGGACACCATGACGTTTGCCGTGCCGTAGGTGACGAAGTTGTCATTCATCACGGTCAGGCCCTGGCGGGTCTCGGTGGTGTCGGGCAGGTAGGTCGTGATGTCGTCCTCGACCTTGACCCAGCCCGTGGCGATGGCACTGAAAATCAGCGCAAATATGTATAACAGGAAGAACAGGTTGCGTTTATCAACGATAAATGAAGCCAGCTTTTCCATCCCGCCGCCTTTTGGCTTTTCGTTCTCCAAGAGTATACAGCCTCACTTTCCCATTTTATTCGATACTAAAAGGATACATCAATATTATACGAAATGCAAGGCCCATGCAACACGGTCAAATTCAGAGGAATGTACAAAGAAACGAGGAAGTTTTTGTTAAGGTACACAAAAAAACACCGTGCGGTGTTAAACCACACGGTGTTGAAAGCTATTTGGTAAGCTAAATTACTTCAGCTCGACCTTAGCGCCGACCTCGGCCAGCTTCTTCTGGATGTCCTCGGCGTCAGCCTTGGAAGCCTGCTCCTTCAGCTTGGCGTTCGGGGTCTCAACCAGCTTCTTGGCCTCCATCAGGGAAGCGCCGGTCAGCTCCTTAACGGTCTTGATGACCTGCATCTTGTTGGCGCCAACGTCAGCCAGGATGACGTCAAACTCGGTCTTCTCCTCCTCAGCGGGAGCAGCAGCGCCGGCGGCAGCGGGAGCGGCAGCAGCAACAGCAGAAACGCCGAACTCCTCGCAGATGGTGTCAACGAGCTCTTTCAGCTCCAGAACAGTCATAGTCTTGACAGACTCGACAATGGCAGTGATCTTCTCAGAAGCCATGGTAGTTACCTCCATAAATTTTATAGTTTTAAGCGGCGCGGTTTGTATTCAAGGAGCGCTGCGCCGGTGCGCTCAACCTGCTAAACCTAAACTCAGGCAGCAGTCTCGTCCTGCTTGTCGACGATACCCTGCAGGGCAACAGCCAGACCGCCAACGATACCGTTGAGGGAGCCAGCCAGCATGGAGAGCAGGCCTTCGCGGTTGGGCATGGTAGACAGGCTCTTGATACCTGCAGCGTCCATGACCTGACCATCGCAGAAGCCGCCCTTGACGACGAAGCGCTTGGACTTGTCGGCGTCAGCAAACTTGCACAGGATGCGAGCAGCAGCAGCCGGATCCTCCGGAGACAGAGCGATAGCCGTGTCACCCTTGAAGTACTCGGTCAGACCCTCGTACTGGGTGCCCTTGACGGCCAGGCGCAGCATGGTGTTCTTGACGACCATGTAGTGCACGCCAGCCTCACGCAGCTCCTTACGCAGCTTGGTGTCATCAGCAACGCTGATGCCGTTGTAAGCAACGACAACACCGGCCAGAGAGCCTGCGATCTTCTCGTTCAGATCAGCAACAAGAGCCTTCTTAGATTCCAGAATCTTTGCACTGGGCATTTGAAATTCACCTCATTCCACTTACAGATTGGTTTCGGTAAGCGGCTTTTTATGTGATATACAGAAAAAAGCCCCTTCCCGTCGCCGGGAAAGGGCTTGAAAGCATTGCAATCAAACGCACGTTTCTCGGCAGGTGGGTAAAACCCGTTATGCCTTGCGGCACCTGCTGTCTCAAAAACAGCTTAATTAGTATAGCACGCGAACGTGCGTTTGTCAAGCGTTTTTCAGCTCAAAGCTGAAAAACTTATACGCCGTACTTGTTGGTAGCAACGCGGACGCCGGGGCCCATGGTGGTGGCGATGGTAGCGCTCTTGAAGTACTGGCCCTTGGCAGCGGCGGGCTTAGCCTTGGCGATGGCATCCAGGACGGTGTCCAGGTTGGTCATCAGCTTCTCGGCGCCGAAAGAGGCCTTGCCGATGGGCACATGGATGATGTTCTGCTTGTCCAGACGGTACTCGATCTTACCGGCCTTAGCGTCGGTAACAGCCTTGCCGACGTCGGGGGTAACGGTGCCGGCCTTCGGGTTGGGCATCAGACCACGGGGGCCCAGGACCTTACCGAGACGGCCAACGCGGCCCATCATGTCGGGGGTGGTGACCAGAACGTCGAAGTCCAGGTAGCCGCCGGCGATCTTGGCGATCAGATCGTCATCACCGACCTCCTGCGCACCGGCAGCCTCAGCGGCCTTGGCGGCGTCGCCCTTGGCGATGGCGATAACGCGGACGTTCTTACCGGTGCCGTTGGGCAGGACAACAGCGCCGCGGACCTGCTGGTCGGCGTGACGGCTGTCAACGCCCAGGCGGACGTGCAGCTCAACGGTCTCGTCGAACTTAGCGGTAGCGGTCTTGCAGCACAGCTCCAGGGCCTCGTTGGGATCGTAAGTCTTGTTATTCTCGATCAGCTTAGCAGCGTCGATATACTTCTTGCCGTGTTTCATTGCGTATTACCCTCCTATTCAGCCCTCAACGGTAACGCCCATGCTGCGGGCGGTGCCCTTGATCATGCTGACAGCGGCCTCCAGAGAAGCAGCGTTCAGGTCGGGCATCTTGGTCTTGGCGATCTCCTCGGCCTGAGCCAGCGTGATGGAGCCAACCTTGTTCTTGTTGGGCACGCCGGAAGCAGTGTCGATGCCGGCCGCCTTCTTGATCAGAACGGGCGCCGGAGGAGTCTTGGTGATGAAGGAGAAGGAGCGGTCAGCGTAGACCGTGATGACGACGGGGATGATCATGCCCATCTGGTTCTTGGTACGCTCGTTGAACTCCTTGGTGAACGCCATGATGTTGA
>ERZ1106963.4046-NODE-4046-length-11427-cov-2.814984_pt1 | contig 11427 bp, 8 predicted proteins | sample MGYA00403681_ERZ1106963 | MGnify/ENA primary metagenome ERZ1106963 (study PRJEB35170, sample SAMEA104062407) | human gut metagenome | biome: human gut; feature: human-associated habitat; material: faeces | place: Denmark | collected 2012-05-03 ...
TGGACTGCCGCGACAACCGATTGACCTCCCTCGACCTGGCCCAAAATACGGCATTGATCAGATTGGACTGCCACAACAATCGATTGACCGCCCTCGATCTGACCGGAAATCCGGCGTTGACCCAATTGGACTGCCGCGACAACCGATTGACCTCCCTCGACCTGGCCCAAAATACGGCATTAATCAGATTGGACTGCCACAACAATCGATTGACCGCCCTCAATCTGACCGGAAATCCGATGCTGACCGAATTGGTTTGCTCATACAATCTATTGCCCACCCTCGATCTCTCCGAAAATACGATGCTGACCGACTTGTGGTGCGAAAGCAATCGATTGACCTCAATCGATCTGTCCCAGAATAAGGCGCTGAGCAGGTTGTACTGCGACAACAATCGACTGACTACGCTCGACCTCTCCGCAAACACCGCATTGACTGGTTTAAGCTGCCACGACAATCGACTGACTGCACTCGCTCTCTCGAAGAATACGAAGCTGGTCGCTTTGGGCTGCTGCGACAATCCATTGATCCGGCTCAATTTATCCGATCTCGCCAAATTAGAGGCAGTATCTTTCGATTACGAGAACCATGAAATACAGGTAATTACTAACAGCCAGACGGCCTTCGTGAGCGACCTGACACGTTACATGCAATCCATCGAGGCCGAAAAGCAGAAAAAATACCGACAGCAAGAGGAATAAACTGCAATATGAAACTGCATATCTTAGTAATCCCATGAAACGGCTATCCCCCATTACAGCATTGATGGTTCTTGCGTATTCCATCACGACCGTTTCCTGCCAAAACGGGCAGGGATCCGCGAATCCCCCGGTTTTTTGGGACGGAGGCACAATTCCGGATCCGGTTTTTCGCGCTTATGTGCTCGGCAGATTCGACACGGATCGGAACGGGAAAATCAGCCGCGAAGAGGCAGATGCCGTATTCGCTATCGACGTCGACGCAGAAACAGCCGACACGCCCCTGATCGAATCGCTCACGGGCGTCGAATACTTCAAAAACCTCGGAAAACTCACATGCAACTGGAATAATCTGGCTGCGCTCGACCTCTCCGAAAATACAGCATTGGACACATTGGACTGTAGTTGGAACAGGATAAAGGCGCTCGACCTTGCCGGAAACAAGGCATTGGCAAAATTGGACTGTAGCCAAAATCAATTGACAAAACTCGACCTGACCCAAAATACGGAGTTGAACGTATTGTATTGCACATGTAACCGATTGGCAGCACTCGATCTCTCCAAAAACAAAGCATTGACGGAATTGTACTGCAACATAAACGAATTAGCGACACTCGACCTCTTCGAAAATACGGAGCTGAAGGTATTGGATTGCAGCAAAAACAAGTTAATAAGGCTCGACCTCTCCGAAAATAGGGCATTGGCCAAATTGGACTGTAGCCGAAATAGCCTGGCGAAGCTCGACCTCTCCGAAAATACGGCATTGCATTTTTTGTCAGCATGGCAAAACCCATTGCTCCTGCTTGACATATCCGGCCTCTCGAAAATACGGCACATGGATTTCGATTTCGAGGACAATGACATACAGGTAATTACAGACCACCGAACCGCCATCGACGACGACCTGCTCCGCTATTATGCAATCCGCCGGAGCCGAAAAGCAGAAAAGGAATAACCGGCAGCGATACCGGCAGTTAAAAGTGACGGGCAGGCCAAAGAGCATTTCTGCCTGGACGGCTCCCCGAAGGAAGCCCCCCCCTTGCTCATCCTCACCGCTTGCAGATCACGTTGAAGTCGCAGTACTTGCAGGTATCGGCATCCTCACACTGGCGGAACGGCACCGTGGGATCATACAATTCGGCGAGCGTCTCGCCCACGAGCCCCCCGAAACGTTCGGCGCATAACGTGTAGCCAGCTGAGCGTCGTATTTCGTGGAGAAACTTACGTAAGCCAGATATGAGTCCAGTTCCAGAATACGCCCAGAGAGGCAATATAACCTGAAATCAACAAACCGAAACAAATCAGGGGCAACGGCCGATAGCATCTGTGCCGCAGAAACAGAAAAGCCACAACGACTTGCGCACCGAGCGTCAATACGACGACGACCGTCATCGCACGAACAACGAATAACAACGCATCGCCACCCCATAAACCCATAAACACGAGAAACGATGCAACGACCGTCACGACGGGCAGCAGCCATCCATATCGCCGCAAAAGCTCCATACCCTATCGCTTACAGATGATATTGAAATCGCAGAACTTGCAGGTGTCGGCATCCTCACACTGACGGAACGGCACCGAGGGATCGTACAATTCGGCGAGGGTCTCGCCCACGAGCTCCTCGAAACGTTTGGCGTAAAGCGTGTAACCGGCGCCGCGCAGACCCGTTTCGCGGTCATCGAGCGTCGGCAGGTAGTCGGGACGGTTCATCGCCCGCACGTAGTAGAGCGCCGGCACGGCGTCGGCCCCGCGCGTGCGGTAGAGCATCATGGCGTAAAGCAACGTCTGGAGAATATTCGAAAGTCGCTGCTTGCCCTCGCCGTGGAAGAGGCTCTCCACCCCCGCGAACTCCAGATGCGGCGCCCCGGTCTTGTAATCGACCACGCGCAGGGTTCCGTCCTCCAGCACGTCGATACGGTCGGCGATGCCGGCGAATTTCATGCGGAGCGGCCGCCCGGCCGACTCAAAATCGAATCCGTAGGCCACCTCCTGCTCCAGCCCCGTGACCGTGAAGGCGTCGTGCGCGGCGTCGTAGGGCATCACCCCGCCCCGCAGGTAGCGCGTAACGATGTCTTTCACCAGCAGGAGGTTGCCCGTGTAATCCCCGGCCGTGGCCGCCGTGTCCCGGAGGTAATTCTCGTTGATCGCCGCCTCGACCGCCGCAGCCACCTCGCCCGTGCGGAGCATCGTCCGCAGGGTATCGCCGGGATGCAGCTCCCCCACGATCCGGGCGTAGAGTTTCTGCACCGCGGCATGGAGGATGGTTCCGAACATCGGGGCATCGACCTCTTCGGAGATCTCGTCGTCGGCTTCGAGGCGCGCCACGGAGTGAAAATAGAACCGCAGAGGACACGCCACATAGCGGAAAAATGCCGTCGGCGAGAGCGTGGCCTTCGATTCGGGGTCGGTGAAACGCTCCAGACGCCGCATCACCCCCTCGTCCTTCGCCACCTCGATCGGGTCGCGGTCCCGGGCGGCGGCGATGGCGCGCTGCACCTCGCCGGTCAGCAGGAGGGTGTATTCTTCGGACGTTATCACGTCCGCAAAGGTACGCTTTTTTTCGGTTCGGCACTCCATGCCGCGGCGGTCGCAAGGACGAAGACGAGGTACAGGGCCGCCGTCTGCCATCCTCCGAGGGTGTAATTCGCCGCTCCGCCCGGCAGCGAGGCGGTCAGCCGGGCCAGCGCGTCGATCCCTTCGGCCGCCGTGCCCGTCACGAATCCGAACGCCGGAGCGAGAAACCCGACCGGAGCGAGCATCCACAGCGCCCCGCCGAACACCACGACCCCGGCCAGCGCGATAGCCGGCGGATTGACGGCCAGTCCCGCCAGCGGCACGACGCCGAAGGTGTGGGAGACGAGCGGCGCCGTGGTGAGGGTCGCGGCGAGACCGATCAGGTAGGCGTCGATCACGACGTTCAGCCCTTTCCACCGGGTCCGGCAGCGGCGGCAGAGCGGCACGCCCCACGCGAGGATGCCCGCCACGGCGAGGAACGAGAGCTGGAAACTGATGTCCCCTAACCAGTTGGGATTCCACAGCAGCATTCCGAACGCCGCCGTTGCGAGGGCGTTCATCCCGACGTATTCCGAGGCCGAGGCCAATGCCGCCTGCAAGACGGTGCACATCACGGCGGCCCGCACGGCGCTCGGCGGAAATCCCGCCGCCGCGACGAAGAGCCACACGGCCCCGGCTGCCAGCAGGTTTTTCAACAGGTGTCCCCGGCGCAGCAGCGGCAGCCACCACAGCACGGCGTTGATGAGTATGAAGACGATCCCCGTGTGAAGTCCCGACACGGCCAGCAGGTGCGAAAGTCCGCTGCGGGAGTAGCGGGCGCGGAGTTCCGGGGTGATGCTCCGCCGTTCACCGGCTGCCATCGCTTCGACGATGGCCGCGGCCTCCGGCTTCATCGGCAGCCGGGCGAGGCGTTCGACGGCGGTGCGGTGCAATCCGGCGTATTGTTGCGGCAGGCGTTCGAGGATCGTCCGTTCCGAGACCCGCAGCGTTCCGGCATAGCTCCTTCGCCGCATCAGGCGGCGGTAGCTCTCCGCTCCGCCCCGGAAGGGCCGCACCGTACCCCGGCAACGGAGGCGTTCGCCGGGTTGCAGGTCGGTGAGCGAATCGACGTAGAGCCGGACCCGGGCGTCGGAGGGGTGCCAATGCCCGTCCGCGGGGTCGCGCCATGCCGCCACCGAAGCGTCGGCCGTGGCATACCGGCCCCGGTCGGCGGGAAATCCCTCCACGGTGATTTCGTAAACGGTTCCGATGTCCCGCGGCACGGTGGGCGAAGGCGTCCGGAGCTGTGCCGCGGCGAATCCCGCCGTGAGGAGCATCCCCACGGCCGACGCCTGCGAGCGGAGCAGCAGGGCCATGACTCCCGTGCATACGAAAGCCCCTGCGAGAAACCACAGGGGCAGTTCGTATCGGCCTGCCAGCGCGATCCCGGCCGCGAACGGCACGAGGAGTTTCAGGACGGGCATGCGGTCGAGCCGTTCGTATATTCGGGACGCTTTCATGGATTTCCCGCTTCTGCCGATACGGATGTCAGAACAGCGAGTCGATGTTTTCGCGGATTAGAATCTCGATCGGCGTGTGCTTGATGATTTGTTCGTGCTGTCCGTAAAGGATGTATTCCAGTACGTATTTGATGCTTTGGTACCCCTGTACGTCGGGGCGTTCCGACAGCAGGAATGACAGATAGCCTTTTTTCAGATATTCGATGTTCTTTTGCGTTACGCCGCAGCCGATCACCTTGACTCCGGTGATGCCGTGGTGTTCCAGGTAGCTGGCGAAAATGTATGACCGGGAGTTGAAAAGCACGGCGCCGCCGATGTCGTTTTCTCCGGAGAAAAGCCGGTCGAACTCTTTCCAGCTCTGCTCGATGTCCTGGCTGTAATAATTGGCGTAGAGGAATCTGTTTTTGCTCGATACGGTGTCGAAATATTCGAAGAACCCGGCTTTGCGCACGACCGTCTGCAACGAACTTTCGTTTCCCGAACGCACGGCGTGCAGGATGGCGATGTCTTTCTCTTCGCCGATCACGTCCGAGAGGAGTTTGGCCTCGATGTATCCGAGCATCCGCGAATCGGGGCCGAAGAACGCCCGCTGGTTGCACGACGGGATGAGCGTGTCGATGAAGACATAGGGGGTTCCCTGTTCGTCGAGCTTGCGGGAGAAGAGCACGGTTTCCTCGCGGAAAGTCGGGCCGATGATCATGGCGTCGCAGGCGTATTCCAACGCCTGGCTGTAAGCCGTGCGGCAGGAATAGAGGTCGAACTGGTCGTAATAGAAGGTTTTCGTTTCGGTGCGAATCTTCGAAAAGTCGTAGAGCGCCTGATGGATGCCCTTTTCGATCTGTTCCCAATATTCACCCTGCTGATGGCTGGGAAGGACGATCGCAAGGGTGATTTTGCGTTTGACGCCGATGGACGAAACGAGCAGGTTGGGGCGGTAGAGTATCTTTTCGAGCACCTGTTCCACCTTCTTCCTGCTTTTTTCCGAAACGTCGCCCCGGTTGTGCAGCACCCGATCGACCGTACCGACCGATACGCCGGCCATTGCGGCGATATCCTTGATCTTATAATTTTTGCGGTCCATAAGGCGAAAGTACGAAAATATTTTCGATTGGTAATGGATTCCGCTCAGATTCTCAGCAGCGAAGCCGCTCCTTCGTCGAGGAAAAGCGCCGCGTCGTCGTGGGTGCGGAGGATCGAAGCCGGGCATTTTTCCGAAATGGGGCCGTAAAGTGCGTCGTGCACGGCTTTCGCCTTGCGGTCGAGCGGCACGATACCCACCGCGCAGCGGCACGACATCAGCGCGGGGATGGTCAGCGTCATCGCCTGGTGTGGAACGAGCGATATGTCGGCGAATTCGCCGTCGTGGACCTGCTGCTGGCGGCACGGTTCGTCGAGCGTGGTGATCTTCACCGTTTCGGGATCGTCGAAACGGGCTTCGTGCGGGTCGTTGAAGGCGATGTGTCCGTTCTCCCCGATTCCGAGCGACACGATGTCCAGCGGTGCGCGCCGGAGCAGTTCGCTGTAACGAAGGCACTCCTGGCGTCCGTCTCCGGCGCCGGAGTTCATCAGATGGACCTTGCGGAAAGGCTTTCGGTCGAAGATCGCACGCGAGAGGAACGTGCCGAAACGCTGCGGCGCATCGGCCGGAAGCCCGATGTATTCGTCCATATGGAACGCTTCGATCCGGCTGAATACGGCATCTTCGGCTTCGATCAGCCCTTCCAGGAATTCATCCTGCGAATGCGCCGCTGCGAATACGGCCCGGGCTGCGGGCTGGCCGGCGAGGATGGCTTTCAGTTGTTGCAGGTAGTGCGCCGAGGCTGCCATTCCCATCTGTCGGCGGGTTTTGTAGATCGAGACGTGTAATTTGTCAACGTGGAATTCTTTTATGAGTCCATCCATGATTGTTGGTTATAGGCGTGATAAATTAATTTCCGTGTTCGAGCACAAAAATATGGATTTTTAGTCCGTTTTCCAAAATAAATTCGAAATTATTTTATAATCATTTGATATTATGATATATACATGTATATATATTTTCGGGCCGGAACTTTTTGTTGCATATTTTTTCGTTGAATTGTTGCATGATATTATTTTTTCACTACCTTTACGGCTGGATAATCCGTGTTCGAGCACGAACCGACGCACGGACCGATTGAAGAGAACACTGACCGAATGAAACCTGACCGAACTTCGCACGACATGGACTCCCGACGACAATACTATGTTTCCATGACAATCATGGGGACGCTTTTCTTCTTCTTCGGAATGATCTCCTGGGTCAACTCCGTGCTGATCCCCTATTTTAAGGTGACGTGCGAATTGTCGCTGGCGCAGGCCTATCTGGTGGGGTTCGTCTTTTATATCGCCTATCTGGTCATGGCTATCCCCTCGTCGATGATGCTCGATGCGGTCGGTTATAAACGGGGCATCAGCTATGGGTTATTCGTGATGGCACTCGGCGCCTTGTGCTTCGTTCCTGCCGCGCTGACCCGTTGTTACGCACTCTTTCTCACCGGGCTGTTTCTGCTCGGGATCGGGCTGGCCGTCTTGCAGACTGCGGGAAATCCCTTCGTGACGGTGATCGGGCCGATCGAGGCGGCAGCCAAACGGATGAGCGTCATGGGCGTTTGCAACAAGCTGGCAGGGATCATCGCCCCGCTGCTGCTGGGCTACGTCATCATCCGTCCGGGCGATGCGGCGCTTTTCGAGCAGGCCGAGTCCGGAACGGAACTTATCGGCGGGCTGCCCCGGGAGATGGTTCTCGACGGGATGGTGCGCCGTGTGATCGTACCCTATCTGATTTTGGCCTTCGTATTGATCGCGTTCGGCCTGTATGTCCGCCGTTCGCCGCTGCCCGATATTGCGGGCGGAAAGAGCGATTCGGCTTCCGGAGAAGGGGCGGGCCGGAGCATCTTCAGCTATCCTTATCTGGTTCTCGGCGTGGTGGCGATGGTGTGCCACCTCGGCACTCAGGCGCTTTGTATCAATACGCTGGTCACATCGTCCGTATCGCTCGGAACCGATATCGCCCAGGCCAAGCTGCTGCCGCCGATGATTCTTTTTTCGACCTTTGTCGGCTTTGCACTGGGAACGGTGCTCATTCCGCGTGTCGTTTCGCAGCTCACCGCCCTGCGGATCGCGTCGCTGCTGAACCTGGCGGCTTCGGTGGCAGCGGTGTGCGTCGGCGGACAGACCTCGTTTTTCGGTGTGGAGACTCACAATGCGATGTGGATACTGATTTTGATGGGCGTTCCCAACGCATTTCTTTATTCCGGCATTTGGCCGCTGGCGATCCGCGGACTGGGACGCCACACGAGTCTCGGCTCGGCGTGGCTGGTCATGGCGCTGGCTTCGAGCGGGGTTTTCCCGCTTGTCTACGCCGGTGAGGCGACCCGTCTGGGCGACGCTCAGTCGGCTTATTGGCTGATGATTCCCTGTTTCGTCTTTTTATTGTATTATGCGTTGAGGGGATACAGACTGGAATATTGGACCCGCCGCGGTGCGGAAAAAAGATAGAACGATGAAACAGGCGATCGTAAACGGACGGATCATCGGTCCCGCGACAGCGGGCCGGGGCTATGTGGAGTGGGACGGCGGTGTGATCACGGCTGTCGGCGAAGGTGACTATCAGGGGGATGCCGGACTGGTTACCGATGCCGGCGGCGATTGGGTTTCCCCCGGATTCATAGATATTCATACGCACGGCGCCGGCGGTCACGATTTCATGGATTGCACGGTCGAAGCCTATCTGGGTGCGGCGGAGATGTCGGCGCGTCACGGCGCCACGACGATCTTTCCGACGACGCTGGCCAGCACGAACGAGAACCTGTTCGAGACGTTCGAGGTGTTCCGCCGTGCGCAGCCGCTCAATACGAAAGGGGCGAACATGCCCGGGCTGCATCTCGAAGGCCCCTATTTCTCCTACAACCAACGCGGCGCGCAAGATCCGCGCTACCTGCGCGATCCGCGTCCCGAAGAGTACGATGCGATTCTTGCCGCCAGCGACGATATTCGCCGGATGTCGCTGGCTCCCGAGCTCGACGGTGCGCTCGAACTGGGACGGGTGCTGCGCGCGAAAGGGATTCTGGCGTCGATAGCCCATTCCGACGCGCTGTTCGAGGAGGCGGTCGAGGCGTTCCGCAACGGCTATACGCATGTGACGCACCTCTATTCCTGCACCTCGTCGGTCGTCCGCCGCAACGCTTTCCGGTATGCCGGGATTGTCGAGGCCGCCTATTGGCTGGACGACATGACGGTCGAGATCATCACGGACGGCGTGCACCTGCCCGAAAGCCTGCTTCGGCTGGTCTATAAGCTCAAAGGGGCCGACCGGACGGTGCTTATCACCGATTCGATGCGTGCTGCCGGAATGCCCGAGGGCCGTTACGTGCTCGGGGCCCGGAATTCGGGCATGGAGGTCGTGGTCGAGGATGGTGTGGCCAAGCTGGCCGACCGGAGCGCCTTCGCCGGTAGCGTCGCAACGGCGGACCGCTGTGTGAGGACCATGCACCGGCTGGCCGAAGTGCCGGTGCCCGAGGCCGTGAAGATGATGACGGCGACTCCGGCCCGCGTGATGCGCATCGACGACCGGAAAGGCTCGCTCGAAGCTGGAAAAGATGCCGATATTCTGATTTTCGACGATAATATCGGAATTCAACGTGTCGTGATAGCCGGCGAAACCCGTTTTTAGTTATGATGAGACCGATTCATACTTTGACCGTTCTGCTGTCTGCGGGCTGTATCCTGGCGACTGCTGCGAACAGGGAGGGGATTACCCCCCCCCGGCCGGCCGATTCTGTTTTTGTCGATATTTCTGTGCTCGATAACGGTTTTCCGATTCGGGCTTTTTCTGTTGCGCTTCCATCTGTAAAACAAGCTGATACGTTCTTCGATTTCGTAGAGAACGATCTGGCTCCTGCAGGAATCAATACGCTGGTCGTCCGGGTGAACTGGGCCTATGATTTCGAATCGCGCCCCGAGCTGGCCGATCCCGACGGCTGGAACCGTTCGCTGGCCGGCCGGCTGGTCGCATTGTGCCGTGAGAAAGGCATCAGGCTCGTGCCGCTGATCAATCTGCTGGGCCATCAGTCGTGGCACGGCACGGCGGGCAAGTTGTTGCAGGTTTACCCGCAGTTCGATGAAAAGCCGCGGGTGAAACTTCCCGAAAATTACGTCTGGCCCAATCCGGACCGCCTCTATTGCAAAAGTTATTGTCCGAATCATCCCGAAGTGCACGATGTCGTGTTCGACTGCGTGGACGAGGTCGTGGAGGCTTTCGGAGCGACGGATTTCCATGCCGGGCTCGACGAGGTGTTCGATCTGGCCGATACGGATTGTCCGCGCTGCGGCGGGCTGGACCCTGCTGAGGTCTTCGCCGGGGAGGTGAACCGGATTGCCGCCCACCTGCGGCGGAAAGGGGTGCGCCTCTGGATGTGGGCCGACCGGCTGATCGACGGGCGGCGCGATGCGAGCGGCTATGGCGAGTGGTCGGCCAGCATCGGCAACACCCACCGCGCGATCGACCGGATCGACCGCAGCGTGATGATGTGCGACTGGCACTACCGCGACGCCGAACAGTCTGCCGTCTATTTCGCCATCAAGGGTTTCGATGTCGTTACCTGCGGCTGGGAGCGTCCCGCCGTCACGCGGATGCAGCTCGACGACATGCTCCGTTTCCGCAGGCACTCTTCGAAATACATGTCGGAGCGCTTCAAAGGCTACATGCAGACCGTATGGTCGGGATTCGGGCAGTTTCTGGACGAGTACCGCAACGGTTCGGACAAGGAGTTCTGCGCGGCCCGGAACTACCGTTTCCTCAAATCCTATTTCCGGCAGTTCTCCGAAGACGGCGGCGGGAACTTTCCGCATGCCGGGGAGGAGAAAGCTCCCGTATTCGGGCAGTGATGAAAGGCAACCTTACTAACTTAATACAAATGATATGCTAAGACCATTACAATTACAGATTTGCGGCGGATTGACGCGGATTTTATCCGTGCTGCTTCTGTCGGTCCTCTGCTGCTCCGCGGCAGTGGCTCAGCAAAATGTTACCGTTACGGGTGTCGTGACGAATGAGGCGAAGCAGCCGATTGTCGGAGCCACGGTCATCCAGGAGGGGACGAGCCGCGGCGCGACAACCGATTCGAAAGGTCGGTTCACGCTGAACATATCCGACAGGAACGCCACCTTGCAGGTGTCGTTTATCGGTATGGCGACGCAGTCGGTTCCCGTCAGCGGTAAGACCAGTCTTGAAATCGTACTCAAAGAGGAGGCCGTTTCCGTGGGCGAGGTCGTAGTCACGGCCTTGGGTATCAAGCGCGAAGCCAAGGCATTGGGTTACGCCGTGTCGTCGGTGGGCAAGGAGGACCTGACGGCCGGACGCGAGTCGAACATCATGCAGGCGATGATCGGAAAGGTTGCCGGTGTCGATATTTCGACGACGACGGCCGGTCCGACGGGATCGTCGCGCGTGCTGATCCGCGGTAATTCCCAGCTTTCGGGCTCGAACCTGCCGCTTTATGTCATCGACGGAATGCCGGTAGATAATTCGCAGTTGCAGGGCGCCGACGGCAAGTGGGGCGGTTCGGGATTCGACTTCGGCGATGTCATGTCGTCGATCAATCCCGAGGACATCGAGAATATCACGGTGCTGAAGGGGCCCGCGGCGACCGCCCTCTACGGTTCGGAGGCCGCCAACGGCGCCATCATCATCA
>ERZ1106963.4052-NODE-4052-length-11421-cov-10.799490_pt1 | contig 11421 bp, 12 predicted proteins | sample MGYA00403681_ERZ1106963 | MGnify/ENA primary metagenome ERZ1106963 (study PRJEB35170, sample SAMEA104062407) | human gut metagenome | biome: human gut; feature: human-associated habitat; material: faeces | place: Denmark | collected 2012-05-03 ...
GATTTGTTCCATTTTTACCCGGATAATTCGGTAACCGGGTTTGCCACCGGGGCAATGGACGAAACGGGAAAATATGAGTTTAAGACAGTAACGGCAGGGTAAGATGGAAAAGGAATATGCCGAATATATGTATCAGCGGTTAAAGGCAGATACGGCAATTCGGCTTATCCGGTCGTTTCCGCTACGGACGGTCGAACAGGAAGTTCTTATTGACGGGCTGGTCGGGCATCAGGGGCGGCGGGGCTGGCAAAAAGTTTATGCCGGCGAAATCAATGTTGATGTCAAAACCGTTTCAAGACGGTATCAAAAAGCCCTGAAAGTGTCCGCAAAGTTTTTAACCGCTTATGTGGCAAGGCTTTTGGAGCGCCCCGAAAAGTAGAAAACCGGGCGTTCTTATTCTATTATGGTGTTTGTACCCTTAACTTGAAGAAAGTTAAGGGGCTTATTATTTACTCCCGCTTTCTTCATTAATGTTAATTTTAATGGAGAAACATTATGACAGATATTTTACCGGTAAATGGCTTTGGCGGCGGTGAAGGCGGCTGGGGTTCTGCGGCCGGCGCGTTTGCTGGCGCGTTGTTTGGCTCTTGGTTTGGCGACTGGGGCGGAAACGGGCGCGGCGGCTGCGGCGGAGGCTGTAATTCTGCGGCTATTGCCGACGGCTTTTCGACAGGAATTTTAAATGACGGGATTAATTCTATTCAGAACTCGATTAATGGAATGAATATGAATTTGTCCACCGGGCTGTGTAATATCGGCTATCAGACGTTAGACCAGACTTCCCGTACCAACCTTGCCATGATGCAGGGATTTTCGAGTTTGGGGCATGATAATTGCCAAAATACGAACTCGATTGTTTCGGCGATTAATAATGTCGGTTTTCAGAATCAGCAGTGCTGCTGCGCCACGCAGAACGCAATCCGCGAAGAAGGCTGCGCAACCAGACAGCTGATTCAGAACAATCTGATTACAGACCTGCAAACCAAGCTTTGTGATGAAAAGGCAGAAAATGCAGCTTTGAAATCACAGCTTTATACAACTAACGTTGTAAACGGACAGACGGCCGTTTTGATGGGGGCGATTGAAAGACTGCGCCCTACAACGGCAACGACCGCGGCGGCGTAAGGAACGGGGGCGCAAGCCCCCAATCAGACAATGAAAGGGGAACCGATGAAATATATACTTTACAATCCACGTTGGAAAGACATTCGGCGTATCGAAAAGACGCTGGACGACAAACCCGCAACATGGGAAAAATACGAACATCTCGAAGAAGGGCGCCTTAAAATCCTTGAAATGGAAATTAAGGAATTTAAGGAACTCCGCGAAAAAGTCGACGATAAAACGGTAGGAGCCAAAGAATATTACAAAGCTGCGAAACATATAGCTGCGGCGGCGATATTGCTGATGGAACAAATCCGGGGAGGGTGCAATGGCAAACTATAACCTTCCGCAGCGTCTGAGCCTGCCGTCTGAAGAATGGGAACTCGTCAAAAATGCAAGCGACCCCTCGGTCGGATTTCCGTTTGACCGGGTGAATACGATAGATTTTGACTGTTCTGAAGTCAGGCAGGGGCTTTACCGCATTTTGGTAACCGGAACGATAATGCCTGCTCCGGGAAGCCTCGAAAAACCAATTAAGCTTGTGTTTATCGGCTTTAATAATACGCCGATATACCAGCAGTTTCTTGTCCGTAATGACCTTAGGAAAATGTCGATTTATAAAGCCGATATAGGCAAGTTTTCGACAGATTTTACGCGGGCGTTTCTAGGAAAGAGCAGCGAGGAAAGCAAGCAGTATGACATAAAACCATATCCTGAGGGAGTAGAAAACGATGGAACCGGAAAAAATGATGACGCCTGAAGACGAGGAAAAATTTAACAAATATTTTCGCCGGGTCAAAGAAGAAGTGCGAAAAAACGTGGACAAGAAATGGGATGCGAAAAAGTATGCCGCGAGCGCGAGCTGGCTTCTTGCCCGTTTCGGAATGAATCAAGACCCAGAGTTTGCCGAAGAGGCAGCGACTTATATTTTGGCTGCAACCTATCAGAAGAGGGGGGACAAACAATGAAAAAATATGCGATATGGGCGCTGATTGCATGGTTTGCAATGCAGATTTTCAGCAATATGAGCGGGATTGACTTTGACATGGAGTATGATCCTGAAAGTGAAAATTACGATTATGTCCGCGATTCTGACCGCGGAGAAAACCGTAACAATTATTATGATGCACGCGAAAGCGGCCATGAAAATTATTATAGACCGGCAGGGGATGTCCACGAAGATTATTATAGGGGGCGTTCGAGCCGAACCGGACGTTTTGTCCATAGGGGCAGATAGTTTGTAACACGGGAGGCGGAAGCCTCCTTTTTTTATGGGGAAACAATGAAAAAAGAATTAATTACGGATTTAACTGATATTATACCGCTGATAGCTTGTGCCAGTATTTTGGCATCGTATATAAAGGGGGTGGTTGGCGTGAAAGAGTATTTTAAATCATTAGCGGCGTCTTTTTTAGTAGGGATACCGGCTGCCTTTGTTGTGGAGTATTTTTTTACTTCTCCTAATGCATGGCTGTTAAAAGACGCTATTATTCTGGTTTCCGGCTCGTTTGGGATATGTCTTTTTAACGGTGTGTTCAAAATATTTAAGGGTTTTGAACAGGACCCTTTGCATACGATTAAGGAGATAAAGGGAAATGATAAACATTGAAAATCATTTTGATTGGATAGCTCGTCGGCTGGAGTTTCACGAAGGCTGTAGGCTCATGCCGTATCGTTGTACGGCAGGGAAATTAACCATCGGCATCGGGCGGTGTATTGATACAAACCCGTTCACCAAAGAAGAGCTGCAGGCCGTGGGCGACTGGAAACACGGAATTACCAAAAATGCCGCGCTGATGCTTTTGCGGAATGATATTGACCGCTGCTTAAAGCAGCTGTCGGGGTTGGATTTTTATGCCAAGCTTGATTTGGAGCGGCAGTATGCGCTTTTGGATATGTGCTTTCAGTTAGGTTTTAAGGGGCTGTGCGGGTTCAAGAAAATGCTCGAAGCGATACGCTGGGGCAAGTGGCAAACAGCGGCGGAAGAGTGCCTGAACTCGGACTATGCGCGGCAGACACCAGCACGGGCGAAACGGATTGCAAGGCTTATTAAAGAGGGAATTTGGCTGAGGTGAGTAAATTTGATATATGGATATACCGGCCGGATATTGAGGCTACGGCGCGCAAGATAAACCGAAATTTTGTTTATAATGGCCGCGGCAAAGCGTTTTGGGACGTTTTTGACCAAAGAAAGGCCTTAAAAGAGCAAATAAATGATATTTTGGAGAAAACACGTCGGCAGCCAAAAACGAAAATTGAGGTGCCTGATGACTAAATTTTTAACATATGCCGTGGCGGGGCTGCTGCTGGCGCTGTATATCACGGTAAGCCTGTACATCGAACGGGGCAGGAAGATTGCGGCATTGCAGGGCGAAAAGAGCGCCCTGTTGGGGAAAACATCATTTTTGGAGGCGGAAATTGCGAAACGAGATGAAAAGGCGTTGGACGCCGATAAGCGACTGCAAGCGTTGGAAAATGCAGCAGAGGCGGAGAAGGACAAGGGCGGTTTTGATTGGGACAGCCCTTTGCCTGCTGATACTGTTACTTTGCGGCTGCGCCAGGACTGAATATGTTTACGTCGAGGCGCCGCGCGAGCCGATAACGTGCCACCGGCACATGAAGACGTTTTTGGACATGGCGAAGTGTCTGGAAATGTACAAGGCGAAGTATTAGGGGCTTGACTTGTTCGGAAATTCCGAATAACTTAAATATGGTAGTTTACAAAATAACTTTGTTTCTTTTTGAGTGGGAGAGCGCCTTTTAGCGTCAAGCTGAAGGGCGTTTTATGTTAGCCTGTAACAGATTACAGACAAAGTGATTAGTTTGTAATAAAATACAGGCAAAAAATTGAGCGTGTACCATGATGTACAATGCTTTCCGGGAGCCGTTTCTTAGCGGCTCTCCGCTTTGTGGTATGTGCAAAAAATACACATACCAACTGTACGGAAATTCCGAACAGTTGAGCTATCTTCAAAGGTGTCGAATTCGATATCATTTTGCTGATGTCAACAAAATGGTCGGTGGCTGTTTCCGTTTTGGAAATAACCACTCGGCTATTTGTAGATGAACAAATAGCGATGACACACGCAACCGTCTGAAAAGGCGGTTTATTTTTATGAATTTTGCAGATTTTCTTTTTGGTGAGTGTAGATGAAAGAAATTTATATTGTCCATGCCGATGCGTATATAGGCTGTTACAAGCCGGGTAAATGCCCGATGATAAGCTATGCGCCGCGGGGGAAGTTTATTGATTTCGTGAAAGGGCTGCGTGAGGATTATCCCGACTTTAAGCTCCGGTGTGTGGTGAATGAGGGAATAAAAGAGCTGGTGCTGAAGAAAGTTTTGCAGGATAAAATTTTAGCTGCACAGAGGGGAAAAGTTCGATAACTGCACAGAATTTACACAAAACATTTATTTTCGAAAATAAATATTTGAATTTATGTTGATAAACTTATGACTACGGATCAGAAGGTTGTGAGTTCGAACCCCGCCGGGTGCACCAGTTTTAAGCCCTCTCTTTGGAGAGGGCTTTAGTTTTGCCTGAACGGGAGAGGAAGGGCAGAAAAAGAAGGGGAGAAAACGCAGCGTCCGGGTTGCGGTGCGGCGGAGGTTGCGGGCTTAATGTTACGGGCTTAATGTTACGGGCTTAATATTATGGGTATAAGGCTTAAATAGAGGTTGCCAAGCGGGGAACGGACTGTATATTTATAAAGATTTTTCAGGACGACTCTATTGTTTTGCGGATGTTTTAATGTATAAGCTTTTGGTGAATTTGGTCAGTTTCGGGCTGCTGATGGCAGTGTTGCTGTTTGCGGGCATTTTTGTTTGGTTTAAAACGGCCGGGTTTGATATTCCCGACTATACGAAGCTGGCAACATACGAGCCGCCGGTTACGACGCGCCTGTATGCCGGCGACGGGCAGGTGCTGATGGAATATGCGGCGGAGAAGCGCATTTTCGTGCCGGAGGATAAAATTCCCGAGCGGGTCAAGCAGGCTTTTATCGCTGCCGAAGACAAGCATTTTTATTCGCATCCGGGGATAGATCTGCTGGGGATTACGCGCGCGGTATTTACGAATGTCGTCAATTATGCCAAAGGCAAACGGCTGGTCGGGGCGTCGACGATTACGCAGCAGGTGGCGAAAAACTTTCTGCTTTCTTCGGAGCGGTCGCTTATCCGCAAAATCAAGGAGGCCATTCTGGCGTACCGCATCAGCAACGCATTTTCCAAAGAGCACGTTCTGGAGCTGTATCTGAACGAGATTTACCTCGGCAACCGGGCATACGGCGTGGCGGCGGCGGCTCTCAATTATTTCAACAAATCGCTGGCGGAGCTGACGCTTGAAGAAACCGCCTATCTGGCGGCGCTGCCGAAAGGGCCGAACAACTACAATCCCAAAAAGCGTTATGACACGGCGATTGCGCGGCGCAACTGGGTTATCGGGCGTATGGCGGAAGACGGGTACGTGAGCAGGGAAGAGGCCGAGGCGGCGCAGAAAAAGCCGCTGGTAACGGTGGAGCGGAAATTCGGATATCTGAAAGACGGCGAGTATTTCAGCGACGAGGTGCGGCGCGTTATTTCCAAGAGCCTCGGCGAGGATGCGGTGTTTGAAGGCGGGCTGATGGTGCGCACGACAATTGACCCGGCGCTGCAGCAGCTGGCGACCAAAGTGTTCCGGCGCGGACTGCTCAATTATGACCGGCGGCACGGGTTCCGCGGGGCAACGGCACGGATAGACCTTAACGGCGACTATAAGGACGCATTGAAAAAAACGGTTTTGCCGGCAGGTGCGGAAAAAAGCTGGCAAAAGGCGGTCGTGCTTTCGGCGGGCGCCGCGGAAGCCAGGATTGAAACCGAAAGCGGCAAACAGGGAACCATCGGGCTGAAGAGTCTGGCGTGGGCGCGCAAGGTGCTCAAAGACCAGCGGGTCAGCGAGGCGCCGAAAAAGGCGTCCGACGTGTTGGCGAAAGGCGACGTGATTTATGTCGAGGAAGCCAAAAACGGCGCGTTTGAGCTGCGGCAGGTGCCGAACGTCGAGGGGGCGATGGTGGTGATGGATCCGCACAACGGCAAGGTGCTGGCGATGGTCGGCGGCTTTTCGTTTGCCAAATCGCAGTTTAACCGCGCGACACAGGCCTACCGCCAGACGGGGTCGACGTTTAAGCCGGTCGTCTATGCGGCGGCGCTGGAACTCGGCTATTCGCCGACGGATTTAATTTTGGACGCGCCGTTTGTGCTCGACCAGGGGCCGGGGCTGCCGCTGTGGAAGCCTTCCAACTATTCCAAAGGGTTTTCGGGGCTGACGACGCTGCGGCAGGGAATCGAAAAATCAAAGAACCTGATGACGGTGCGGCTGGCACAGGACGTCGGTATGGACAAGGTGGCGGCGATGGCGAAACGCCTCGGCGTGGACGATAACCTGCCGCAGCTGCTTTCGATGTCGCTGGGTGCGGACGACACGCGTTTGGTCGACATGATAACGGCGTATGCGGTGTTCGTCAACGGCGGGAAAAAGGTTACGCCGTATCTGATTGAGCAGATTCAGGACCGTTACGGCAAGAGTTTGTATAAAAACAATGACAGCCACTGTATCGGCTGCAAAGCGGCGCATTTTGACCCGGCAGCGCCGGTACCGGAAATTACCGACGACCGCGAGCGGGTATTGGACGAGCTGACGGCGTATCAGATGGTGTCCATCTTGCAGGGCGTGGTACAGCGCGGAACCGGGGCAAGGCTGGCGCAGCTGGGCAAAAATCTGGCGGGCAAGACCGGTACGACGAACGATACTAAGGACGCGTGGTTTATCGGCTTTTCACCGGATATGGTCGCGGGCGTGTATATCGGCTTTGACGAGCCGCGGACGCTCGGACGGGTAGAAACCGGTGCGGCGGCGGCATTGCCGGTGTTTTACGATTTTATGAAAGAGGCGCTGAAAGACAAGCCGAACCTCGAATTCCGCGTGCCGAAAGGAATCCGTTTCGTACGCGTGAACCCGAAGACGGGACGCCCGGCCACGCTGGATGACCGGGTGGTCATTACCGAAGCGCTGAAGCCTGATTTTGACTTTAACAATACGCAGAGGGTTATCGGCGACGACGGCAGGTCGATGCTGGACGATAAGAGCGAAGAGGCGTTCGGGCTGGGTTCCGAGTACTAAAGGGGAAAATTTTGCGATTGAGTTCGCAGGAGGAGGCCGCTCGGCAGAGCGGTCATGTACCTTTATGTACACACCCGCTCTTTGGCAGGCTCCTGCGGTTCACTCACAAAATTTATACCATGATGCGGGCAACAGGCCGGATGGAGCTCCACATCGTTGCATCGTGTACGTCAAAGTACACTCGTGTTCCTCGGGAGACATCCGCTTCTATCCATCGCTAATTTCCCCTCTTTAGGGGAGAGTACGGCGGCGTTCGGGCTGCGGCGTGGTGAAATTCCGGCAGCGGGACGGCGATGTTTTTTGTTGACAAAAACGGGCGGGCGGCGTAAGGTCGTTTGCAAACGGAAGCGCACGGCGAAAGCGCTTTGGCGGCATATGACGCAATACGGCAGAAACAAGGAAACTATCATGAAGCATGAACTTTTGGCGCCGGCGGGCAGCCTTGAAGCAGGATATGCGGCGCTGCATTACGGCGCCGACGCGGTTTATCTCGGGCTGACAAAATTTTCGGCGCGGGCGGGAGCAGAGAATTTTACGCCGGAGGAACTTGACGAATTTACGGCTTATGCGCATACGCTGGGGCGCAAGGTATTTGTGGCGCTGAATACGGTTTTGACCGAGGCGGAGGCTCGCGAGCTGCCGGAGATTTTTGCGGTGTTGCGGCGGACGCGGGTTGACGCGCTGATTGTGCAGGATTTGGGGGTATTTTATCTGGCGAAGAAAATGCTTCCGGGCGTGGAACTGCATGCAAGCACGCAGATGGCGGTGCATAACGCCGAGGGGGCAAAGTTTTTGCAAAGGCTCGGATTTAAACGCGTGGTATTGGCGCGGGAGCTGAGTCTGCGGGAGATTCAGGCGGTGGCCGAAGCGGCGCTGGATTTGGATTTGGAAGTATTCGTGCACGGGGCTCTGTGTTATTCTTACAGCGGGCAGTGCCTGTTTTCGGCGCTGGAATACGGCAAGAGCGCAAACCGCGGGCGGTGCGTTTATCCGTGCCGGGCGGAATTTGCAGTGGAGGAAGAAAACGATAACAGAGGAGCGCGGGAGGACCGGCACAGTCTGGCCGGGAACAGCGATAAGGAGAGAACAGGGCAGCGCGGAGAAACTGAAGGTTATGGCGCGGATGGAACAGATTGGCACGATCTGGCCGGAGGTTGCGGCGGCTTAAGGTCGCATTTGTTTTCCATGAAAGATTTGGCGTTGGAGGAGGCGGTTTTGAAAATCCCGGCGCTGTCGCTCAAAATTGAAGGGCGGAAAAAGTCGCCGCTGTATGTTGCGGCGGTTACGAACTATTATCGCCATATTCTCGACGGGCGCAAAAAGGACTTGAAAGAGGCGGAGGACATCCGGCAGATTTTTTCGCGGCCATGGTGCCGGTTCCATTTTAACGGCAAGGATAAAAACGTGGTTGACGCACATTTTGTCGGGCACCGGGGGCTGCTTATCGGCAAAGTGGAACGCGTCGGGAGAAATCGTCTGGGGTTTAAGACTTCGCATGCGGTGGCTCGTTATGACGGCGTGCAGATTGACGCGGCAGGCGACGAAAAACCGTTTGGGTTCGGGGTCAAGGCACTGTTTGTCAATGGAAAGCCGGAGGTTGCGGCGGCGGCAGGGCAGTATGTGGAATTGAAACTGCCGGAGGAGCATCCGTATCTGGCAGCCGGCGCACCGGTTTATCTGGCTTCATCCTCGGCGGTGAAAGGAAAATATGCTTATCAGAAGCCGAAACCCGGCGCTTATCGCAATCGGGCGGAACTGGCGGTTCGGGTGGAAATCGGCGCTGATGAGGTGCGGGCGGTCTGTTGTGGGGCAGACGGCTGTGCAGGGACAGCGGAACATATTGCAGACGATTGTGCGGGGACGAATGCTGAAAGGTTTGCCGGAGTGGCAGCCGTTATGCGAGGGGATTTTCCGCCGGCGAAAGATGCGGCAAAAGTGGAGGCTGCCGTGCGGGAAGCGTTTGCCAAAACCGGAGGTACGGCCTTTACCGTGGCAGCATTGGATATTGCCAATTCCGAAGCGCGGTTTGTTCCGGTTTCGGTATTGAATGAATTGCGGCGCGGCCTGTTGGATAAAGCGGCGGAAGCGGCGAAAATGGCGGAGGAAGAGGCGGCTGTGCAGATGGCGGAATCACGGCAGGCCGTGAGAACCGGCGGAGCAGAGGCGGTGAATGAATGTGAAAATATAGAGCCGGATGCCGGGGGAAATTGTTTGGCGACGTGTGCGACGGAACGGCAGGTTAAAAAATTGCGGTTGTTCCGTATCGGGCTGGAAACGGCTGAAACGGACTGGCAGGCGTGCGATATGGCAGAAACATGGTTTGTATTACCGCAGATATGTCGCAATACGGGGAGATTGGCCGCGGTTGTGCAGAGTTTGTATGATGCAGGGGCGAGGAAGTTTGTTGCCGAGAATTATTATGCTTTCGAGATGCTCAGGCAGTACGAAGGCGTGCAAATCGGGGCGGGAAGCTTTATCTATGTCATGAACCATTATGCGACCGCGGCCTTGCGTGATATCGGCGCGGCGTGGGCAACGCTGGCGTTGGAAAGCCCGGCGGAAAATATGGCGGAGACGGCGGCGAAGGCTCTGGTGCCGACGGTTCAGGCGGTGTTTGCATACCCGCCGTTGTTTACGTCGGCGGTTTGCATCCGTCCGAATGCATGCAAGGATTGCAGCCGCGGGGTGAAACGCTATCGGCTGAAAAAAGACGGGCGCGCGTTTACAGCAGTTTCACGCGATTGCCAGGTGCAGGTTTTTGATACCAGGCCGTATGAGCGCGAGGCAGTTCCCGGCATTTGGGCTGTTATTGACGAAAGAGATTAATCCTCAAAAAGGGACAGGCGGCCGGCGTACGGCAGAAAGCGAGACGTTGATAAGTTAGAGCCGACAGGAGAACGGCTTTGGGCTGTTGGTATGCGGCGTTGGCGGCAGAGGGGGCATTGGTTGCAAAAGGCGTCTGCGGCGTTAGCGGCAGAGAGCCTGGACAGCCGAGAGCTTGGGCGGCAGAGGCGACTGCGACGTTGGCACACAGGGAATTACAAGAGGCCGCCCAGCAGTCCTTTGGCGCTGTTTTTCAGATTTTCGGCAGTTCCTTTCAAAGTGTCGGCGCTTTCGCCGGCAATATCTTTCAGGCTGTTCAGCCCCTGACGGACAGCAGTATCGTAAGCGGTATCAAGGATTTTTTTCAGAATAAGAGAGGCGGTTTCAATAATGCCTTTGCCTTGACTGCCTTTTTCACGGCCGATATCTTTCAGGGTGACGGCGGGCAGGGGAACGGAAGCGGCGGCGCCTTTGCCGCCAAACGTGGCGCCGAGGCTGACTTTGCCGCCGGTTATGTTAAGCGCGTTGATGATGACTTTTTTGCCGCCTGAGGAAGAGGCTGATTTCGCGGAGCCGCCTGAGGAAACGGCGGGCTTTGCGGTGCCGGCCCGTGTGGCATCGGTTTGGTCAACGGCGGGTTTGGCTGCGGCGGCTGCGGCGTTTTTGTTGACTGCCGCCAGCAGGTCGGACACGTTGTTATGGGCGACGCTTTTCAGTTCATACGCAATTTCGGGGTTGGCGATGCGGATTTCTTCGACAACAATGATGGGTTTTAAGAGCGAGCGCATATCCAGCCTGACATAAACGGAGCCGAGGCTCAGTATCTGCGGCGTCTGATATCCTTCGGGGTTGGCGATGCGAAGGCCTTTCAATTCGGCTTCTCCTTTGCGCAGGGACAGGCGGAAACCATCGAGAGCGACTTCGGTACCGGTCAGCTGCGAGCCGTATTTGGCAACGGAGGCTTTGACAATCGATTCAAGGTTGAGATACAAGCCGCAAATTCCTCCGGCAAGCAGAATGATGATTGTAAGCAGGATAAGCAAAAATTTTTTCATGACAGTCCTTTCAGCCGAAGCGAAACAAATTCAAAACAACTTCCCAAAAGCCGAATCGGACGGTTGGCGCGGGCAGCTTTGGGGGATGCAAATATATAATGAAGTATATATTTTTATTTTAATTTTGCAATCAATTAAAATAAAAAATCCGCTGTAAAATGTGATATTTTTTATGGGAGAAAAGCTGTGTTTCACAAGGTTACAAAGTAGAACGAGCGGCTATTTTGTTTTTGTCGGCGTCCGCTGTGGTTTATATAGGGGAAATTTTTTTTAATTTACAGT
>ERZ1106963.4053-NODE-4053-length-11420-cov-2.722833_pt1 | contig 11420 bp, 9 predicted proteins | sample MGYA00403681_ERZ1106963 | MGnify/ENA primary metagenome ERZ1106963 (study PRJEB35170, sample SAMEA104062407) | human gut metagenome | biome: human gut; feature: human-associated habitat; material: faeces | place: Denmark | collected 2012-05-03 ...
TTCGGTCCACCATTAATAATAATACCCTTTACATTGGGCAATGCTTTCAGTTCTTCCACTGTGATATCGTGAGGATAAATCTCACTATAAACTCCTAATGCACGGATGGCGCGAGCCAACACCGTATTCTCATGACTACCCAAGTCAAGGATAACAATCATATCCTGCTTCATCTGATTTTGGTTGTTTTTTAAGTTATTGTATTGTTTATTATTCACTATCGTTTCCAAACGGTCTGCAAATATAAAGATTTTTAGAGAGACTATAATACATTGATTCTCTAAAGTTTCAGAACAGAGTCGCGTTTTTTTTGCTGTTATAGTATTCAATTCAACAAAGAATTAAAACAACATAGGAAGCAGATGGATAGCAATAACCCAATTCTTTCATAAACTCCTTCAAAACTATGCCTTCAACCGCATCACAAACCGACTTCCCTTCCCCAATTCACTCTCTACCGTCAGCGTACCACCATGAGCTTCCACAAAATCCTTAGAAATAGATAATCCCAAGCCACTGCCTTGTACTTTCGTTCCGGGTACACGGAAATAACGGTCGAAGATGCTTTTGTGATAACGCGGATCAATGCCTTTGCCAAAGTCCTGAACATACAATTCGATCCAGTTTTCATCCTGCCTGGCACCGATAACCACACGCCCGTTTTCTTTTGAATAGCGAATAGCATTACTTAACAGATTCGTCAACACCCAGGCAATCTTCTCACTGTCGACAAAAAGTTTGCCGATTTTCTCTTCCGGATACTCCACTTCTATCTGAATATTAAACTTATCCGCTTGCACCTGATTAGCTTTGATCGCATACTCAATCAGTTCAATCGGTTTGGTGATCTTCGGCATCAACTGTAATTTACCAGCTTCCACCTGCGTCATGTTAAGCAATTCTCCGGTGATGCTTAACAAACGTTCGCTATTCTCCTTGATACTCTTTGAAAGCTGTTCCTGCTCATCATTCAGCGCACCGACACGTTTATCTTCAAGCAGTTGGAGACTCATCATAATAGCAGCAATCGGAGTTTTCAGTTCATGAGAGATGGTCGAGATAAACGTAGTCTTGGCAGAATCCAGTTCTTTGAATTCCGTAATATTCTTTAGTAAAATGACATCACCCAGTTTGCGAGGTTCATCTTTTTCAGCCTCCGTATTAATGATAGGGACATAAGAGGCCTTAAAGTAACTCTCTTTGTCGTCAGCATATATCTTCAATGGTTCCTTCTGCTCGCTTGGCGTCACCAGTTCACGGATCAACCGCCGCAACAGGTCATTCTTCAAAGCCAGTTCCTCCGCCGATTGACGAATCACATTCTCCCGTTTCAAATTCAGCACATTCAGTGCTTCCTCATTGATAAACAGAATTTCACGCTCCATATTCAAGCCGATCACCGGATCATCTATACTGTTTACAATTGCTTCAATAAATTTCTTTGCAGAAAGAATATCCGACAAAGTACTGGCACGATATTCGGTCAAACGCTCCGCCATCCGGTTAAAACTATCCGCTACATCCCGGAACTCTTCATTATTATCCATTTGCAGACGCTTCTCATAGTTATGATTGGCTATTTCTAGAATTCCTTCTTTCAGCTCTTTAACCGGTTTACTGATAGAACGAGGCAGCCAATAAAGCAATATCAGCCCAGTCAAGATACAGATTCCCCCCGTTATGGAAATCCATAGCAATGCACGTTCCAAGGCAGGCATAGCAGCAGGACTATCAGGCTCTGTCGCAGTCAGAGTTTGAAGATTCACTACTGAAAGTGTTACCAACAAAATAATCATTCCTGCCAACATCCCAATGCCAAGAATCAGTTTCGTTTTAATATTCATAACGTTCATACGATTAATATTATGCAAGTATAATCAAATCTACATTAGCTTGTGACAAATTATTTAAAAACTTTCTATATCCCAGTATAGAACAAATAGCGTATGGCAGCCTCAAATTAGGAGTTCCCATACACACTGTCGATATCTGTTTCTCTTTACAAACCTTGACGATGCTCCCCAAAATGTCTTTCGACTGCACCTGGACAACTTCTCCCCCAAGTTCCGCCACCAGTTTAAAATGATTCAACAAATACCGTTGACTGGCCAAATCAATTCGATCCATACTCTCTCTCGGAGTCTGAACATACAAAGCTATAAAAGTAGTATTATACCGGGTTGCCAACTTTGCCGCCTTTCTGATAATTCGCCGAGGTGTTTTCTCATGACTACTGATACAAGCCATAAACTTCTCATGCCGAAGTCCGACGGCTACTCCCATCATCACTTCATTCTCCACCTTTTTTTCTACCCGCAACGCCACTTCCTTCAGAGCCAACTCACGCAATTGAAGAATATTCTCGGTTCTAAAGAAATTATCCAATGCTGTCTGAATCTTTTCCGGACGATAGATCTTTCCCGCTTTCAAACGGGCAATCAGTTCTTCTGCCGTCAAGTCAATATTCACCACCTCATCCGCTTCCTGAAGCACACTGTCGGGCACCCGTTCTTTCACTTCAATCCCCGTAATCTCCTGCACTTCTTCATTCACGCTTTCGATGTGCTGAATATTGATTGCCGAAATCACATTGATTCCTTCATCCAACAATGTCATTACATCTTGCCAACGTTTCTCATTCAGACTTCCTTCCACATTGGTATGTGCCAATTCATCCACTATCACAATTTCGGGATGAAGGCGAATAATAGAATCTAAATCCATTTCTTCCAATTCCTTTCCCTTATAGAAGATTTTACGTCGCGGAATGACAGGAAGTCCTTCTAGCATCCCTTCCGTCCCGACACGTCCATGAGTCTCGATATAGCCGATTTTCACGTCCACACCATTTTCCAACAGTTCATGTGCCTCCTGAAGCATACGATATGACTTTCCCACACCGGCTATCATACCGATATAGACCTTAAACTTACCTCGCTGAGATCTCTTTATCAGATCCAGAAAATGCTGTACACTTTGTTCTCTATCATCCATTATGTTGCTCTGTTATTTTAAACATCCTAACCCGTAGCAATCATCACGATCACCACGGGTTCACAAAAATTCATGAGTTTATTTTATGGCCTTAAAGTTACGCCAAATACTAGATGGGCATCCTCCAAACGCGGATTCCATATAGCTTGCACAAATATAGGCAATGAAAACTTATCATTAAAATTGATAGCTTTCGTTGCTTTCAAAGCAAGGTTCGTCACTGCAAAACCATTCACATTATACTGCGGAGTTTCATAAGGAACCACTCCACAGGTAGCATTCAAGTCTACCCCTTTTACGCTGAACGGATAATTCAGTTCTACGTAAGAAGAATATGCCTGTTTTTCTTCCCCCTTGTCAGTCATCTTCCTGTCAGCACCGGCAAACATGGTATACCATGCAATAGACAACGGGAATTTTTCAACAGGAAGCGTATAAGCTAATCCTGCTTCAAAATGATGTCCGGTGTCGCCACTCTTAAAATGGAAATAATCATTTGTTAGTTCTCCATTGACTACATCAGCTTGTCCGTTCCACCAAAGACTGGCTACTGAAAGTGTCGGTCCTGCTTCACCAAACTTATAAGCTGCAGTGAGGTCAATTTCTTTATTACTCTCACTCAAACTGGTTGATCCCCATGCAGTAAGTGAGAAATTACCTACGCTAACTCCCAAAGTCGGTTGAAAAGAAGCGGCCCCCCCCTGATAAATACCACGCCATACATACGAACTTACCAAATCACCTTGTATAGTAAACTCTTGTGCTTGTGCATTGCCAGTTCCCAACATACATACGGCCGCTACAGCCATTGTTCCTAAAATACTCTTTTTACTAAAAAAACTTTTCATACTTCTTATCTAATTCTATTTTATGTTCCTGTAAAAAAGCAGCGCCCCATCCAACCCTGTTAATTTGAACCGCGGCATAACCCAAACGGTCCGGAGGAACGCTGCTCCTGATCTTCATCTACTTATTACTTTCTTCAAGAGCTATATTCAATTTCAGCACATTCACCTTTTCTGTTCCCAACAATCCCAGGAACGGTTTTTCGATGCTTTTATCAACAATCGCTCTTACTTGTTCTTCTGTTAATCCGCGTGCTTGTGCCACTCTCTTCACTTGTACGTATGCACATTGGGGAGTAATATCAGGATCTAGCCCCGAAGCACTGGCTGTAACCATTTCGGCAGGCACATCCGCACGGTCTAAATAAGGATGATGTACAAGGAAAGTATCAATACGCGCTTTCACTTCATCCAGATATTCCTGATTCGTAGGACCTTTATTACTACCTGCAGAACTCGTAGCATCATATCCGTCACCGGCAGAAGACGGGCGTCCCCAGAAATAAATATCTTTTGTAAACATCTGGCCCACATTAGCTGCTCCCACTACTTTCCCATCCAGCGTAGCTACCTCGGCATTTCCCTTATTAGGACCTGCAACCTGCGCAAACAACCACAAGATAAGGATATAGAACACGGAGAAAAAGACACAAAAAGCAAGTGTTATTTTTAATGACTTCAATAAAGTTTTCATTGCTATTGTTTTTTAATTAAAAGAATAAACCTACCAATAAATCTATCAACTTGATTCCCACAAAAGGAACAATCACACCACCCAAACCATAGATCAACAGATTACGGCGAAGTAAAGCACTTGCACCTATCGGTTTGTATTGCACGCCACGCAAAGCCAGCGGAATCAGAATCGGAATAATAATCGCATTAAAAATGACCGCTGAAAGAATGGCGCTTTCAGGACTATGCAGATGCATGATATTCAGAGCAGCCAGTTCAGGAATAGCAATCATAAACAAGGCCGGAACGATCGCAAAATACTTCGCTACGTCATTGGCGATAGAGAAAGTGGTCAGAGTGCCGCGTGTCATCAGCAATTGTTTACCGATTTCCACAATCTCGATCAGTTTCGTCGGATCGTTATCCAGATCGACCATATTACCGGCTTCCTTCGCAGCCTGTGTACCACTATTCATGGCTACACCTACATTGGCTTGTGCCAGAGCAGGAGCATCGTTCGTTCCGTCTCCCATCATTGCAACCAATTTACCAGCCTGCTGTTCCTTCTTGATATATTCCATCTTATCTTCCGGTTTAGCTTCAGCGATAAAATCATCCACACCGGCTTTTTCGGCAATATATTTTGCAGTTAATGGGTTATCTCCTGTCACCATGACCGTCTTCACTCCCATCTTACGCAGACGTTCGAAACGTTCCTGAATACCCGGTTTGATAATATCCTGCAACTCAATGACACCGGTCACTTTCTTGTTTACACATACTACCAACGGCGTACCACCATTACTGGAGATAGAAGAGATGACCTCTTCCACTTCTTTTGGGAATTCATTTCCTGCACCTTCCACCATCTTACGGATAGCGTCGAAAGCACCTTTACGAATTTGAGTTCCATCTGCCAGGTCTACTCCCGAACATTTGGTTTCAGCCGTAAACTTAATCATTCGTGCTCCCGTTGTATTCAGGTTACGCATACGGATGCCCGACTCGCGTCCCAGTTCTACGATAGACTTACCTTCCGGCGTTTCATCGGACAAGGAAGACAATAGACAAGTCTCTACAAAATCGTGCAAATTGACACCCGGAGCCGTATGGAAATGAGTTGCTTTACGGTTACCGATGGTGATAGTACCCGTTTTATCCAGCAACAACGTATCAATATCACCAGCAGTCTCTACTGCTTTACCGGATTTAGTAATCACGTTGGCACGGAGCGCGCGGTCCATACCGGCAATACCGATGGCAGAGAGAAGTCCACCGATAGTTGTCGGAATCAGACACACAAATAAAGAAATAAGCGAAGCAATGGTGATGACCGTATGACTATAGTCGGCAAACGGTTTCAAGGTAACACACACTATGACGAAAACAAGCGTAAAACCTGCCAGCAGAATAGTCAACGCAATCTCATTCGGGGTTTTCTGACGGGAAGCACCTTCTACCAGTGCAATCATCTTGTCGAGAAAACTTTCTCCCGGTTGAGTAGTCACCATTACTTTTATATGATCGGACAATACCTTCGTGCCACCCGTTACGGAACTCTTGTCGCCACCTGCCTCACGAATAACCGGAGCAGACTCGCCGGTGATAGCACTTTCATCAATAGAAGCCAAGCCTTCAATAATCTCACCATCGGAAGGAATTACGTCTCCGGCCTCACAAACAAACACATCTCCTTTCTTCAACAGTGAAGAACTGACGGTAACAATTTTATTGCCTTCCACTTTCTTTGCCGGTGTCTCTTCACGAGTCTTACGCAAGCTGTCGGCCTGTGCTTTACCACGCGCTTCGGCAATAGCTTCGGCAAAATTGGCAAACAACAAGGTTACAAACAGAATGATAAACACAGCAATATTGTAAGCAAACGAACCTTGTGAAGAATTTACAATGGAGTAGAGCGTTACGAGCAGCATGACTACTGTAGCCACTTCTACTGTAAACATAATCGGGTTCTTTATCATCATCCGCGGGTTCAGTTTCACGAATGACTGTTTCAAACTTTCTATAACTTGCTCCTTTGGAAACAAAGAAGCTGATTTATTATCTTTCATATCTTCTCTAATTCAGTATTACAAACTTAAATGTTCAGCAATTGTACTCAATGCATGTACCGGGAAGAACGACAGCGCAGCAATAATGAAGATAACCACAAATGTCATGACTCCGAAAGTCAATGTATCGGTCTTCAATGTGCCGGCACTTTCCGGAATGAATTTCTTCTGTGCCAGTAATCCGGCAATGGCAACCTGCCCGATGATAGGAATAAAACGGCTCAAAATCAGAACAATACCACACGTATAATTCCAGAAATAAGTATTATCTCCCAAACCTTCAAAACCGGAACCGTTATTGGCGGCACAAGAAGTGTACTCATAAAGTTGCTCACTTAAACCGTGGAATCCCAAGTTGTTCAACCATCCACCTTCACTTTCCACAAAATCAGGGTGATGCACATAAATATAACTTGAAAGTGCTGTAAATACCAAAATGACAAACGGATGAAGCAGAGCTACAATCGTAGCGATTTTCATTTCGCGGGCTTCCACTTTCTTGCCGAGAAATTCCGGCGTACGTCCTACCATCAAACCGCTGATAAACACTGTAATGATAATAAATGTATAGTAATTCATCCATCCTACACCTACACCGCCAAACCAGGTGTTAATCTGCATATTCAGCATCTCCATCATTCCGGACAGCGGCATAGTAGAATCATGCATACCATTCACAGAACCATTAGAGGTTACAGTAGTTACAATACTCCATAATGCTGTTGCTCCGGCTCCCAAACGAACCTCTTTACCTTCCATCGCACCATTATCCTGCGCAATTCCCAATTCATCAATGCGTGGATTACCACCCATTTCCTGACTGACATTAATACATACGCCTACCAGAAAAGCGAAAAGCATTACTCCGAATATACTGTAAGCCAACTTCTTTCTGCGGGTATAAAATCCCAGCGCAAGTACCATTGCCATCGGGATAATCAGGATAGACCAACATTCTACCATATTAGTAAGATATGTCGGATTCTCCAACGGATGAGAAGAGTTTACACCAAAATAACCACCACCATTTGTACCCAATTGTTTGATAGGAACAATCGCAGCCGTAGGACCTTGAGAAACCATTTGTTCCTGGCCTTCCATCGTAGTTACCTTCATCTTACCGTCAAATCCCATCGGAGTTCCCTGGAGAATCAGGATAAAACCTACAATCAGAGAAAGAGGCAATAAAATACGTGTACAGCTTATTACCAGAAATTGCCAGAAGTTACCAATCGTTTTGGTTGTTTTTGCAGCAATACTCTTCATAATACCTGCCATAGCAGCCATACCTGTTGCTGCGGTAATAAACTGGAAAAGCATGATGACGAACAGTTGAGTAAAATAAGTCAGTCCGCTTTCACCGCTATAGTGCTGCAAGTTACAGTTCACCATAAAACTGATACAGGTATTGAATGCCTGATCCGGAGTCTGCGGTCCGTTGCCGTCCGGATTTAAGGGCAACCATCCTTGTGAAACCAAGAGTACCATTCCCCAGAAAAACCAGAAAGCATTCAAAATCAACAATGCTTTCAGGAATTGTTTCCAGTTCATTTCTTCATTGGGGTCGATTCCACAAACTTTATAAATGACTCTTTCGATAGGAGCCATAAAATCAGACCAAGTCTTTTCTCCTCTGTAGACCTTGGCAATGTATTTTCCCAGTGGATAAGCCAGAATCACCATCAAGGCTATCTGAACAACCACGCCTAAAATTTCTATATTCATATACTTTTTACCTTAAACTGTGTGTGTTACTTTAAAACTTTTCGGGTTTGACGAGCACGTACATCAAGTAACCGAAGATCGCAATACCTAATACGAATAATGCTGTGTACATAATCAATTCTCCTTTTTCTTTAAATATTCTCAAACCAGTCTACACATTTCCAAAATAGCCAGAAACAAGCGAAACCGCTTAACAGGCAGAAAATAAATGATAGTGTTATTCCCATGTTTTTACCTTTTAAATGATTAATAATCCTAATTATTTGCCATAAGTAATGCTAAAGGTATGCCAGAAAAAGAGAAAAGTAAGTAAGCTATTGATTTTCAAAACAATACCATTACCATTAGACACACCGTTACTTCCTGCAACCTTGACGGCAAGCATATCCAGATAGCACAGGATACAACCAAAACCAAGTCGAGTATGAGAACGCTGCCCCTTGTTCCTGCGTTCAAAGAAAAGCTGCTAAAGCTCAAGGAACAGCAGGAAGAATACAAGCGAGTATGCGGACGATGTTACAACAAAAAGTATTTGGAGTATATCTGTGTAGATGAGATGGGGACATTGATTTCTCCGCACTATCTCACATCATCATTTCCAAAGCTGCTTGAAAAGAACAATTTGCGCCACATTCGTTTCCACGACCTGCGCCATAGTTGTGCTTCGCTGCTTCTTGCGAACGGTGTTCCTATGAAACAGATACAGGAATGGCTCGGACACAGCGATTTTTCAACTACGGCAAATGTATATGCCCATTTGGATTACAATTCCAAGCTGTCATCGGCTGACGCAATGGTAAACGGTCTGAGTGGCGCATTAGAGGTTATTTCATAGCTTCTGCGGCGTATCGCTTCACATAAAGATACGCCAACTACATATCCAGAGTTCAAATCACGGAGAGAACTTACGGAAAAATCTTTCCAGAGTGGAGAAAAAGAAAAAGCCTGCAAACGGTAAAAACCGCTTGCAGACTGAGCATTCTGGCGGAGAGAGTGGGATTCGAACCCACGGTTCCGTTAGGAACACGACTTTTCGAGAGTCGCACCTTCGACCACTCGGACATCTCTCCGTGTATTTATCTTCACATCAGCCCTCAAAAACACCTCGGAAAAAGGAGAGAACTGATGGAGAGAACTAAGGGATATTTACTTTTCAATGATAGCCGAAAAACCCCGTAAAATCAAGGTTTTTCAGAGGCGAGCTTCCAAAAAGGGCATTCGTTTTCGAGTCTTGTTCGCACTTGGCATTTCCGTGTCTGCTGTGGTCGGTGACGGCAGCTTTGGAAACGGCGAAAGCCCTTGTGCTGCAACGGATTTTGGACGCGCCGACCGGTATTGACCAGCTCCATATCAGAAAAAACCTGAGTTCAAATTGAAATGAGAAATGCCCCAAAACGACCAGCTTTTTGCACGCTGGCAAGAAAATACGCAAGAAGAAAGCCCTTGTCCGGTATGGCTTTGCGAGCGGCCTCCCGGATAAATGCAAGAAAAACCGGCTCAAAACAAATCACACGAAGCACCCTTTCGGACCGAAACACAGAAAGGAGTCTTCGTTATGAAATACGACGCCAAGGAATTCAAAAGATACCCAGAGATTATGAGCAAGGAGCAGATGCGGATCGCCTGTCACATCAGCAAACGGACGGCTCTCTATCTTCTCCAATTCAACCTGATTCCCCACACCTTCACCGGCAAGAAAACCCGCTGCTACGCCATCAAAAAGAGCGATGTGATCGCTTTTATGAACGACCGTGAGGTCAACCCGGAAAAATACATAGCGCCGAAGAACTGGTACAAATACGGAAGCGAAATGGTTCGGCCCTATAAAATCCGCATCCATCCGCCGTGCGCCAAGGACGAGAAGAAGCTCCGGCGCTACTATGAGAGCAAGCTGGCTGCGCTGCCGGATGTGATGGATGTGGCCGCCGCCGTGGACTTCACAGGCTATAACCGACGCACCGTCTGCCAATGGATTCGCGTGGGGAAGCTGAAGGCGCTGTCGCTGCTGCAGAAGTACATGATCCCCAAATGCTATCTCATCGACTGGCTCTGCTCAGACGATTACAACAACACAAACCGAAAATCCCGCCGGCATATCGATATGCTTTGGGAGGCGCAGAAATGGAGAGATTGATGCGGACATTTCCCTTTGCTTTCTCAAAAAGAGGCACAGCGGCATCATTCCCTTGGCGTCTGTTGAAAAAATGCCGCTTTTGTGATACTATAATAGCAATAAGCCGAGCATTTGCTGAAGCCACCGAAAAGCCGGGAGGGAACAAAAATGAGCAGTAATTTCCTCAACGATGAAAACAAGGGCGATATCATCATTTACCAGTCTGAAAGCGGCGAGACAAAAATTGATGTCCGGTTTCAGGATGAAACTGTCTGGCTGACACAGGCACAGATGGAGGAGCTTTTCCAATCTTCCCATGCAAATGTGGTTGAGCACATCAAAAACATCTATTCCGAAGGTGAGCTGGACGAAAGTTCAACCTGTCGGAAATTCCGACAAGTTCGCCGCGAGGGAAATCGCAATGTGGAGCGCGAAAGACTATATTATAACCTGGACATGATCATCTCTCTGGGCTATCGCATCAGGTCCTCCATTGCAACGCAGTTCCGCCGCTGGGCTACCGAGCGCTTGAAGGAGTACATGATCAAGGGCTTCGCCATGGATGATGAGCGCCTGAAGAATCTCGGCGGCGGCAGCTATTGGAAGGAGCTTCTTGACCGCATCCGGGACATCCGTTCCTCCGAAAAGGTGATGTACCGTCAGGTCCTCGACCTCTACGCTACCAGCGTGGACTATGACCCCAAAAGCGCCGAGTCGGTGGCTTTTTTCAAAATGGTGCAGAACAAGCTGCACTATGCCGCCCATGGCCATACCGCCGCAGAGGTGATTTTTGAGCGAGCCGATGCCGAAAAGCCATTTATGGGGCTTACCGCATTTTCCGGGGATTTTCCCACGGCGAAGGATATTGCTGTTGCAAAGAACTATCTCTCTGCGGACGAACTGAAGATACTGAACAATCTCGTTTCCGGATACTTTGACTTTGCGGAGATTCAGGCGATGCGCCGCCGGCCCATGTACATGAGTGATTATGTGGAGAAC
>ERZ1106963.4057-NODE-4057-length-11395-cov-2.435714_pt1 | contig 11395 bp, 8 predicted proteins | sample MGYA00403681_ERZ1106963 | MGnify/ENA primary metagenome ERZ1106963 (study PRJEB35170, sample SAMEA104062407) | human gut metagenome | biome: human gut; feature: human-associated habitat; material: faeces | place: Denmark | collected 2012-05-03 ...
AAACTGAAACAGATCTCTGGCAGCTTTATTCAAATAGAGCAGTTCGTATGTATCCACATCAGAGGCATAAACAGCCTCATTCATATTTTCGAAAAATTCCCAAACTTTAGACATAAAAAATCTCCCGTGTTGCATAACTGTATTTATTATAGCTGACTGTTTAGAAGAATGGTAGGAGAATTTTTAGACTTTCTTCGACAAAAGTTAATATTTTTATAATGGGATAATGTTATAATCAAAGAATGAGAGTAAAACTTAAAAATGCAAAGCAGAGAAAGGAAGAAAATAATAAATGAGACAGAACGGGAATAAGATCTGGCATATAAAAAATAAGAGATCTTTAAAATTAGCGGCAGCTATGCTTGCAGTTTCGCTGGCTTTTCCTATGGCAGCCCAGGCCAAAGCATGGGATTTTGAAAATGGCAGTTATGTAGATGCTTCCGGCACTCCCATTGAAGGGGCAGTGGCAAAAGGTATCACCGTGACAAAATATCAGAACCGTGCAAACCGGGAAAATGGCATTGACTGGGGAAAAGTAGCTGCAGATGGCATCGGTTTTGCCATGATCCGTATTGGTTATTATAAGGATAAAGATCCGTATTTTGACCGGAATATAACGGAAGCAGCAGCTCATGGTATAAAAACAGGCGTGTTCTTCTATACGCAGGCGCTGGATGCACAGACGGCAGCAGACGAAGCAGAATATGTGCTCCAGGTTATCAAGGATTTTCCGGTGTCATATCCGGTTGCCTATGATGTGGAGTCCAATTACCTGCTGGAACAGGGCTTAAGTTCCGCCCAGATCACGGAAAATGTCAATGCCTTCTGTAAAGTGATCGCAGATGCAGGTTACTGTCCCATCGTATATGCAAATAATGACTGGCTTACTAATCACTTAAATACAGCAGAAATCCCATACGATATCTGGTACGCCCGCTATGGCACCATTAACAACTATCCAAACCGTACCATCTGGCAGTGTACACAGGAAGGAAATGTAGACGGGATCAATGATCATGTGACCATTGAACTGTCGTTTACAGACTATAGTTCTAAAATCCCTGCAAATAGCTGGAAGAAGATTGATGGCAGATGGTATTACATGAAAGATTATGTGAAGCAGAGGATGAAGGAGGTGAGTGAACGTGTCTGATGGAAAAGTTAAAATTGAAACCAGTGTAGATCCTCAAGGGATAGAGACTGGTCTTCAGGATTCGGAGAAAAAGATTCAGGACTTCGGAAAAACAGCACAAGACCAAGCCCAGCAAGTAGATAAAAGCTTGTCTTCCATGGGACAGAATGTGGGAAATGATCTTCAGACAGGAATGGATCATGCACAGGATGTCATGGAACAGGGCGCGGATCAAATCACAGATGCCGTAGCTGATGTGGACCAATCCTTGGAAGGAATGGGAGATGGTGTCAGTCAGTCTCCTCTTGCGGAAGATATGCAGGATGTATCTGAGTCTTTTGATGCAAGTGCTGAAGAGATTGTGGATTCGATTCAAGATGTTGAAGAGGCAGCTGATCAGGTAGGCGAGAATGCAGATACATCGGGCTTGAGTCAGAGTTTTCGAGATGCTGAAAGCGAGATTGACTCAAGTTGCACTGGCATCGATGCTGCAGTCAGTAAGGCTACACAGGTGATCGCAGGTTTTGTAAGTGCAGCTGCAATCACGGCAGCAGTGAAGCAAGCAACACAATATGTTGTCCAAGTTGGAAGCGCTTTTGAAGCATCAATGTCTGAGGTCCAGGCAATTTCTGGCGCTACTGGAGCAGAACTAGAGAAGATGTCAGCAAAAGCAAAGCAGCTTGGTAGCACTAGCCGTTTTAGCGCCACTGAAGTTTCGCAGGCATTCAAATATATGAGTCTCGCTGGCTGGGATGTATCGCAGTCCATTAGTGCAGTTGATGGTGTTATTCAGCTTGCTGCTGCATCTGGTATGGATTTGGCTGCTGCATCTGATATGGTTACAGATTATTTGAGTGCGTTCGGTATGGAAGCAGATCAGGCCACATATATGGCAGATATGCTGGCATATGCTCAGGCACATTCAAATACCACAGCTGAGATGCTGGGAGAGGCATACAAAAATTGTGCCGCTAATCTTAATGCGAGTGGACAGGACATTGAGACAACAACGGCGCTCCTCGAAGGTATGGCCAACCAGGGTAAGAAGGGATCAGAAGCCGGTACTCAGCTGGCTGCGATCATGCGAGATCTTACAGCCAAGATGGATGAGGGTGCGATCCAGATCGGAGAGACCAGCGTGGCTGTTATGGATGCGCAGGGTAACTTTAGAGATCTTACTGATATCATCACAGATGTTGATGCAGCAACAGAAGGCATGGGCGATGCTCAGAAGGCAGCCGATCTGGCATCAACGTTTACTTCTGATTCAATCACAGGTTTAAACTTAATTCTTAATGAAGGCATTGATAAGATTGCTGGCTACGAGGAAGAACTGCGTAACTCTAGCGGTGCTGCTGCAAACATGGCTGATACGATGCAGAACAACTTACAAGGCAAGATCACAGCCGCAGGATCTGCTCTGGAAGGACTTGGAATTGCAGCATATGATTATATTTCGGGTCCAGCGGGTACAGTGGTTGATATGGCGACAGGCATGTTCAAGGGGTTAACGGATTTGATTTCACCTGCAAGATCTGAAATGGAGCAGTATATCGATGATATCAATGCTGCACTTGACACAGTTGATGCATCTTTGGAAACGGCAGAGAAAACAATGAATGCCGCAGCTGTGGACACCAGCAAGCTTGAAAGTTATAAAAAGACACTTTTGGATTTGAATGGGGTTGAAAATAAAAATGAATATCAGAAATATCAGCTAAAACGTATTGTTGATGAGTTATCTGATACTATCCCTGAGTTAGCAGCTGCATATGATGAGGAAACAGGAAGCATCAATTTAACAAATCAAGAAATCGAAAAGCTACTTGATAACCAAAAAGCACAGGTTATGCAAGCATCAGCGCAAGAAGCATTAGAAAAGGTATATCAAGCACGATTTGATGCAACGTTAGCGTTGACGCAGGCACAGGATGGATTGACAGAAGCGCAGAAGCGTTGGAATGAACGTGTTGACGAAGCTCTTGGCCCAAATCATCAGGTGGTTGAGTCTTTGCAAGATTATTATGATATTACAGGTAATACTGATGATGAGCTAGAAGATTTGGCATTAAGTATAGAATCTTTGAGTGCAGAGGTTGATCGTGCTCAGGAAGCTCAAGATAAGGCAAACGAAACCGCAGAAGAGTATGAAAAGACGGTTGATCGGGTTAAGGAAAGCTTGATCGGAGAAACAGATGCCCAGAAAGAAGAGAAAGATGCAGTAGAAGACGGTACAGATGCAAAAAAAGGTGCAATTACAGTCAATCAAGATCTTCTCACCTCAGAAATTGAATATGCTGGTCAGACTTATAAAACAACCGGAGAGATAGCAGAGAAGTTCCAGACCTTGCAAGAAGCATATAAAAGTGCGTATGAAAGCGCTCAAGGCTCTATTATGGGACAGCTAAGTTTATATAGCGAATGGTCTGCTGGAGCAGAGATTACGGCTGCCAAAGCACTTGAAAACTTTGCTTCTTGCGTTAACGGAATGACCAATTATGCTGCAAATCTTGACGCATTGACACAAGGAGTAACAGATGTATCAACAAATTCGATAGTTGCACTTGATACCGGATTTGTCCAATATTTACGTGATTTAGGACCGCAGTCAGCTTCTCTTGTGGCAGCGATTGCCCAGGAGATTAACGCAGGGAATGTTCAATATATTCAAGATCTGAATGACAATTGGGACAAGTACTACAATGTGTCCGTGGAGATTGCAGATGAAAACGCAGAGGCTGAGACTGGATATAAACAATTCGCAGAGGATCTTGTGAGTACAGCCCAGCAAACAGCTCAGAATACAACACAGGCTACGGCAGATGGAATTTCTTCTGTACAAGACAGGATCCATGAAAGTAGCAGTATTGTGATGAAGGATTTTACAGATACCTTAACAATACCAGATGAGACATCCAAAATCGGATCTGACAACATCGCTGGGTATATTACAGGCGCAGAATCGAAACAACAGGAAGTATCCAATACAGCAATAGCGCTGGCAACGACAACAGAAGACGGCTTAACTGATACTGCACAGACAACTCAAATCGGTTCCGATAACGTGGCCGGATACATTACCGGGGCAGAATCACAGAAAGATGCTGCGCAGGATACAGCAGTTGGAATATCGGAAGCAACCGATGAAGGTCTTGGCTCAGCAGACACAGCAGCAACCGCAGGCAATCTACTAGCATCGCTTCTTGGTGTGTTAGTTGCTGGAACAACATTGGCATGGATTGATGGTGTTGCAGTTAGTAATGCGATGAATCTTGGACTAGGTTCTGCTGATACAGCAGGAACAGCATCAAAGCTTTCAGACAAGTATGTCAGAAGGACTCGTGAATATCGGGGAGAGGCAGAGAGCGCTGGAAGATATCTGGCAGAGGGCTTTGCGGCAGGCATATATGCTGGACAGGGCAGTGTAGCAGCTGCTGCAGCTAGCTCAGCACGAGCGGCTCTTGCCGCATTCCGCGCAACCGCTCAGATTCATTCACCATCCGCAGCAGCAAAAGCCGATGCACTTTACGTTCCTGAAGGATGGGCAGGCGGTATTGAGGAGGGGAAAGAACAGGTTGAGGAAGCTGCAGCCGATACAGCAGATGCAACATTGGATGGCTTTAAAGATGTGCTTCTGCCTGATCTTGATCTAGGTTGGGCAGTCGATCAGATCCGTCAGGCATCTTATACCATGGATGCAGAACTGGCACAGAGAGCCACGGAGTCTACCATGGAGACTGTTGCGCGATCAGCTCCAGAGTCGCAGGAGACGGGCTCATCAGACTTTGATTATGATCGGTTGGGAGAAGTTGTAGCATCTGCGATAGATGAGATGGATGTGCGCTTGGATGGCAAGAAAGTCGGCAAAGTGATGACAAGTCGTATCAATGCCGGATTACAAGAGTACGCACAGATGAATCAGAGAGGGGTGATGTGATGGAAGGATTGATGATCAATAGTGTAGATCTTCTGGAAGACTATGGATACGACATCGAAACCATCATTATCCGAACCGCTCCGACACCAAAGACAAAATATATCGACATCACCGGCATGGATGGCAGTTTGGATTATACAGAGCAGGACGGCATTATCCGATATAAGTCAGGAACCATGCAGGTTAAATTGTCAAAGCAAGCCGACATGCCAGAACATTATCAAAAGACAATGTGCATTAAGCAGCTTTGTCATGGAAAGAAGTGCCAGATTGTTTTTCCATATGATTTGGATTTCTATTTAAGCGGGCGAATCTCTGTGAAAGAGTCATGTGATGGTTATTGGTCTTCTGTAGAGCTTACGATCACCTATGATCCGTATCGATACAAACGAGAGTTGACATACAGAGAAATTACTGTGTCTGGAAAGACCGAGCTGCTTTGCTACAACCTGCAGCGAAACGTGATTCCGGACATTCGGTGCAGCACCGCCATGACAGTGACTTTTTCTGGAAAGACATATACTCTTGCATCTGGAGAAAATAGTATTTCGGAGATCATCTTCACGGCAGGAGAAAACCTGCTTGAATTTATTGGCACAGGAACAGTTGCAGTAAGTTACCAGGAGGCATCATTATGATCACAATATATTCCGATTCTAAAAAGATTTATGATCCTCGTATTGAAAAGCTGCAGTTGGAGGAAGCAGAGTTAAGCCAGGCTAAAAACAAGGCTGGAACACTGAAATTTATCATTCCAACAGACCATGAATATGCAGACTTGGCAATCACTCCGGGAGTCACCAGAGTAACAGTAAAAGAAGATGATGAGACGCTTTTTAAGGGTCGTATCATCAAAAACAATCCTGACTTTTGGGGAGATGCAGAGTACACAGCAGAAGGTGATTTGGCATATCTCAATGATACGATCGTTCGCCCATACGAATTCTCCGGAAGTCCCAGAGAGTATTTTACCTTCCTGATCACGCAGCATAACGCGCAGGTCGAGAAAGAGCGTCAATTTGTTGTGGGGAATATTACAGTATCAGATCCAAACGATTATGTTGTCAGGTCCAATATACATTACCCATCAACTTGGGAAGAACTGCAAGAGAAGCTTCTTGACAAGATGGACTGTTTTCTGGTGGAGCGCTGGGAAAATGGTGTGACATACTTGGACTGTCTGGCAGAGATTCGAGAGAATAATGAGCAGACAGCTAAATATGGGGAAAACGTCATTGACATTGACCAGGTAAAAGAGATTGATTCTGGCTTTGCCACAGCAGTGATTCCGCTTGGGAAAAAGCAGGAAGCTGAGGATGGAGAAGAAAAGTATTTGACCATTGAATCAGTCAACAGTGGAAAAGATTATGTGCAGGACGATGACGCGGTATCAAAGTATGGTCTGGTTCTTAAGACTATAGAGCATGAAGATGTGACTCTTCCAGAGAATTTGCTTCGTAAGGGTAAGGAAGATCTAAAGGAAGCACTCAAGTCGGTTGAGTCAATCACAGTGACCGCGGCAGATCTGTCTGGAACAGGCGTCAAAGTTGAGTCTTTTCGCTTCATGAAGAATGTCAGGTGTATCAGTGTACGTCATAAGTTAGATTTTAGAAGCCCCATTGTGACGTTGGACAGAAATCTGTTAGACCGATCAGATTATAAAATCACAGTCGGTAATACGCTCAAAACCTACACAGGAAGCGCAGATGCAGCCAGACGAGACACAGATACCAAGATTGAGGAAATAATCAACTTGGAACGGGAAGCCCGTAAAAAGGCCATCGCTGACCTTGTAGACAAGATGGGAAAGGCATCTGGTCTGTACGTTACGGATATTGGAAAAGATGGAGCACACAATTGGTTCCTGCATGATAAGAAGACCTTAGAGGAATCGTACACGATTATCCAGGTAAATGATGCAGGAATTTTATTCTCGTCAGATGGTGGAAACAGTTACAACGGACTCAGTTGGGATGGAACTGCAATTTTGAAGAAAATTTACTTGATTGGACTCGATGCAACCTACATTAAAACTGGAAAACTTCTAGTATCGGACGGAGAAGGCAATACGCTGTTCTGTGTAGATATGAAGACAGGTGAGGTCTTGATCAACAAGGGTATCTTAAAAGTTGGAAGTGGCTTCATCAGCACGAATGGCCGCTTTCAGCTGGGTCCTATATCATCCCGAAACGGAAAGCTTGTAGATGGGGTATATGTGAATCAGGATGTGTACTTCGACAAGGCGATTTTTGTTGATTATGGAGTAGAGCTTTTCGGCAATAATGACTCAGCGGCTCATACACCTTACATAGATTTCCATTTAGCTGAAAGCATAGAAGATCAGCAAACTGCTGATTATACAGCACGTATCGAGCAGAGCAGCTCCAACGTGATAAGCATGTATGGTAAGAGACAAGGTGACGGAGATACGCCGCAGAGTTGCACGCTTAATGTTGCCGTAGTCAATACCGCATCGGATGCGCGTCTGAAAGACAAGGTGCAGTATCTGGACGAGGAGACAAGCCTAGCATTTATCAATAAGCTTCGCCCAGCAGCGTATCGATATAGTGCTGATCAGGACGAGATGTACCACTATGGTCTGATTTACCAGGATGTTGAGCCTATTATCAAGAGTAAAAATTGTGCGCTGCTCGGCAAATTTTTGCGCTGGGAGAAGCAACCGGACGGAAAATCAAAGCAGGTAGAGTATGGAGCATTGGGTTACATCGAGCTGATATCAGATCTGATCGGGGCAGTGAAGGCACTCACAGCTCGAGTAAAAAAACTTGAAAAGGAGAAATAAGAATGGTTACAGCATCATTTAAAGAAGGGCAGAAAACAGCAATAACCACAAGCTTACAGAAGTATGACTATGGCGAAGTGTTGCGAATTAAGGGATTGAGCTTGCCGAGATATGTTGCCGTACAGTTTGCTGTAGACGGTATGTCAGAAGCGCTGCCATCCTCAATTGGAGAAACGGTTGAGGATGTGACAGATGTTTTGATTCCGAATAGCCTCCTTCGGAGCAATATTAAGCCATGGAATTATAACATCATGGCGTATGTGTACATTGTATCGGGAAGCAGCGGAAAGACGGAATACACAATCACAATTCCGGTTAAGTGGCGTCCAAAGACAGGAGATGATCAGGCTGCAGATGACGATGTGGCAGCAGTGATTGGATCCGCAGTAGAAAAGATGAATACGGCTACCACCAAAGCTGAGAATGCCGCAAATCAGGCATCCGCAACAGCGGAAGAGATCAAAGCGGAACGTGAGAAGATAACTACAAATGAGATTAAAATCGCTGGATTAAAGTCGGATAAAGTTGATTATGTACAAAATCTGGCAGCAGTATCAAAGCTAAAAAGAGATGCAGCATTAGATGCGACTTCAACAATAAATGATGATGGAAGTATAACTGTGGTGCCAAAGGCATCATATGGCCGTTACGATTTTGAGTATGCGCTTCAAAGCGATGGAAAAGAAAAAACATTTTATTTCTCAGCAAATCTCAAGTCCGAAAACACCACTCAAGTTATCTCATCTTCTATATATTGCTATAACGGTTATACCAATTTGCGAGAGTTAAAAAAAATAGCAACTCAAACGACATTGAATGGAACTGTTCACAATATTAGTCAAATTTGTAGATATAAAGATACACAGTATAATACTAATAAAATTGTTATTGGTCTAATGACCAATACTGGTATCGAATACACTGTCACGAAGAAATCAATGTTACTTATTGACATAACAGAACTTGCAGAAAAAGTAACAGATCCAGATGAGTTGCTTACTAAGTGTAAAATATTATATGGTACTGATTACTTGGAAAAAAGAGTAGAAGCCGAGACAGCCAAGACAGCCGAGACCTTGCTATTTTCACTCGTAAATAGAGGTAGTACAGATTTCTCACTAGTAGGAAATGACGGCTGTACATTTACACCTACTCAAACGTACTTTGGATTTCAAATCAGACCAGAGTTTGCATTTACAAAAAATGGAAAAATACTGCTTGTGATGGAAACGGATTTTTCCTCAAATGATACAGCCACATTTGTTGCGGGGCAGCAAAAGGCAAGTGGCTCCGGCTATGAAAAAACGATTGGGCTAACATTCTACAAAAAAATAGAAGATAAATATATATATTATTGCATGTTACCAATCACTACAAATGGAGCCAACTCGATAGATATATATCATGGTTCAAAATTGTATGTTGGAACGCCTCATACCGTCACGATAAAAAAATCGGATATGCTATATCAGATTCCGTTACAGATAGAATGATTCGGTTGATTGCTAATAATGAGACGTTATTGGATTTATACAATAGCGTAGATGAACTTGTCAAGAGTACTGAAAAAACCACAAACAGTGTAATCAATACTTGGAAGAATAAAAAAGTATTAGCAATTGGAGATAGTATAACAGCAGCTCAAAAGTGGCAAAAAAAGCTAAATGAAATGCTAGAGATGAATGTTTATACACATGCAAAAGGAGGAGTCGGTACTGTTGCAATGGTGGATGGTGATAAAGGGTTAGGCGGTGATTATGATAACGAAACATCTGCCAGTGGTACACTAAAACCATTATCTGTTGATGATGTAAAAGACAAAGATTTAATCGTTGTTCTTCCAGCCTATAATGATAGGGGAAAAGCAGATGGAACGGTTGGAGATTGCTATAATCCTAGTGGCAGTGGACAAAATACGATTGCAGGAGTTGTACAATACACCATCAACAGAATATATGAAGAATTAACCAATGCAGGAAATCTAAAGTGTAAAATATTATATGCAACACCTCATTGTGCCGGAAGATATCCATATATTGATGCGGACGGATATGATGAATATCCATCTGGAACAGGAAGAACAATGGAAACTTTAGCAAATACAATTGTTGCAGTTTGCAATCACAATAATATTCCAGTTTGCGATTTATGGCATAATTCTGGAATTAACAAAAATACTTGGAACGTATTTGGTTCAAATTCCAACCCTGTAAATTCTCAGTATTCTCCATATAAGCTAAAATTAACTGGAGAGCCAGAAAGCACTCAACGTATTCGTTATACTAAAGGAACTTCTTATTATCAAGTACGTAATGGAGAAGTGATACTTGAAGAATATACAGGGACAAGCCCATATCCATATAATGCAGATCAATTACATTGTAGTGCAGAGGGATATGCAAGACTTGGAGAATGTATAGTTGGTGCGATAATTGCACACTATGGCAATTAACCTTTATCAGAAAATATGTTTGCCTTTTAAAATTAAACATTGACTAAACAGAAAATTAATTGAAAAGAGATTTTTGCGGTTGAATATTTTAAATAGAAATGGTATGATAGATTATCATTTTAAATAAAGTTTCCACGTTAATGCGGTGTCACGGTATGTACAGATGTGGTACTCTGCATAATCTAATAGAAAGGAATAAATATTTATGGAAGAAATGTTATTGATTAAAGATAATGAGCGAAAAAAGTATAGAATATGTGGGCAAAAATGTTTTGGTGAGGAAGAAAAGAGATATCGTAAAATAGTGGTAGAAGAGTATAAACGTACTCTCTCTGGAAGGTATGAAGTATATCAATGTTTTGTCAAAAATGGCTTGGAAGAGAGTAAAGTAAGAGATCGTTGGCGTAAAGAAATGGACATAATAAATTTTTCTGATAAAGAACATGGACCGATATTAGAGGATATTTGGACGTACAAAATCAATAATTAATAATCTGAAGAATGCCGTAGGTGAGGAGCCTACGGTATTTTTGTTAGGAGAAAATATGGTCTATATTAGAGCAACCCCGTGGAGGGCTATTTTTTATGCTGTAAATTTAATGTGCTGTGAATTTGCGTGTTTCAATGCCCTAACGGGCTTATCTTTTGCTCATTCTACATAATGCGTGGGATGGTGTAAGGAAAAGACTTGAAGCATATGCATACAATGATTTAGCTCGTTTTGAACCATTGCAAGGCGGAAATGCATTCATTGATGAGGAAGGAAAGGTGATCAAATGTATCAAGGAGCCATTGAAATAAGAAAATGTAAAGCTTGTGGAAAATCGTACGAGCAACAGATGGGCACACTTGCAATAAAATCACATTCATTTAATACATGTCCATATTGTGGAGGAAGTACAGAGCCTGATCAGAAAAAGAATGAGGAAAGACATGAAAAAATAGAAGAAAGGTTTAAAAAGTTGTATAAGATAGCAGAGCTTCAGAAACAAGTTTGATGTAAAATAGAGTAGAATTGGTGATACCGTAGGCAAAGAGCCTGCGGTATTTTTGTTAGGAGAAAATATGGTT
>ERZ1106963.4065-NODE-4065-length-11367-cov-3.374912_pt1 | contig 11367 bp, 10 predicted proteins | sample MGYA00403681_ERZ1106963 | MGnify/ENA primary metagenome ERZ1106963 (study PRJEB35170, sample SAMEA104062407) | human gut metagenome | biome: human gut; feature: human-associated habitat; material: faeces | place: Denmark | collected 2012-05-03 ...
AAACGCTCCGCGAGGATGCGCACTCGGCGCAAGGGTAGATGGTTGCCGAAGCAACCGCGCCTCGGCGCAAGAATGTGCCGAAGCACATTTTTTTACTGCAGATAATAGAAATCATCCTCCGGCAGGGAACCGCCAACGGACTGTGGGTTCTGCGAAAGCAGTACGGACAGATAGCCGTTTAACGCATCCTTCATGTCCTGTCCGTCGAGATAGGTGATGTTGCAGGCGGGCAGTGCTTTCTGTGCGATGGCAGCTTTTGCGACGATGCCTGCCTTTTCGATCAGGGCAGCAGCACCTTCAGGATCGGCTGCAGTATAGGCGATCGAAGCCTCGTGCTCCGTTAAAAACGTATCTACAAGATCTTTGTGTGCGGATAAAAATTCGTTGTTGACGATCGAAACGCCGGTCACGAGACGGCTGTTGGAACCATCCTCCTGCAGGCTGTCCCATACTTTTGTCAGATCAAGGACAACGGACAGGCTGTCGTTCTGCGCGATGGCAGCAGTTACAAAAGGTTGTGGAAGCAGACCGATCGCATGAGGATCTTCTGCGAGAACTGCGGCAACCTCGGATGCTTCGGACTTAAATTCGAGGGTCACGGCATCGTCGGAAAGACCGGATGCAGAGATCAGATAGCGGAGCACATATTCCGGGGTTGTGCCTTTGCCGGGCAGATAAACGGTTTTGCCGGACAGGTTTTCGATCGAGCTGATAGAAGAATCGCCGGATACCAGATATAAAACGCCGAGGGTGTTGATATCGATCACGGAAACTTTACCCTCTGTTTTGTGATACAGGACAGAAGCGACGTTCGCGGGCAGCAGGGCGATGTCGATCTTGCCGGAAGCAACCAGACCGGTCAGTTCGTCGGCAGCGGTCACCATTGTGAATTCGTAGTTATTTGCGGCAGTGCCGTTTTGGACATCGTCCATGAGCTTGACCAGTCCCATTGTGGTAGGACCCTTGAGACCGCCTATGCGGACAACGGTGTCATCAGAGCTTTCCTCCAGGGCTTCGGTCGAGGTCTCTGTTTTAGCAGCAGTCATTTCTTCTAAAGAAACTTCCTCGGAGCCGGTTTCGATAGCGCCTTCGGCAGTGCTGATGGTTTCGGGAACAGTGCTTTGCGAAACGGAAGCGGAAGATGAGCAGCCTGCGAGCAGGGATGCGCACAGCAGGGCGCTCATCAGCAGGGAACCAAACTTTTTCATAATCATGTCTCCTTTTTCAGACTTTGATAGATGGTTTTCGTACTGATGCCGTCCAGCATGCCGAGCTTGCCGGACAGGCTGCTGATCTGGTTCATAGGCGCGTCGAGAACAATGCTGATAATAGAAAGACCGCGCTCCCGGTAAGGCAGTCCCATCCGTCCGATAATATACTGTCCGTATTCATGCAAAATACGGTTCATCGTTTCGATCGAATCGGGATTTTCCACCATAATTCCAATCAGGGCTACGCGGTTGTCCATAAAATTTCCTCCTGTGTACGCCTTCTCCCGCAGAAAATCAGCCCGCAATCCGAAAAACTGCGGCAAAAATCTTTAGGGTCAGCACGAATTGTCTTAACAATAGCATAAAATCGGGAGACTGTCAAAAAAAACTGGCATTTTAAAACACCTTATGATATAATCGTACAATGACTGTAGTGAGTTTGATGCGGTTGTGCGTCTTTTTATAAAAACGCTTTTGTACCGGCGGCTCACTGGAATATCCGTCAGACGGACAAAAGCAACACGAGGAGGACTTATACAATGAGTTTACAGGTTGAAAAACTTGAAAAGAACATGGCGAAACTGACCATTGAGGTTTCCGCAGATGAATTTTCCAAGGCACTGGAAGATGCTTACCAGAAAAACAAAAGCAAAATCTCCGTACCCGGTTTCCGTAAGGGCAAGGTTCCCAAGAAGATGATCGAGCAGATGTACGGCAAGGGTGTATTTTACGAAGATGCTGCCAATGCCCTGATTCCGGAAGCATACGAAAAAGCGCTGGAAGAATGTGAAGAGACCATCGTTTCTTCTCCTAAGATCAACGTTACCCAGATCGAAGAAGGCAAATCCTTCATCTTTACTGCAGAGGTTGCATTAAAGCCGGAAGTAACCCTGGGCCAGTATAAGGGCGTTGAGGTTGACAAGGTAGAAGTTTCCGTAACCGACGAAGAGGTTGAGGCTGACTTAAAGCAGCAGCAGGAAAACAACTCCAGAACTGTAGTTGTGGAGCGTCCTGTACAGGATGGCGACATCGCTGTAATCGACTATGAAGGCTTCATCGACGGCGTAGCCTTCGAAGGCGGCAAGGGCACCAACTACAATCTGACGATCGGTTCCCATTCCTTCATCGGCGACTTCGAAGAGCAGCTGATCGGCAAGAACGCAGGCGAAGCGTGCGAAGTAAACGTAACTTTCCCTGAAGAGTACCATGCAAGCGAGCTGGCTGGCAAGCCTGCACAGTTCAAGGTAACTGTTAAGGAAGTAAAGGAAAAACAGCTTCCTGAATTAAACGACGAGTTCGCAGGCGAGGTTTCCGAGTTTGAAACCCTGGCTGAGTACAAAGAAGATATCAAGAAGAGCCTGCTTGCAAAGAAAGAAGCAGACGCTAAGGGCGCTAAGGAAGACGCTGTCATCGACGCAATCGTAGAGAATGCGCAGATGGAGATCCCGGACGCTATGGTAGAGACTCAGCAGAGACAGACCATCGACGAGTTCGGTCAGAGACTGCAGATGCAGGGCCTGAACCTGGAGCAGTACTTCCAGTTCACCGGTCTTACCTACGAGCACATGATGGAGCAGGTAAAACCTCAGGCAGAGCGCAGAATCAAATCCAGACTGGTTCTGGAAGCGGTTGCAGCTGCTGAGAATATCGAAGCTACGGAAGAAGATTTTGATGCAGAAGTAAAGCGCATGGCAGAAGGCTACAAGATGGAAGCAGACAAGATCAAAGAGCTGATGGGTGAAGCCGGCAAGAAGCAGATCATGGAAGATCTGGCTGTCCGCAAGGCTGTAGATTTCGTTGTAAGCGAAGCAGTAGAGAAATAATTTCAAACTGCGAACGATTCGAACATGATCTAAAATATTTCTTAAATATCAGCTGGATTTGTTGCAAAAGACAATGCCATGGGATAAGATTGGAAACAGATCAAATCCGACAGCGGGGCAGTTTCCTGCTGCAATAAAAAAAAACCGCAGGGTTTTATGTATGCCAGAGCAGGGGCGTTTAACTGCTCTGGCATACCCCTTGTGAAAGGAGAGTGCTCAGATATGAGTTTAGTACCTTATGTAATCGAACAGACAAGCCGCGGAGAACGTTCCTATGACATTTATTCCAGACTGCTCAAAGAAAGAATTATTTTCCTGGGTGAGGAAGTAAACGATGTAACGGCGAGCCTCGTTGTGGCTCAGCTTCTTTTCCTGGAATCTGAAGACCCGGACAAGGATGTCCATCTGTATATCAACAGCCCCGGCGGCTCTATTCCTGCCGGTATGGCAATTTATGATACGATGAAATTTATCAAATGCGATGTCTCTACGATCTGTATCGGTATGGCGGCAAGCATGGGAGCCTTTTTGCTGGCAGGCGGCACGAAAGGCAAGAGAATGGCCCTCCCGAATGCGGAAATCATGATCCATCAGCCTCTGGGCGGCGCACAGGGACAGGCGACTGATATCGAAATCAACGCGAAGCATATATTAAAAACAAAAGAGAGAATGAACAGAATTCTTGCGGAGAATACTGGAAAAGAGTACGAAGTGATCGCTGCGGACACCGAAAGAGATAACTGGAAGACCGCAGAAGAAGCCAAAGAATATGGCCTGATCGATATGATTATCACTTCCCACGAGGATTATTTGAAATAAGAAATAGATAGGAGAACGATATGGCAGGCAGATTTTCTGATGACCAGGTGAGATGTTCCTTCTGCCACAAGACACAGGATCAGGTGCATAAGCTGATTGCTGGTCCGGACGGCGTATATATCTGTGATGAGTGCGTGGACATCTGTGCCGAAATCATCGAAGAGGAAAATGAAGAAGAACCGCAGGAGGAAGATCCTAAACAGATCAACCTGCTGAAACCGGTGCAGATCAAAGAATTCCTCGATGATTATGTGATCGGTCAGGAAGAGGCCAAAAAGGTACTGTCCGTTGCTGTATATAACCATTATAAAAGAGTGACAGCCGGGGCGGACGACGATGGCGTTGAGCTGCAGAAGTCCAACATTATTATGCTGGGACCTACCGGCAGCGGCAAGACATATCTTGCACAGTCTCTGGCGAAGATCATCAACGTACCGTTTGCGATCGCAGATGCGACGACGCTGACGGAAGCCGGATATGTCGGTGAGGATGTTGAAAACATCCTGTTAAAGCTGATTCAGGCGGCTGATTATGATATTGAACGGGCACAGCTCGGTATTGTATATCTGGATGAAATCGACAAGATCACGAAGAAAAGTGAAAACGTATCGATTACCCGCGACGTTTCGGGAGAGGGCGTACAGCAGGCACTGCTGAAGATCATGGAAGGCACAGTAGCGAGTGTTCCTCCCCAGGGCGGACGGAAGCACCCGCAGCAGGAGCTGATTCCGATTGACACGACGAACATTTTGTTCATCTGCGGCGGCGCCTTTGACGGCATCGAGCGGATCGTGGAATCCAGACTGGACAAAAAGAGCATCGGCTTCAACGCACAGATTTCTTCCAACGTAGAGCGCAAGGCAGGCGAGCTGTATGCGGATGTAACTCCGCAGGATCTGGTGAAGTTCGGACTGATTCCGGAGTTCGTCGGACGCGTGCCGATTACGGTAGCGCTGGAGGGACTGGACAGAGAGGCATTGATCCGAATCCTCATGGAGCCGAAGAATGCGCTGATCAAGCAGTATCAGAAGCTCTTTGGATTCGACCATGTAAAGCTTTCCTTTGAGAAGGAAGCGATTGAAAAGATCGCTGACCTCGCGCTGGAGAGAAAGACAGGCGCCAGAGGACTTCGCTCCATCATGGAAAAGACGATGATGGATGTGATGTATCAGATCCCTTCCGATCCGAGCATTACACAGTGCGTAATTACAAAAGAAGCGGTAGAAGGAACCGGAAAACCGATGGTGGTACGGCGTGAAAAACAGGGACTTCTGGACGGCTTTAAAGAAGCAAAATAGAATGACAGTAAAAGACGCCGCCCGCGACAGATACGGACGGCGTTTTTATCGTATAGGAAACTTCGTTTCCATACGATAAAAAATACTCCGCAGGATTTTATCCTAAACTCCGCATCAATAGGAGATAGCATACGATGGAAAATTTCAAAAAACTTCCGGTGATCGCCCTGCGCAGCATGACGATCCTGCCGGATACGATGATACATTTTGACCTGATCCGCAAGAAGTCCATTCTGGCGGCAGAACAGGCGATGAGCGAAGATCAGGAGGTATTTCTGGTAACCCAGTGCCATGCTGAGACGGAGGACCCGCAGGCAGAGGATCTGTACCAGATCGGCTGTATTGCAAAGGTAAAACAGGTCACGAAGCTGCCGGACAATCTGGTTCGCGTTCTCGTAGAGGGCGTTTGCAGAGGACGTCTTAGGACGCTTTTTGGAGAGTGGGAATGGCTCGGTGGCGACATCGAGGTGCTGGAAGTGCCAGCAATGGACGAAAGCAGGAAAGAAGCGATGCTGCGCAGCGCGCGCGATCGTTTCACAGAATACTGCAAATATTATCCCAGAACGGGACGGACGCTTCTGCGCCATATGGAGGAAATTCACGATCCTGGTAAGCTGATGGATCAGATTATCGAAAATATTCCGGCAGATTACACCGTAAAGCAGAAAATTTTGGAGCAGGTGGATCTCGAAAGCCGTTTCGAAGCGCTGGCAGAGGTGCTTGCGACGGAGGTAGAGGTTGCCAGAATCCGCACGGATCTGACGGAAAAAGTGCGGGAACGTGTGGATAAAAACCAAAAAGATTACATTTTGCGGGAACAGCTGAAATATATTCAGGAGGAGCTGGGGGAGGACGATGCGTCGGATGCAGCATTGTATGAAGAAAAGCTGCAGCAGCTCAAAGCCTCTAAAGAAGTAAAGGAAAAGATCGCAAAAGAAATCTCCAGATTCAAACGGCTTTCCACAAACAGTGCAGAGTCCGGTGTGGAACGTGCCTACATCGAGACACTTCTGGAGCTTCCGTGGGACAAAACCTCCCGCGAAACCTCCGACCTGACTCGCGCGGAGGAGATTCTTGACCGGGATCATTATGGTCTGGAACAGGTAAAGGAGCGTATGCTGGAATTTCTGGCGGTGCGCGCGCTGACCAAACAGGGAGAAAGCCCGATTATCTGTCTGGTAGGACCTCCCGGAACCGGTAAAACCTCGATTGCGCGCAGCGTTGCAGAGGCGTTGAATAAAAAATACGTCCGCATCAGCCTTGGCGGCGTGCGGGATGAGGCGGAGATCCGGGGACACAGAAGAACCTATGTCGGCTCGATGCCCGGACGGATTGTCAATGGTTTGAGACAGGCAGGCGTGAAAAACCCGCTGATGCTGCTGGACGAGGTGGATAAGGTTTCGAGCGACTATAAAGGAGACACCGCTTCGGCGCTTCTGGAAGTGCTGGATGCCGAACAAAACCGCAATTTCCGTGATCATTATGTGGAAATTCCGATCGATTTATCGGAGGTGCTGTTTGTTGTGACGGCAAATACGACCGAGACAATTCCGCGTCCGCTTCTGGATCGTATGGAAGTGATCGAGGTCAGCAGTTATACTGCTGCGGAAAAGTTCCATATCGCACGGGAGCATCTGATGCCCAAGCAGCTGAAGAAAAACGGTATGCAGGGACGGCTGATCGTCAGTGATAATGCACTGCGCAGCGTGATTGAGGGTTATACAAGAGAAGCCGGTGTCAGAGGTCTGGAGCGAAAGCTTGGGGAGATCTGCCGGAAAGCAGCGAGAGAGCTGTTAAAAGAGGATAAAAGCTGTATCCGCGTCAACGACCGGAACCTTGAAAAATATCTCGGCAAGCCCAGATTCCATTCCCTGAAAGCAAATCAGACGGACGAAATCGGAATTGTGCGCGGCCTGGCATGGACGAGTGTGGGCGGCGATACGCTGCAGATTGAAGTCAATATGATGCCGGGCAAAGGCGAGCTGGAGCTGACCGGACAGTTAGGCGATGTGATGAAGGAATCCGCTATGACTGGCCTGAGCTATATCCGTTCGGTCAGCGAGCGGTACCAGATCGATCCCGACGTATTTAAAAAGAATGATTTTCATATTCATATTCCGGAGGGAGCGGTTCCCAAGGACGGACCGTCCGCCGGTATTACGATGGCGACGGCGCTTCTGTCCGCGCTGACCCATACGCCGGTTCGCGCCGATCTGGCGATGACGGGCGAAATTACGCTGCGGGGCAGAGTGCTGCCGATCGGCGGCTTAAAGGAAAAGACTCTGGCGGCAAAGACTGCTGGAATCAAGACAGTATTGGTACCAGAAAAGAACCGTCCGGACGTTGAAGAGATTCCGGCGGAGATCAAAAATGGGTTGGAAATTCTTTTTGTAGAAACGATGGACGATGTGATTGCGCACGCTTTTGTGGGCGGGAAAGGAAACAACTGATATGGTAATCAAATCCGTTCAATTGGAAACGGTCTGCGGCATTACGAGTAAGCTTCCGGACAATATGCTGCCGGAAATTGCATTTGCCGGAAAGAGTAATGTTGGCAAATCCTCCCTCATCAACGGGATCATGAACCGGAAAAGCCTGGCGAGAACTTCTTCCCAGCCCGGCAAAACCCAGACCATCAACTTTTATAATGTAAATGAAGTGTTTTATCTGGTAGATCTGCCTGGCTATGGCTATGCAAAAGCCAATCAGGAAGTCAAGGCGCAGTGGGGCAAGATGATCGAACGATACCTGCATTCCTCCAAGCAGCTAAAGGCGGTTTTTTTGCTGATCGATATCCGGCACGACCCGTCTGCAAACGATAAGCAGATGTATCAGTGGATGCGTCATTACGGCTTTGATCCGATCATCATTGCAACCAAGCTGGACAAAATCAACCGCAGTCAGATCCAAAAGCAGCTCAAGGCAATTCGGGTTGGCTTAGAGGCACAGAAGGATACGATCATCATCCCGTATTCCTCTCTTTCCAAGCAGGGACGGGAAGAAATTTATGATCTGCTCGACAGCATTCTCTCAGAAGACGGAGGCATTAAAGCATGTGGAGACAATCCAGAAAATATGTAAAAGCGGTGTTAAACCTGATCACTGCAGTAGTGATCTTGCTGTTTGTCGTATTTGTTGTTCCATCGGTTATTTCGTATTTTATGCCTTTTGTAATTGGCTGGATCATCGCGATGATTGCAAACCCGCTGGTGCGTTTTTTGGATGAAAAGATTAAAATCCGCAGAAAAGCAGGCTCTGCGATCGTCATTATTGCAGTTATCGCTGCGATCGTAGCTGGTATTTACGGGATCCTGAGCCTGCTTGCAGGACAGCTGAAGGGATTTGTGGAAGAGCTGCCGGGACTCTGGAAGGCAATGGAGTCTGATATTTCCAACGCGGGAAGCTCACTGGAAAGCTTTTCTCACTATTTTTCTCCAAACGTGCAGGAGCAGGTTGCTAAAATTCTGAATTCGCTGATGAATCTGTTGAGCAGCGCAGTGGATCATATGGGCAGTCCGACGGTATCTGCAGTCGGCAATTTTGCCAAAAATATCCCGACGATCATCGTCGGCGTCATCATGTGCCTGTTGTCCTCTTATTTCTTCGTTGCGCAGCGGGAAGAAGTGATTGCTGCGTTTCGCAGATATGTACCGGAGAACTTCCGCAAAAAGTGGGATGTGATGTATCACAGTCTGACCGGTGCCATTGGCGGATATTTCAAAGCACAGCTAAAGATCGAGATCTGGGTATATCTTCTGATGCTGGTGGGCTTTTTGATCCTGCGGGTGCGTTACGGTGCGCTGATTTCGATCGGGATTGCGATCCTGGATTTTCTGCCGGTATTCGGAACCGGTACGGTTCTGTGGCCATGGGCAGTGATCAAGGTACTTGGCGGAGACTTTAAAATGGCCATCGGGCTGCTGATCATCTGGGGAGTTGGACAGCTTTTGCGTCAGCTCATCCAGCCGAAAATTGTTGGGGATTCCATTGGCGTTCCGCCGCTTCCGACCCTGTTTCTGATCTTTATCGGTTATAAGGTAGGCAGCGTTGCCGGCATGATCCTGGCAGTTCCGGCAGGCATTATTGTTGCCAATATGTATCAGGCGGGATTTTTTGACACAACCATTGACAGCGTGCAGATCCTGGTGCATGGCTTTAACCGGTTCCGGCGCCTGACCCCGGAGGATAAGGCAGAGATTTCGGAGAAAAAGGAATAAAAAACGTTGTCGTGAGGTTCGGGGCGGCGCACCAAAGTCTGAGGAAACGCTTGGTTGTTCGGGGGGTTTGGCGCACTGCGCCCGCAGAGTGGAGGATGATTTGCGCAACTTTAGAATTGTGATTCAATACGAAGGAACCAGATATCAGGGCTGGCAGCGGCAGGGGACGACTCAGAACACGCTGCAGGGCAAATTCGAGGCGCTGCTTTCGAAAATTGCGGGGACTCCGGTGGAAATCCAGGCATCCGGCAGGACGGATGCAGGTGTGCACGCCCTAGGGCAGACCGCGAATTTCCATATGAATACGGAGCTTTCCTGCGAAGAGCTTCTGGATAAGCTGAACCAGTATCTGCCGGAGGATGTGGCGGTTATTTCCTGTCAGGAGGCTGCTCCCAGGTTCCACGCGCGTTTAAATGCGGTCGGTAAGACCTATTGCTACCGGATTCACAACAGCAAAATCCCGGCGGTGTTTGACAGACGGCTGGTATGGCAGATCGAACAGCAGTTAGATGTAGATGCGATGAAAACAGCGGCGAAGTATCTGGTCGGGACGCATGATTTTGCAGCGTTTACCTCCGCAAAAAACAAGAAAAAATCGACTGTCCGCTCGATAGAGTCCATTTTGTTCGAGCAAAACGGCGCAGATATCCGGATTTCTTTTCGGGGAGACGGATTTTTGTTCCATATGGTCCGCATTCTGACCGGAACACTGGTGGAGGTCGGTCTAGGGGTGCGCAGACCGGAAGAAATTGCTGCGATTCTGGACGGAAAAGACCGGCAGAAGGCGGGAATGCTGGCACCGGCGTCCGGACTTTGCCTGATGGAGGTTTATTATCAGTAGAGGATCTTTATGAAAAAGATATGGAATCAACTGGGACACAGTCTTTTTGCAGAGGATGAAAGCAGTCGGAAAACAAAGCACATTCTCAAGACTGTGTTTTTCTTTTATATTCTTGTGCTGCTCAAGGTGATTGTTTTTAAGTATCCCCTTGCGCGGCTGGAGGCGATCGCTGCTTCCTGGACAAAGGAGGTTGTCTGGGAGGGACTTGGAACCGCCAACTTCACTTTATTTAAGACGATTCGGATGTATATCCGTTACTGGGGAAAATTAAACAGCTTTGAAAATCTTTTCGGCAACGTGCTTGCTTTTGTGCCGCTTGGCTTCTTACTGCCGTTTCTGCAAAAGGAGAGCCGACGATTCTGGATTCTGTTTCTGGACGCGTTCGTGCTTGTCTGCTGTATCGAGCTGTTTCAGCTTTTTACGGCATTCGGCGCATTTGATGTGGATGATATTTTGCTGAACTGCGTGGGTGCGCTGCTGGGATATGCGGTTTTTTCGCGCTGCCTGCGGGGCGCCCGTCGGACACAGGAGAAGCAGGATGCACCGGGTGCACCGGGCACCGTTGGATAAAACGCGGTATCTGGGATGGAAGCATAGAGCGCGCTGCGCGGAATGAGGTTGGTATTTGTAAAAAATTTCACTGCGCTACGCTGTCGGAACGCAGAATTGGCGCTGGATTTTTCTGTGGAAATGGAGTAACATGAAAACATGTTTGCTGCATAGCAGAAAAAACTACATAACAATTTGAAAAATGGGGAGATACAAAAGGAGGAGAGGGTCGATGCGACTGATTTTTATTCGACATGCAGAACCGGATTATTCAATTGACAGCCTGACAGAAAAGGGCTGGCGGGAAGCGAAGCTTCTTGCTGAGCGCACGAAGCGTTGGAAGGTGGATGAATTTTACTGCTCGCCGCTTGGCAGGGCGAAGGATACGGCTTCGTTTACGCTGAAGGAATGCGGCAGGGAGGCTGTGGCATGTGATTGGATGCGCGAATTCGATGCCTGTGTCGTTGACCCGGAAACCGGAAAGAACCGGCTGAGCTGGGATTTAAAGCCCGCTTACTGGACAAAAGAGCCGGATTTGCTGAATATAGATCGTTTTCTGGAAACGGATCTGATGAAAAGCGGTCCGGTTGCAGAGACCTATCAGAAAGT
>ERZ1106963.4067-NODE-4067-length-11366-cov-4.484573_pt1 | contig 11366 bp, 10 predicted proteins | sample MGYA00403681_ERZ1106963 | MGnify/ENA primary metagenome ERZ1106963 (study PRJEB35170, sample SAMEA104062407) | human gut metagenome | biome: human gut; feature: human-associated habitat; material: faeces | place: Denmark | collected 2012-05-03 ...
AAATTCCTGCTTTCTGATACATCTGCTTCACCTCTGCGTCCAGAAGATTTTTCTCTCCGAGCGTCATCGTGGAAAGCACACCAGCATCTGATGTGCTCATACAGCTTTCGTATACACCGCTTATCTTCCGGCGCAGCCTGTAAATTTTCTCCCCGAATCCATCCTCTGCTCCGTAAACATTTTTCACAATAGCTTCCTTCAGTTGAAAATCGATCTTTTTGGATTCATAAAATGCTTTTGCGTCAAAATTACCATCATTGGATGCACTTTTCCACAATTCAACCGTTCCTGTTACAATAAGGGTTTGCCCGATGGAATCATCATCGGAAGTCTGATAAAAAAGAATTTGATTGCATGGCAGTATCTCCTGCCCGATAGATAGATAACAATGATCTAAATAATAGGAATATTGTCCGTTTTTTAACTGTTTGCTGCATAGTTTTCCCTGCACAGTCACATTCATTCCATCCTGTAGTTTCATCATGTATGCGTCACGAAATGATTCATTCTGTGCATAATGAAATGCCCCTGCCAAAAAGAATATAAGGAAACATCCCACACGAAAGGCTGGGTATATCCACGCTCTGGCATTTGCCATACTGTCTTTCTCACTACAGTTACGGATCGTATTGTGCCATAAATTCCATACAATTCCAAACAGTATTCCGGCAGCAACTGCTGCCAGATACCATTTTTGATATCTCATAAACAAAATTCCAAGAATCAATCCAGATGCCATTTCACATAATGGCCGTTTAAACAATAATTACTGTTCCTCCGTTTCTGTCTCCTCCACAACCTCTGTATCCGATTCCGTTGTTTTGGCGATATAATCCAGATTCCTGTCATACATATCTGCAAGTTTGAAACTGTCCCGATATACACCGCTTGTATCGCCATTCACGGAAATCTGCACTTTACTGATGGAGGATAACTCTGACAATGAATCCACAATAGAATAAATCACAATGGCTTCATTCACTGAATAATCCTGATTCTTAAAGTTCTCATCAAAGCTGACATAGCATACCCCATCCACAAGCGATACGCTCATTAATTTGGTTCCCGAAGGAATTGCAGACCTGGCATTCTTCGATTCCGGCCCTTCGAGAAGCTGCTCCATGATCAGTTTTTCCAATGAGATATTACTGCTATAGTGAACCCGTCTTGTCTCTTTCACGAGTCCGTCTCCCGCCTGATTGGAAAAATAAAGTGTGAGATTCGTATTCTGGATCGTATTGATCTGTTCTCCGGGATTCTCCACAAAACTTTCTGCGTACATCGTTCCGACCATTTTACCGTTCACGTCCGTCAGCGGCTTTTCATCCACATAAAAGGACACACAGTCGATTCCGGAAATCTGTGTCATCGTGCGTACCACTGCCGCCCTGCACAAAACCTCTTCCACTTCTTTCATATTCAGATAATCTACATCAAAATAGATAGTGAGAAGTGCTCCGTCCAGCGAATACTTTGTGATCTCCACATCATTTGGGATCGGTTTACGGTATTCCACATTATCCGGATCAGAACTTAAGGCTGCAAAAAATTCTTCGATCAACGCATCTGTCGTTGTTGCGGACGCATCATAAGGCATCTCGGCAATCCCAGTTTTATCTTTATTCAGATATTCGATGTTGTATTTACTTGTCTCTTTTCCATTCGAGCCCCCCGCCAGTAAAAGCATGCACAGAAATGCCAGAAGAAAGACTATTTTTTTTCTCATTACTTTTTTGCTCCATTACCAAAAATCTGCTGTCACATATCGCACTATGCGATGTAATTCAAAGGAATACGGACATTGAAAATGGTTCCCTCTCCCTCTGTACTGAACACTTTGATCGCACCGCGGTGCATCAGCACTGCATTGCGGGTGATTGCAAGCCCAAGACCGGTTCCACCGATCTCTCTTGAGTGGGACTTGTCCACGCGGTAAAAACGTTCATAAATATGCTCTAAGGAGTCCTCCGGAATACCGATACCCGAATCCTCGACCTTCAGATAGAAATACTGGTGATCCGCGTTCAGTGTGACATGCACCCATCCACCCGGTTTATTATATTTGATCGCATTCTCGATCAGATTCGTAAATGCAAGTGTGATCTTCACCTCATCCACATCCGCGGACACCGGGCGGAAGCTTTCTAACACAAGTTCCACATTCTGTTTCTCCGCAATCGGGTTTAACCGCTTCAAAATCTGCTCCAGCAGCTCATTGATGTTCATATTGGTAACATTTAAGTCTGCCGCGGATTTATCCATTTTCACCAGAGATAGAAGGTCGTTGATGATCTTCGTCTCACGGTCGATCTCATTTCCGATATCGCCCATAAACTCTTTGTAAAGTTCGATTGGCGCATCTTCCATGCTGTTAAGAGAATCTGCCAGAACTTTCATGGATGTCAGCGGTGTTTTTAACTCATGAGACACATTGGATACAAATTCCTGTCTGGAATCATCCAGCACTTTCATTCTGCCTAACATCTCATTAAACTTTTTACAGATTTCAATTGTTTCCGTGTAATCATTCACAGACAGCGCATCTTCCCCATATCCGGTTTTGATCTCATCGATAGACTTTGACATCTTATGGAAAGGCTTTACCAACTGGATACTTAAGATCACTGCAAGGAAAACTGCCGCCACAGCACAGATCAACTGGATCACATAGGCGTTTCTCGCCAGATACTCCATATTGAGGTTAATACTGTCCGTCGACACACTGACTAACATAACACCTAAAACCTCTGTTGCCCCGGTCTGTTCCACCGGTCTGCTCAATGGAACGGTCAGTTCAATATAGCGGTTTTCCGCGTCATATTTTTTGATCTCCTGGCCGTAATAACTCTCAATTACCTCTTTGGAAATGATCGTCTTATTCGTGTCAAGATCATACGTATCCTTGATAATGTGAAACTCATTATCGATCACCATGACACGGCCATCATAAATATTCGATAACTGATCTAATTCTGCATTGATAATCGTTGAGTTTGGATAATTCAGATAATCATTGGAAACAATCTGATTCGCCAGGATTTTTGCCTGGCTTAAGATCTCACTTGTCTTGATTGAAACAGACCGGTCCTCATATGTCTTTACAATTCCAACTTTTAAAACGATTCCCGGTACAATTCCAAAAAGGATTAAGAAAAGTATCAGTCTGAATTTCAGACTTTTAAAAAAATTAATAACATTTTTAAATCTGGACATTCTTTCGCACCCTGACTAATTCTGGTAATAGTAGTATCCCACACCCCACTTGGTATGAACATACTTTGGCTCGCTTGGATTCTTTTCGATCTTCTCTCTAAGACGTCTGACATGCACATCCACAGTTCTGACATCCCCCGGATACTCGTAACCCCATACAAGATTGAGCAGATTCTCCCTGCTGTATACTTTATTCGGATTATTGACCAAAAGTTCTAAGAGATCAAACTCTTTTGCAGTCAGATTCACTTCTTTATTCAGGATAAACAATCTTCTGCTCTCGCAATCCAGACGAAGATCACCCGCTTCAATGACCTTGGAATCCTCTTTCTTCGGCTGGCTTCCTGCGGTTCTCCGCATAATTGCCTTGATTCTTGCTTTGACTTCCAGGATGTTGAACGGCTTTGTGATATAATCATCTGCTCCGTATTCCAGACCGAGGATCTTATCCATGTCATCGCCTTTTGCAGTCAGCATCACGATTGGCATATCAGAGAATTCGCGGATGTGCTGGCATACTTCAAATCCATCCATCTTCGGAAGCATGATATCCAAAAGAATCATATCATAATGATTCTCTGTTGCCATTTTCAGTGCCTCTTCCCCGTCATATGCACAGTCCACTTCCATTCCATCCTGCTCTAAACTGAAACGGATACCTTTTACGATCAATTTTTCATCATCAACAACAAGAACCTTTTTTGCCATTTTTACACCTTTATACTATCCTTTATTTTGTTAAAAACTCCTTCTTTGATTCCATCCACATTCATGATCTCCTCAATAGAAGAAAATCTGCCGTGTGCTTCCCGGTACTGAAACAATGCCTCTGCTTTTGACTGCCCGATTCCCGGAAGCGTCATAAAATCTGCAACACTTGCCCGGTTAATGTCCAGTAAGCCATCATCCACATTGCTCTCGGATTCTTCCTGTGCAGCCGCCACTTCTTCCATGGTCGGAATTCTTAACATCTGTCCGTCCGTGACAAACTCTGCCTGATTTACCGCTTCCATCCCGGCATCCTCTGTCATCCCGCCAGCCATCGCTACTGCTTCATAAACACGGCTGTTCTCCGGCAGCTCATACACTCCCGGATTTTCTACTGCCCCGCAAACATACACCATACAACTGCCCATCTCTTTCTGGCAGTCTTTCTCCTCTGTCTGCGGAACTTCACTTGTCTCTGTCTGTATTTTCTCCAAATACACATTATTCCTGGAACCACATCCACAGAGCACTCCCATGCAGAATATGATTACCAGGAATACTTTCCTCTTTCGATTCATAGCATTCTCCTTCTCCACCGAATGCATCATCACAGATGGATGAAAGAGCCCTCAACGCCTGATGTATATATTTTAACGAAATTTTACAAATATGACAAGACTATTAAATATATTATATCCATTTTTTTAAAAATATTGAGATATTGTTTCTTTTAATGTTACCCAAAATTCTTTTGCATCCTGTGAATCCGGTACCGGGATCGCATTTTCGTAAGCCTGATAGGCAATCTGTTCCTTCTCGTCTGCGTCCTCTGATAATTTTACGGAATAATGACCGCCAAGTCCATGAAGTTCTCCTGACATGGTAAGTGTTACATACTCTGCAAAATCAGCCGCTTTTTCTTTTTTCTCCGAGAAATCATTCACAACCACAAGATCTGTCAACGCTGCGGAGGATGTCTGCAACGTGTCATTCAATGCCAGAAGCTCCCGGATCTCATAATCAGTTCCTGTGAGACCGGCAACAGAATCTGAATCAATGATTGCACAGAGTGTTTTTCCATCATTAAAATCTGAGATCACACTCGCTTCCGTAACCGTCGAAGCATCAATGGAAAACGACTCCAGACTCTGTGAAAAGAACTCCAGATCTTCGTTATACAGATCCTCATCATAATTCACCTGCATCGTTTCCACTTCATCTTTTACAAAGCTGACACTGTTCGATATAAATGGAAAATCATAAAACGCATCATTCACATCCCACTCTAACAGATACTGCACATTTTCCGGTGGCTCATTGTCGATGGAATAATCAATGATTGCCTGCAGTGTCTCCGGTTCTGTCTCAAAATAACCATTTTTATAGACAAACAGACAGGTATTATAACTTAATGGATACGCATACATTTTCTCTTTGTAAGTGGACGCTGTCACTGCATTCGACGCCACGGTGCTCTCATAAATATCAGATGCCGTGTTTTTTGCTGCAAGTCCGTAAAGATATGCTTCCTCTAACTCATCGCTTCCGATCATGTAAATATCCGGAAATGTTTCTCCCTGCATCGTTGCCGTGTATACTGCATCCATGTAATCCATGCTGTCCTGATACTCTGCATCCACAACAATACCGGTATCCTCATAATATTCTTCTGCCGCCTTCTCAAAAAACTTCTGATAGCTTTTATCGCTATACCAGAACATCAAATCAGCAGGCTGTTTTACCACCCTGCTAACTGATGCTGTCTCTGTTCCATTTTCCGTTTCATTTTCTTTCTGTTCATAAGTGCTGTGTCTGGATACAACAACGGCACCTCCGATCACCAGCACGCCGATACAGCCCGCTGCGATCATTCTCTTCTGTACTACTTTCATTATAAAATACTCTCCAGCCTGGATATCATCTCATCCACATCTTTTTCTTCAATGATAAGTGGCGGTACAAAACGAAGTACATTCGAACCTGCTGTGATCACGATCAGTCCTGCCTCCAATGCTTTTGCTGCAATCTGGCCTACCGGTTTTTCACAGACAACACCCTGCATGAGTCCCATACCTCTCCGCTCGGTCAGGAAATCATGCTTTGCAACCAGTTCATCTAATTTTTTCTCCAGATACGGTGCGACCTTTTTCACATGCTCTGTGATATGGTCGCGCTCCATCATCTCAAGTACTTTATCTACAGCGGCTCCCACAAATGGATTGCCTCCATAGGTCGTACCGTGATCTCCCGGTGCCAGAGATTTCTCTGCGACTCTCTCTGTCATAAGGAAAGCGCCGACCGGGACACCACAGCCAAGTGCCTTGGCACTCGTCATAATATCCGGCTTCACACCATAATGCTGCCATGCGAACATTTCTCCGGTTCTTCCCATACCGCACTGGATCTCATCTAAAATTAAAAGAATGTCATGCTCATCGCAAAGTGCACGCACACCCTTTATAAATGCTTCTGTTGCAGGATAAATTCCACCTTCACCTTGTACTGTCTCAAAAATAATAGCACAGGTTTTGTCATTAATCAAAGCTTTTACGCTGTCAAGATCATTAAAATCTGCAAATTTTACTCCGGGAAGCAGTGGTTCAAACGGTTCCTGATAATGTTTATTGCCTGTCACAGACAATGCTCCGATACTTCTTCCATGAAAGGAATGGTTCATTGCAATGATCTCATGTCCTGCATGTCCGTCTCTGGTGTAAGCATATTTTTTTGCCGCTTTGATTGCACCCTCGATCGCCTCTGTACCGCTGTTGGTAAAGAAAACACGATTCATCTGGCTTGCTTTTAATACCCTTTTTGCCGCATTCATGATCGGGACATTATAGTACAGATTGGATGTGTGCATCACTTTATCGATCTGTGCTTTCAGTGCGTCGTTATACTCTTTGTTGTTGTAGCCAAATGCCTGCACGGCGATTCCTGCTGCAAAATCCAGATATTCTTTTCCGTCTGTATCATAAAGGTACACACCATCCCCATGATCAATGACCAGTGGAAAACGATTATATGTATGAAGGAGCGCACTCTCTGCTCCATCAATGTAATCCTGTTTATTCATGATAATACTTTGTCTCCTTATCCCCTAAGATTGCAGTTCCGATTCCTCTGTTTGTAAAGATCTCCAACAGCAGGCAGTGTGCGATACGTCCGTCTAAAATATGCACTCTGGAAACTCCGTTTTCGATCGCATCAATACAGTTGTTTAATTTCGGAAGCATTCCGCCGCCGATGTATCCGTCTTCGATCAGTTTTTTTGCCTCTGAGATTGGCAGTTCCGAGATCAGTGTGGACGGATCTTTCGGATCTTTGTATACACCCTCAATATCAGTTAAGAAAGCTAATTTTTCTGCGTGGACTGCTCTCGCAATCGCACAGGCTGCATCATCTGCATTGATGTTGTAGCTGTCATAGTTTTCATCCATGCCGATCGGGCAGACGATCGGAAGAAAATCTTTTTCCAGAAGATCATATAAAATCTGTGGGTTGACCTGTGTGATCTCGCCGACGTAACCGATATCCTGTCCGTTGGAATATTTTTTCTCCACTTTTAACATTCCGCCGTCTTTTCCGCTGATGCCGACAGCATTTACACCCAGCTCCTGCACCAGTTTTACAAGAGATTTGTTCACTTTATTTAATACCATCTCCGCAATTTCCATCGTTGGCTCGTCTGTCTTGCGCAGTCCGTTGACAAACTCCGGTTTCATGCCTGCTTTCTCTACCCATCTGCTGATCTCTTTGCCGCCGCCGTGTACGATGATCGGCTTGAAACCTACCAGTTTTAATAAAGTGACATCCTGAATGACGTGCTGCTTTAATTCCTCGTCCACCATGGCACTTCCGCCGTATTTGACAACGATGATCTTACGGTTAAAACGCTGGATATATGGGAGTGCCTCGATCAGCACCTCCGCTTTTTTCAAAAGTTCGTTCATGTTTTTTTCTTCCATTTTTCCATCCCCCTGTTATGAACGGTAATCCGCATTGATTTTTACATAGTCATAGGTCAGGTCACAGCCCCATGCGGTAGCGGATGCATTGCCCATTTTGATATCTGCGATCGCAGTAACGGCAGGCTCGGACAGGATTCTGGTTGCCTCCTCCTCGCTGTAATCCACCGCAACACCGTTTTTGATGATCTGCATTTTTCCTGCGGCACTCTCAAAGAATAAATCGACTTTTTCCGGGTCAAACGCTGCACCGGAATACCCCATAGCGCAGAGGATCCGTCCCCAGTTTGCGTCATGTCCGTAAATAGCTGCTTTGGTGAGACTTGAGGTGATGACAGACTTACTTAAAACTTTCGCCTGTTCTTTGCTCTCGGCACCGATAATCTTCACTTCAAATAATGCGGTCGCACCCTCGCCGTCGCCTACCATTTTCTTTGCCAGCGTCTCATTGACAAAGTTCAGTGCCTTGCAGAATTCCTCATAATCTGCATTTTTCTCTGTGATCTCCGGGTTTTCTGCCAGCCCGTTTGCAAGTAACAGACAGGTATCATTCGTGGAAGTGTCACCATCAACAGAAATCATATTGTAGGTGTCCTGCACATCAGCGCTCAATGCCTCCTGCAATAACTCTTTGGAGATTGCCGCATCTGTTGTGACAAAGCTAAGCATCGTACACATATTCGGATGGATCATGCCGGAGCCTTTGCACATGCCTCCGATCGTTACTGTTTTTCCACCAATCTCGATGGTCACTGCCACCTCTTTGTTTTTTGTGTCTGTGGTCATGATCGCTTTGGAAGCCTCAGTTCCGCTCCCGGTATCTCCTTTTAACAGTGGCACCATGGCATCGATCCCGTTACAGATACGGTCGATTGGGAGCTGCATGCCGATAACTCCGGTAGATGCAACCAACACCTCGTCTGCTGCAATGCCTAATACTTTTTCTACTTTCTCAGCTGTCTGCCTGCAATAGCCCATGCCTTCCTCTCCGGTGCAGGCGTTGGCAATTCCTGCATTGATGACAACCGCCTGTGCTGCTTTGCTGTTGTATACGACATTGTGATCCCATTTGACCGGAGCCGCCTTTACGATATTGGTCGTAAAAGTTCCTGCTGCCTTACATGGAACTTCACTGTAGATCATTGCCATGTCTTTTCTGTCTTTGTATTTGATTCCTGCTGCTGTACTTGCTGCCTGAAAACCTTTTGCTGCGGTCACACCGCCTGTGATCTGTTTCATGATTTATCTCCTTATGATTATTTGTTCTTTATAGGCATTTGCGAAACTCATCCTACTCTTCTCTCAATTGTGAAAAACTAATAAAATTTTCGAAAACACGCTTTCGCTACGTGTCGCTGGTAACGGTACTGCTCATTCTTCGCAGTACTTCGCAAATTCATTTAAAATCTGCTACGCAGATAGGAATTTGCTCACACCTGAATCATCTTCGCACGGTCTGTGCAGTAAATGCACAGACCTGATTAAAAATGTTGCACCTGCCTTCTAAGTGCCAATCGAACTTGTTCGATTTCTGCTCACCCAGTGTTTTCTCAAGCTTTTATTAATTTTTCACAATTCAATTTAAGTTTTCAGGAGTTTCGCAATTATCTATGGATTAAACACGGTAATATTCTCTTCATTCAGTACATACTCATAATAATTCACGTTGTCGCAGTATTTCCAGCCGAGGCTCTGCCAGAAGCGGTTGCCGATCTCGTTCTGCTTAAATGCGATCAGATTGACTTTGGAAATTTTTTCTGCTTTCAATGCCTCCAGGCACCTCTCCACGAGTTTCTGCCCGATTCCGTGTTTTCTGTAATTTTCCTGTACACAGACATGATAAAGTCCTGCTCTTCTGCCGTCATGCCCGCAGAGGATCGCGCCGACGATTTTTCCATCACACACTGCCACCATGCTCGTAGTCGGATTTCTTCGGATAAAACGCTCCACACCCTCTTTCGAATCATCGATACTGCGGATACCGAAACCGTGGATCTCCATCCAGAGGCTGTGTACCTGCTCAAAATCATCTATTGTCATGGGACGGATTGTTAAATTTGTATCATTCATGTTATTTTCATCTTCCTTGCTGTCTGCCTCTCCGGGGCAGTTTTCTATAAAACGGCTTCTCATGCTGTGCATCCTGACCGAATAGCTGCTTCGCAGCCTCTTACGGGAACATCGGAACAAGATTTAATCCTTCCGCCTCATCGAAGCCGAATAAGAGGTTCATGTTCTGCACTGCCTGACCGGCTGCACCTTTTACAAGGTTATCGAGTGCTCCCATCATGACGATTCTTCCGGTTCTCTCATCAATTTTGAAGTTCACATCCACGTAATTGCTTCCCTCTACCCATTTTGTTTCCGGGCAGATATCTTTTTCCAGTACACGGACAAATTTTTCGTTCTTATAATATTTATCGTAAACAGCTTTCACTTCCTCGTATGTTGGAAGCGTGCCGTCTGCTTTCTTATTTAACGTTGCATATTCTGTTGCAAGGATACCGCGGTTCATCGGTACGAGATGTGGGGTAAAATTGACCACGATCTCTTTTCCTGCCGCATAGCCAAGCTGTTCTTCGATCTCCGGTGTGTGTCTGTGATTCGTCACGCCGTAAGCTTTCATATTCTCATTCACCTCGCAAAACAGATTAGGAAGTTTTGCACCTCTTCCGGCTCCGGATGTTCCTGATTTTGCATCAATGATCAGGGTGTCCGGATCGATCAGTCCCTCTTTTACGAGTGGATATGCTGTTAAAATGGAACAGGTTGTGTAGCATCCCGGGTTTGCGATCAGTCTTGCACCTTTTATCTTGTCACGGTTGAGTTCGCAGAGTCCATACACAGCTTCCTCAATAAATTGTGGGCTCCTGTGTTCGATCTTGTACCATTTCTCATAAGTCCTGACATCTTTTATACGGAAATCCGCACTCAGATCGATAATTTTTACTCTGGATAAGATCTCCTCTGTCAGGACACCTGCCAGAAATCCCTGTGGCGTTGCGGTAAAGATCACGTCCACCTTGGAAGCAAGTTCTTCCATATTATCATCGAGACAGGTATCCTCTACGATTTCAAACATATTCTGATAAACTTCTGCATATTTCTTATCTATGTAGTTTCTGGAACCGTACCACATGATCTCTACATCTTTGTGTCCCATCAATAACCGGACAAGTTCGTTTCCTGCATAGCCGGTCGCTCCAATAATCCCAACTTTTACCATAATCTATTCTCCAATCTCCCCGAAGGGTTTTCTCTTTTTACACTTTACCACTCTAATTCGTTTCTATCATAGTACAGCTCTTTAGGATAGTAAAGTATTTTTTGTTTCCCGGTTTTCAATTGCTATTGCATAATTATACATTCATTATCATTTTTATGCAACACTATTTTTAGTGTTTTTTCTTATTTTTCTTGATTTTACAATTTTCTTACCTTAATTTATACAAATGTTACTGTATAAACTTCTGTTGT
>ERZ1106963.4068-NODE-4068-length-11363-cov-6.059073_pt1 | contig 11363 bp, 9 predicted proteins | sample MGYA00403681_ERZ1106963 | MGnify/ENA primary metagenome ERZ1106963 (study PRJEB35170, sample SAMEA104062407) | human gut metagenome | biome: human gut; feature: human-associated habitat; material: faeces | place: Denmark | collected 2012-05-03 ...
AAGTGAAAGCGGCTAAGCTGCTTCCCTGGAACGTCTGCTGCTGGGGCTGCGGCTCGGGCTCAAAGGGAAGCTACAACTACAGCCCGGCGTACATACAGATAGAAGTCTGCGAGGACGCGCTGAACGACCGCGCCTACTTTGAGGAGGCCTTCGGGCTTGCGGCTGACCTCTGCCAGCGGCTCATGAAGAACTACCCGACCATAAAGCCGGGAAACATCATCAGCCACAAGGAGGCTTGCGCCCGCGGTTACGCTTCCAACCACGGCGACCCGGAGAACTGGCTCGCCAGGTTCGGGAAAAATATGGACTGGTTCCGTTCTCTGGTCGCGCCGGAGAAGCAGGTCAAGATCACCGCCGAGATCTCCGTAGCTCAGAGCAAAGTAGAGCGTTACCGCCAGGCACTCAAGGCGCTGGGGTGCTCCGTGAAAACTGAATAACGATTATCCCCGGGAGTTTTCCCGGGGATTTTGCGTAAATATTTGTAACTCAACTGCATTTTTCTGCATATATTATACCATATACTTGATTTTTGTGTTAAGATATGTTACAATATAAAGGAGGAGAAGCGTTGCTTGCATTCTTCATAGCGCTGAAAAGAAAGAGGGTGCTATATATGGTAAGCTCACAGGTGGTTGCAAACACGATTTTACGCTCTGCATTTAAAGAAAAGGTTTCTATTTCGCCCATGAAACTGCAAAAGCTAATGTATTTCTTTTTTAAGGAATATGCACAAAAAACCGGAGAAAAAATATTTTCGGAAAGCTTTGAAGTGTGGAAGTATGGTCCTGTCCTGCCTAGCATTTACTATGAATTCAGCAGCTTTAGGGCTAATCCAATAACTCGTTTTGCCAGGAATGCTCAGGGGAACGTTTTGGTAATCAACTTTTCCAAGAACCCTACACTTGAAACTTGCTGGAATAACGTATGGGCAAAATATAAGAACCTTACAGGACCGCAGCTATCGGAAATAACACACAAAGCCGGTTCCGCATGGCGAAAGGCTCGCGACAATAATTCTGCTGTGTTAGATTTTGAGGACATAAAGAATGAATGACAACAATGATGAAATTGTTATCCCCGAAGAGGACGAACCAATTTCGCCTATATCAAACATCATCAATTTACAGACTAGCGTAAACCAACTGTCTTCTAGTGAAGTTGATAATATGGAAAAACAAGCCGAATACGCCGACCGCATGGACAAGCATGTTTACAAAAAGCATGGTTTAAAACTGATGGTAGGCTGTATCATCGGTTATGGAGCTCTTGTCCTTTTTGATTCAATAATTGTTAATTTCGGCTGGCAAATTAGTTCGTTGGCACAAGGCTACGTCGAACTCCTTAAATTCTTGGTGTCAACTTTAATTGGCTTTGTTTTTTCTGAAACGTTAAAAAAGGACAAACATTGAATTTATCCCCGGGGCGCTGGCTCCGGGGATTTTTCTGTTTTCTGCTGTTGTCTGGCTGTTGTCTTTTGCGTTCAAATTGTTGACAAAAAGGCTCATTTGATTGATATTAAGCGTCAAATGGTTGATACTTACAAATCAAATAAAATGGCTTAACAGTGCGGATTCGCGCCGTTAAGCCAAATTTCCTATGGAGCGGATAATGGGAGTCGAACCCACCACCTCAGCTTGGGAAGCTAATGTTTTACCGATAAACTATATCCGCATCTCACGAATATATTATATCATCTTTGGTCAGATTTGTCAAGACCCCGGAACGACGCTCCGGGAAATTCCTGCGGAAAACCCCGAACACTGCCGCTAATCCGGGGGCTCCTCCGCTGAAAGCGCTCCGTGAGCGGAGATCATCGCTTCCTCGCGGGAGCCATGGAACCTCCGCGCTGAGAAATTTCGTGTTATCTGAACCACCTTTCCGGAAAGCAGCAGAACTACCGGAAGATTCACCGCCGCCATCACGCCGTTGAACAGGTCGGCAGCGCCCCAGGCCGCAGAAACGTCCAGCATGCCGCCAACTACAGAAACCGCCGTGAATACCACCAGATAAGGCACCCGAAAGCCTTTCCCGAACAAGTACTCCGCCGCGCCGCTCCCGAAGCAGCTCCAGCCGATGACCGTCGTGAACGCGAACATGACCACCGCCGCGCTGATGAGCTTCCCAGCCATTCCGCCGAAAACAGACGAAAACGCCGTCGTTACAAGCTCCGAGCCGCTCACTTCCTCAATAACCACCCCGGAGATCTCACCGCCCTGCCCTACTCCGGTGATCTTCATGATGTTCGCGCAGGTGATCCCCCCGCTCTTCACGGGCGCGCTGAACGTACCGCCGTCCGCTGTGCGGAACTCACGAAGTTCCCCGCCGCCTGAAACCAAAAGTTCCGCCCCAGGCGTAACCAGCCCCTCCTGCTCCGTAAGCCGGAAGTACTGCGGCTGCGCAGTGATGTTCTGAAAAACCTCGTCCATCGGAGCCGCCCGGCAGGGACAGCACAGCAGCACCAGTGCCGTCATTGAGCACATTATCAGCGTGTTGAAGGTTATCTCAACTATGCTCCACATGCCAAGAATGCACGGCTCTGTTTCCTCCGATGAGGCGTGCGCCGACGGCGACGACCCAAGCCCCGCTTCGTTCGAAAACACCCCTCGGCGTATCCCCATGCCGGCCGCCTGCTTCACCATATAACTGCTGACCCCGGCCGCCGCCTGCTCCAGCCCGAATGCTCCGCGGAAAATCTCCCCCATCACCTCCGGGAGTCTCCGGAAATTCACCGCAATTATCATCAGCGAGCCGATTATGTACAGCCCCGACATCAGCGGCACCAGCTTCTCTGAGACCTTCGCGGTGCGCTTCATTCCACCGAATATCACCGCCCCCGCGCACACGGTGAGCGCCAGCCCGGCTATCCATGCGGGCACCCCGAATCCGGATTCCAGCGCCAGAGCCGCCGAATTCATCTGCACGATGTTCCCCATTCCGAAGGACGCAAGCACGCAGGCTCCCGCGAATACCGCCGCAAGCGGCTTCGCAGCGCGGCTCGTGCGCTTGCGCTCAGCCAGGCCGTACCTGATGTAGTACATCGCGCCGCCGTGCCATTCCCCGCCGTTTTTCCTGCGGTAATAGCCGCCGAGTACGTTCTCCGCATATCCCGTCATAGTTCCGAGAAGAGCCGTCACCCACATCCAGAACACCGCCCCCGCGCCTCCGGAGGTCAGCGCCGCCGCCACTCCCGCGATGTTCCCCGTTCCCAGGGTCGCCGCAAGCGACGACGCCATCGCCTGGAATGGCGTGACCCCGCTCCCTGAGCTGTTCCGGCTGCTCTTTGAAAACACCGTGGCCCTCAGGCAGAACAGCCACCGCCTGAATTGCATCCCGCCGGTACGCAGCGTGAAATATCCTCCGGAAAACACCAGCACGGCTAACATTGGCGCTCCCCACAATATGGAATTTGCTTCCTCAACAAGTGAAAAAATGACATTCATTGCAGCCTCCCGAACTCAACGCCTGACAAGCCTGTTACGATGTTATTCTTGGAGGCATATCTTTATTCAATTTTTATTACCCAACTTTATATTGTTTTGTGCATTATGTTGCTTTTCGGTAATAAAAAATATTCCAATCATTAAAAAAATGTGATATAATAGTGATGAATAAATGATGAATAAATGTAAAATTCCGGAGGCGAGTACATGGAGTTCAGATACAAGGTGCTGGTAATTGACGACGACAGCAGCGTCAGCTTTTACATAAAATCTGTTCTGGAAGCCCAGGGGTACGACGTTATCGTTGCCGAAAACGGCAGGGATTCCGAAATATTCGCTAGCTCGCACTGCCCCGACATTATACTGCTTGACCTCGGGCTTCCGGATATGGACGGCGTCGCAGTACTGAATAAAATACGCGAATGGTCGGCTGTGCCGGTGATCGTTGTGTCCTCCCGCCAACAGGAGCAGGACAAGGTACGCGCCCTCGAAAACGGAGCCGACGATTATGTACAGAAACCATTCAGCACGCAGGAGCTTCTCGCACGGATCAGGGTAGCGCTCCGGCACTCCCGCAACAGCGGCACGAACCTCTCCATAGCGCGGGATTCCCGGTTTGAGGTCGGCGGGCTGGTAATAGATTACGCGAAGTACCGCGTGTATGTCGACGGAAACGACGTTGAACTCACCCAGAATGAATACCGCCTGGTCGCGCTGCTGGGGCAGTACGCCGGAACGGTTCTTACCTACGCTGACCTGATACGCCGCATGTGGGGTCCCAATGCGAAGCAGGACAACCAGATACTCCGCGTGAACATGGCGAACATACGCCGCAAGATCGAGAAAGACCCCGCGCACCCGCGCTACATCTTCACCGAGACCGGCATAGGCTACCGTATGGCGGATAAATAACCGCCGACTTCAAATCCGGCGATAACCGGACTCCGCACGGAACCGGACAATACGGGGAATGACGTCCTCCCCGCGGGCAATCGCCCCGAACCGCCCTTACGGGCTGATGGCATCTGCAAATACAGATCAGCCGGGAATATTCCGGCGCGGTTTTGGTATCTGCGGGCTGTCAGCCCTTTTTGTTACGCCGCGCCCCGGCAGGGAGGCTTTTATGTTACTAAGCATTGCACTTATCCTTATCTTCGGGCTGGCGCTCGGAGAACTCGCGGGGCTTCTGCGGCTGCCAAAGCTCACCGGAATGATCGCCGCCGGGATACTCCTCGGCTCGCTCGGGTGGCTCGACCCGGCGCTGCTCGGAATCTCCGCCGACCTGCGGAAGATCGCGCTGATCATTATACTGACCCGCGCCGGGCTTAACCTGGAGCTGTCAGACCTGAAAAAATGCGGCAGACCCGCACTGCTGCTGAGCTTCGTCCCGGCGGCGTGTGAAATCGTCGGAGTTACGCTGCTCGCGCAGCTTCTGCTGGGGCTTGACATAGCGGAAGCGGCTACGATGGGTTCTGTTCTCGCGGCGGTGTCCCCTGCCGTTATCGTTCCGAAAATGCTGAAACTCATGGAAGAAAAACGCGGCACCGACAAGCAGATACCGCAGATGATACTAGCCGGAGCTTCAATGGACGACGTGTTCGTTATCGTGATGTTCTCGGTATTCTCAGGGCTTTGCGCCGGCGGCGAAGTCTCGGCGGTCTCCATCGTTAACATTCCGGTGTCCATTCTGCTCGGAGCCGCCGTGGGAGCCGTCTGCGGAGTTCTCATGGCGCTGCTGTTCCGGAAGCTCCACATGCGCGACAGCGTAAAGGTAATACTGGTTATGAGCCTCGCGTTCCTGCTGGTGACACTGGAGGACTTCCTGCCGGACTTCATCGGGTTCTCCGGACTTGTGGCGGTCATGACGGCGGGTATCGCGCTGCGCCAGCGTGAGCCGGAGCGCGCCGTGCGTATCTCCGCAAAATACTCCAAACTGTGGACTGCGGCGGAGCTCATGCTGTTCGTGCTGGTCGGCGCGGAAGTCGACCTGAATTCCATCGGCGGCATATGGCTTCCGGTACTTGGAGTTATCATCGGCGCCCTGGCGTTCCGCTGCGCGGGAGTGTTCCTCTGCCTGCTGAGAACCCGGCTCTGCCTGAAAGAACGGCTGTTCTGCATGCTCGCTTATACTCCGAAGGCAACGGTGCAGGCTGCCATCGGCGGAGTCCCACTCGCGATGGGGCTTGCATGCGGAAACGTGATACTTTCCGGAGCAGTGCTTGCGATACTCGTAACAGCCGCGGCGGGAGCGTTCCTGATAGACCTCACCGCACCCCGGCTGCTGAAAAAAGAGGAGTAAAATTTCACAAATTAATGCAAGTTACAACAAGCGGAACACTCGCTGCTTTATAGTTTACCCTTAAAAAAACGGACAGACTCGCCTTGTCTGCCCGTTTTCTACAATCAGCCGCCTCAGGTGCAGCCTTTATTTCTTCTTATCCTTAATATGGAGCTTCTCCTTACAAAGCTGCACCCGGTTAGTAACCACGTCCTTGAAAGAGTGCTTATTCTCAGGCTCCGGCGCAGGAACCTCCTCCGGCTCGTCGCAGACGTAATCCGGCGTGATATACCCAACGTCCCGGGCGTAATCCGAAGTCTTCTGCGGGAGCTGCCGCTTTCTCAGCCTGCCCTCGATGAAATCCTTGAACAGCATGTAAACCACCGCGCAGACCGGCACTCCCAGGAACATTCCCAGCATGCCGAACAGACCGCCGCCTACGAGTATCGCGATCAGTATCCACACCGCCGGAAGTCCGGTGGAATCTCCCAGTATCCACGGCGCAATGATGTTCCCGTCTACAGTCTGTAGCACCACAATGAAAATAACGAACCACAGCGCCTGTATCGGCTTATCGGACAGAAGCAGCAGAAGAGTACATGGGATAGCGCCGATGAACGGACCTACGAACGGTATCAGATTGAACACGAACATTATCGCCGCGATAAGCAGTGAATACGGCAGGCGGAGTATCGTGCAGCCGATGAAGCATATCATGGCGACAATAAACGCCTCGATTATTTTCCCCACGATGGAGCCGAGGAACTTCTTGCTTGCCTCGCGGCATACGCCGAGGAACCGCTGTGCGCGCTCCACCTTCAGGAACGCGAATATCAGCTTCTTGGTCTGACCGATGAACATTTCCTTGCGCGCCAGCAGGTAGATCGAAATAATAAGCCCTATCAGCACGTTCTTCATCGTGTCGATGACCGCCCACACCGTTGACGCTACGTTTCCGGCTATGTTCATCAGCTCGTTGGAATACTCCTTCCATATTCCCGCTATGAACTTGTTGAAATCGTCCAGCGGGTTCCCCAGGAACTCCACCAGCGTGGGATTATCGTCGAAAATGTTGCTCAGCCATTCCTTGATGGTGTTGATGTAGGAATCCATGTTGCTGAAGATCACTATCAGGTTCTCGATAAGCTGAGGTATCACCATTATAACTATCAGACCAAGTATCACAAGAACCAGCAGCATTGTCAGCGTAAGCGCGATACCCCGCGCCTTGCTCCGTTTTTTCTTGTCCGGGGAATCCGACAGCTTTTTTAATGGGCCGGTCTCGATTTTTGTCATGAGCGGATTCAGCAGGTAGGCGCAGAATATCCCTATGATTATCGGAGTTGTGACCGCGCCCAGCACCGACAGCTTAGCCATCACCGAATCAAAATTGAATATCACCATCACCGCGCAGGTCGCGTAGACCGCTATCGTCAGGTATTTTCTGTTCCAGTTTATGTTCATATTATCTCCCCCAGACGCACGCCGCGCGGCGTGTATTCTAATTAATTATACTACACGGTACGCAAAAAATCAAGTGCGGTCAGCAATAATATTGGCACAACTTTCCTGAATAATACCGCGCCCCCGGAGCAAAATATCAGTGCGGCGAAAAGCCGGATATTTACGGAGCCTAGCTCCATAGGAGGAAAAACAATGTCCAACCAGAATAACCAGAACAATCAGAATCAGAACAGAAACCAGCAGAATCAGCAGAATCAGCAGAACCGTCAGAACCAGAACGATCAGGGTCAGAACCGCCAGAATCAGAACCAGAACAGATAACGGACTGACTTCAGACTCAATGCTCCGGGCGAATCGTCCGGGGCAGTTTTTTGCGCTTTTTCCAGACAAAAGCGGCTCTGTAAAAACAAAGCCGCATTCAATATCTGCGCAGAGGCTGCGTACGGAATTCACGCCTGTTCAGCCGCAGTCGTATCCCGGAACAGCAGCGAAATGCACCACGCTGCGGACAGCGCGACCAGTATATAGACGATACGGCTGAGAACGGCGCCCTGCCCACCGAAGAGCCAAGCCACCAGGTCAAAGCTGAAGACCCCGACAAGACCCCAGTTGAGCCCGCCGATGATCAGCAGAACGAGCGCCAGTTTATCTATCCACATAGTTTTCCCACCTTTCAAAAATACGCGGAAATTCCCGCTGCTGTTATTATGCACAAATCAGGGCGGATTATTATGTCGATTTATTTCTTTACAACTCAGTTTTTTTATGGTAAAATATTTATATACGGGAACCTCTAAAAACCGGTTTGAAAAGGGAAAATGGGTAGAGTGCGCCGAATGCGATGAAAGCCGACGAAGTAAGGCTGTATGCCTTACGAGGAGGTTTGAAGAAGCAGTCGGTGTGCTATACACATTTTCATTCAAACAAGGTTTTTAGAGGTGACCATACTATATTCCAACATAAAATACGGAGGGCTGCATGCTTATATACATATGCGATGATTCGAGGGCAGACCAGCTCCGGCTGGTCCACAACATAGAAAGCTACGCAAAGGAAAAGGGCGCGGCGGTCACGGTGAAGCTGTTCAGCAGCGCAGACGCACTCCTCAGGGAGTACGAAACTTCCACGGAGAAGCCCGCGGTCATTTTCCTTGACATCTACATGGACGGCACCAACGGCATGGACGCCGCCGAAAGGCTCATTGAGCTCGGCATGGAAAACGGACTGGTTTTCACAACGTCGTCTGAGATCCACGCGGTCAAGGCGTTCAGCATCGGTGCCGACGGGTATCTCCACAAGCCGTTCACCCATGACGATTTCGTCCGCGCCATGAAGCGGTTCAGCCACCTTTTCGAGGAGTCCCGGCGGTATATCACCGTTATGCAGGGCCGCGAGGAGGTCAACATCTATCTCAACACGCTGCGCTTCGCTGAGTCCGTCGGACACAGCACCGTGCTCCACACCTCCGGCGGCGAGGTCAGGGTTTACCTGCCGCTCAGCAGCTTCTTCGGGCAGCTCGAGGGCGAGCCGGACTTCCTGATGTGCGGCAGAAGCTACATTGCGAACCTTTCCGCTGTCGAAAGCTTCGACGCGGATTCCGGGGAACTCACCTTCCAGGGCGGCGAATCACTCATAGTTCCGGTCAGGCTGCGCCGCTCCGTAAAGGAGCAGATGAAGTCCGCCGGAAGATCGGAGGGCTGATATGTACGCTGTTTTCTGCGGCGTCCACATTGTGGTGCTCATAGGAGTTTTCGTGCTGTTCCTGCTGTGCGTCAGGAACACCACATCACCGGCGAAGCTCTCGTTCATGCTGACCTGCTTTTCGCTGTTCATTCTGATTTTCGGAATGTACCTTGAAATGGTGGACTCAGACACCACCGAAGCCGCTATCAGCGCGCTCAGGATACAGTATATCGGCATGTATCCGTTCTCGCTTTCGCTACTGTATTTCACCTCCAGCATGGGCGGGTTCAAGGTACCGAAGCCGATGTGGATAACCTTCGGCGTGCTAGACTGCGCCAGCTTCATCGCCATGCAGACCACCGGGACCTCCAAGGAAGAAAACCACGGGCTGTTCTATTCCACGATGAGAATAGAATCCGACGGCATTTACTCACGCATTGAAGTTGGCAAGAGTATCTTCTGGTTCGTAACCTATGCGATTATTCTTTTCATCATAATTTACATCGTCGTCAACCTCATCTTGGCGCTCCGGAAAACCACCAATAAAATACAGCAGCGCCGTATCGCGCTTATTCTGGGCGGTATCTCGGCGATGGGGCTGGAGCTTGTCATGAAGTGGTGCGGTCTGTTCGGCAGCTATAACCCCTTCGCGTTCGGAGCATTCGTACTGGTGCTCTGCATGTATGAGTCCATGATTCGCTACGGGTACTTCTCCTCCGTCGTATCGGCACCGGCGAACGTTCTTGACATCGGCGACGAGGGCGTTTTCATGCTCGACGAGCACGGCGGGCTTATCTATATGAACGCCACCGCCAAGCGAATACTCCCGGAGCTTTCCGAGATGAAAAACCCGTCCAGCCACAAGGTCGTAAAGGAAGCGCTCTCCGGCGGCAGGAGCACCGTCAGCATAGACGGCAACGTTTACGAGCTGCGCGTCGAGCGTATTCAGGAGTTCAGCTCCCCCTGCGGCTACGTTATCTGGCTGATAAACATGACGAAATATCAGCACCGGATCGACGAGATAAACGCCGCGAACACCGCAAAAACCGAGTTCCTCGCGCGCATGAGCCACGAAATACGCACGCCTATCAACACAATGCTGGGTCTGAACGAAATGGTAATGCGGACATCCACAAACCCGGAGGTGCTGGAGTACTCCGCTGACATAGCGGACGCGGGCGGCATGCTGCTGACCCTGATAAACGAGATACTCGACATTTCAAAGGCGGAAGCCGGAAAGCTGACGGTAGAACGTGCGGAATACGACACGCTCACAATGCTCCGGGAAATACGCCTGCTGGTGATACAGAAAGCCGAGGAAAAGGGTCTGGAACTGGATTTCCGCATCGACCCCGGACTGCCCAGGAAGCTGGTCGGAGATCAGGCGAGAATAAAGCAGATGGCGGTGAACCTACTGACGAACGCCGTGAAGTACACGCAAACCGGCTTCGTAAGGCTGACCGCATGCATGGAGTCCGACACACTGGTAATTCAGATAGCAGACAGCGGCTGCGGCATACCGCCCCAGAAGCTTCCGCTGATATTCAACAATTTCGAGAGGATAGGCGCAGTCGGCGACGGAGTGGGGCTGGGGCTTCCGATAACGAAAAACATCGCGGAGATCATGGGCGGCGCGATAACCGCGAAAAGCTCCCCGGGAGCTGGAAGCACATTTACGCTGAAAATACCGCAGGATATCGCGGACGCGTCTCCCATCGGGGAGTTTACGCCGGAGCTTCCGGTGCGCCCGCATGTCAGCGCATCGCACTTTATATGCCCGGAGACCGAGATACTCGCCGTGGACGACAACCGCTACAACCGCGTGGTGATCGAAAAACTGCTGCGGCGCACCAAGGCAGGAGTAACGACTGCGGAAAGCGGCGAAGAAATGCTCCGGATTGCAAGGGAGCGGCGCTTCGACCTGATAATGCTCGACGCGATGATGCCGGGAATGTCCGGCGTGGAAGCGCTCCGGAAGCTGCGCAGCGACCCCGCCAGCCTCTGCCGGGAGACCCCCGTTGCGGTGCTGACTGCGGACGCGGTAGTCGGCGCCCGGGAGCGCTACATGAGCGAGGGCTTCGACGAGTACCTCTCAAAGCCGATAATCTCCGAGGAGCTTGAGCAATTGCTCTCGCGGCTTGTTCCGGGCAGAATTGTGACGGACAGCCTGCCGTCAGCGCAGAAGTCCGGAGAGCCTGGAAGCTCTCTGCTGAACACCGCAAAGGGTCTGGAGTACTCCGACAACGACCCGGATTTTTACAGGGAGCTGCTCAGGCTGTTCACCGAGGAGGCTCCGAAGTCGCTGGAGCGGCTTTCCAGCGCGCTTGCCGATAACGACCTCGAACTCTACACCACCCTGGTGCACGGGCTGAAAAACAACGCCCGCGGAATAGGCGCTGATTCAGCCGGGGAGCTTTGCTTCGAAGCCGAGCAGACCGCCCGCGCCGGGAACGCAGCTCCGCTTCCGGAGCTGCATTTAAAAATCGAACAGGCGATAA
>ERZ1106963.4070-NODE-4070-length-11358-cov-13.064762_pt1 | contig 11358 bp, 10 predicted proteins | sample MGYA00403681_ERZ1106963 | MGnify/ENA primary metagenome ERZ1106963 (study PRJEB35170, sample SAMEA104062407) | human gut metagenome | biome: human gut; feature: human-associated habitat; material: faeces | place: Denmark | collected 2012-05-03 ...
GATTCGAACCCTGGACACGCTGATTAAGAGTCAGCTGCTCTAACCAACTGAGCTAAAGGGGCGTTGGTCTTGGCGAGGTTTTTGTTCTCGCTGAGCACATGGAGTAAATATACTCAGAATCGGAAAGAACGCAACCCTCGGCGTGTCGCAATCATAAAACCGCTATTTTCCAACGTTTTCAGCAAATCGCCATCTATGGTGCACATCGCGTCATACGACGAAAAATGCGGCACGATGGCGCCCTAAAATCCAAGTAATCACATTTTCTTCACATTCTGCCGCAATGCAACCACTCCGACAGTCAACGGCACGAACTTTTCCATCACACATTTTCACCGCGGCGAGCCGAATAGCACGCATCATCGTCGAGCCCGTCGGCGCGCCAGAGGCCCTTTATAATAAGGACCATGGCGCGTCACAGGAGTATATGACGCGCATCAAGAAGGAGAAAGGCTTACCTATGGCATGCCCAAATTGCGGTCAGCCGACCATCGAAGGCGCTAAATTCTGCGCCTCGTGCGGATCACCGCTCACCCAAACGACCGCGGCGGCACCGCAAGCGCCGGCCGCGCCGGAATCCGATGACGGCACCATGCTGTCTTCCGCGCCGCACATGGCACCGGCCCCGCAGATGCCGACCACTGCCGTCCCGCTGCCCAATAGCGCCGCACCGGCAGCTCCGCAAACCACCGTCCCGCAGCCCACCACACCGCAACCGGCGGCGCAAGCACAGCCGACCGCTCAGGCGCAGGCAACGCAAACGGTGGCACCACAGGCCGCGCCGACGCAGCAGTTCCAGTATGCGCCATCCCCGGCCTCGCAGCCGGCAGCAGCGCCGCAGCCAAGCCAGCCGACCCAGCAAATCGCCCGTCCGGCGGCCGATCCCACCATCACCGCGCTGACCACACCGCAGTCCATGAAGACCATGGGCGCCAGCCTCGGCATCGGTCTCGGCGCGAGCGTGGTGTTCGCGCTGCTCGCATCGATCGTCTTCTTCATGGGCAATGCCGCGGCCAGCAACGGGCTTGCCGGCATTCCGGGCTTTTCCGACACCGCCTCCTTCCTGGGCAACAACGGTGTGTCCGGCTCCGGCCCGAATTTCTTCCAGATTCTCTTCACCGTGATGACGCTCGGCGTTGGCGGTTCGCTGAATCTCAAAACCAGCTCCCAGGGCTTCTCGCTGAGCAATCTCGGCATTGACGCCTCGCACGTCAGCGTGACGCTGCCGGTCGGACTGCCCGGCGTGGCATTGGCGATCGGCGCCGCGTTCGGCGCATACATGCTGGCACGCAGGTTCGCGCTTCGTTTCAAGTGGACGGGCGTCATCAGCTCGCTGATCGTCGGCGTGCTGTCCGGCCTGGTGCTGCTGGTCTTCGCCGCCATCTTCCCGGTGACGGTGGGTGGTTCCTACAGCGACTATTCCGCTTCCGCGTCGCTTTCCGGCGTGTCCTTCCGCACGTTCTGCATGGCGTTCCTGCTGTCGACGGCCGGTGCGCTGGCCGGCTACGCGTTGGCACAGTATGCGGGCGATTCGGGTAACGTCTTCTCCGCCGCTTGGCGTTGGGCGCATCGCGCTCGTGGCTTCGTGCGCACGCTGGTCGAATCGTTTGCGATCTACGGCGTGCTGTTCCTGGTGCTTGGCCTGGTGGCGACGATCGCCATGTCCGCCGCGAACCATCTCGGCGCAGGCGGTCTGCTGCTGGTTCCGCTGCTGTTCCCGGCTCTGCCGCTTATGCTGATTTCGCTGTCCTCGTTCGGCGGCATCGCCTTCTCGACGTCCAGCTACAGCGTCCATACGATCACGTTGTTCAACGTGTCCTCCCTCAGCCAGTATGGCTGGATTCTGTGGATCTGCTTCGTGCTGTTCCTGCTTGCCACGTTCTATATCGCGCTGCGTGAGACCGCGCGCAATATGTACGACCCGTATTACGCGGGCTGGCAGCATGCATGGAAGGCTCCGGTGGCCGCGATGGTGTTCTGGCTGGCTGCGGAGTTCCTGTTCACTTATTTCGCGGCGGGATACGCCTCGTCCAGCATGTCGATGACGACCCCGATGTGGTATTTCCTCGTCGCCGGCATCTGGGCGTTCCTGATCGAGGTGGCCGCGATGACGTTCGGTCCGACGCTGGTGGCGTCCCTGCCGGGCATGTGGCGGATCGTCGTCGGTGGCACCGTGCAGCAGACCCCGCAGAACGTGGTCGATTACGTCAAGTCCTGCGATCCGTCCTACGGCATGAAGAAGACCTCTGCCACGGCGAGCGGCACGACCGCAACAGCGACCATGCCGACGGCTTCGGCTGCCGCACAGCCGGCCAATCCAACTACTCCGGCAGCTCCGGCCGCATCGGTCCCCCAGCCCGCGACGCCGGCTGCGCCGATGCCCGCGCCCACCGCTCCTACCGCAACACCTGTTTCACAGGCCGTTCCACAACCGGTCGCCCCGACGTCCATGCCCAATACGACAACGGGCAACACGGCAACGGGTGCGGTGCCGCTGCCGCAATCGCCAGCAGGCGCGGCTTCTATGCCGGTCGCAGCTCCGGGGGCAGGTCAGCCGCTCGACCCAAAAACTAAGAAGACGATCCTTATCAGCGGCATCGTAATTGGTGCCCTGATTGTGTTGGGCATTGTCTACGGTGTGCTCAACTCGACCGTCTTCAGCGCGAAATCCGTGGCGCAAAGCTATCTGACGGCGATTGCCGACGGCAAGTATGACAAGGCCAATGACATCGCCGATCCGCAGGTGGACAAGGACCAGCTCAAGCTGCTGTCCGACACCGTAGCGAAGGCCGACAACGCCACGATCGCCAACCCGCATATCGATAGTGTCAAAACCGTCGAAGGCGTGGCCAAGGTCAACGTGACGTATTCGCTGAACGGCAAGAACGTCAACGATTCGCTCACCATCAACAAGGACGGGTCGAAGTTCCTGCTGTTCCCGAATTGGAAGATCTCGAGCCCACTGCTCAAGACCATCACCGTGTCGGTGCCCAATGCCGTGGAATCGTTGTCCGTCAACGGTGTTGACGTGACCGCGAAGAATGCGGAGAAGTCGGACAGCGGCACGTGGACGCTGCGCGTCTACCCGGGTTCGTACAAGGTGTCGATCGGCAAGTCGGGGTATGTCACCAGCGGCATCACCATGGTGCGCACGAACGCGGACTCCGATGCCGCCGATCTCAAGATCATGCCTACGGCCAAGCTTAAGGAGGACTTGAGCAAGGCCGTGAACGCCAAGCTGGACGAATGCGCGAAGTCCACCGACTACGCGCCGGAAGGCTGCCCGTTCGGCTTCGACCTGTACGACGAGGACTACTACCGCAACTTCGCATGGTCCATCAGCGTCTATCCGAAGCTGTCCGACATCGATCTCGATTACGGCACGTTCTCCACCCGGCAGGGCAAGGCGAAGTGCACGTATGAAGAGAAGAATTTCGACGATTCGTGGGAGTCTCAGGACGACAGCACCCACTTCACCGTCAACGGCAGCTTCAGCATCAGGGATGGCAAGCTCAGCGTCACGATTGACGATGAGGACTGATGCCGGCTAAAGAGCGGATATAGGAAAATCCCCCGCACCAATCGGTACGGGGGATTTTCGATGCTTAAGCTCAGACGTGTTTCAGCCTGAAGTCATTCACCGCCGGTCCGTAAGGACGTCGAGCGGTGAATGGGGCGAAATCACTCAGCGACGACCTTCACGAAGAAGTTGGCGGTGATTTCCGGGTGCAGGGCGACGGTTGCCGGGAAGTCACCGGTGGTCTTGATCGGCTCAACGGTGATGTTCTTCGGGTTGACCTCAACCTTGGAGGAGAGCGCGATGGCGATCTTCTCTGCGGAGATGCCGCCGAACAGCTTGCCGGACTCGGAGACCTTGGCAGCGATTTCGACGGTGGAGCCCTCGATGATTTCCTTGGCGGCAACAGCCTCTTCGCGGGTGGCGACGGCCTTGGCCAGACGAGCGCGCTTCATGGCCTCGATCTGGGCGGCGGCACCCTTGGACCAAGCGAAGGCCAGGCCCTGCGGGAACAGGTAGTTGCGGGCGTAGCCGGACTTGACGGCCACGACGTCACCCGGGTGACCCAGGTGGTTGACGGACTTGGTGAGAATAACCTTAGTTTCAGCCATTGTTCAAACCTCTCTAAGATCAGCGGCCGGACGTGGCGTACGGCAGCAGGGCCATCTCGCGGGCGTTCTTGATAGCCTTGGAGATCTCGCGCTGCTCCTGCACGGTGACACCGGTGATACGACGGGAACGAATCTTGCCGCGATCGGAGATGAACTTACGCAGCAGGGCGACGTCCTTGTAATCGATCTCGGTGACCTTGGCGGCCTTCAGTGGATTCGGCTTCTTCTTAAACGGCTTGACCGGCGGCTGCGGCCTCTTGCGTGACATCTTGATGTTCTCCTTAAAATCTGGAAATACTGCGATTAAGCTGCTTGTTTCGCTGTTCGCCTATATTGCGGACGGGGTTCGGTCCGTCAGAATTCCGGTTCGTCGCTGTCGCCGCCGAATTCGGAGGAACCTCCGAAGGACTGGGACGCGCCGAAGGAACCGAAGGACGAGCCGGAGTTATCCGAGCTTGACCACGGGTCCGAGGCCGGAGCGGACTGTGCGGGAGCGGCGTTGACCGGAGCGGAGGCTCCACCCTGATATCCGGCGCCGCCAGCATAGCTGGAGCCGCCCTGATATCCGCCGTTGTTGCCGCCGAAACCGCCGTTGTTGTTGGCGTTGTTGTAGCCGCCGCGATTGCCGCTGAAGCCTCCGTTGCCGGACGAGCTTTGACGGGTCACCTGGGCGGTCGCGTAGCGCAGGGACGGGCCGATTTCGTCGACCTGCATCTCGATGACGGTTCGCTGGGAACCGTCCTGCGCCTGGTAGGAACGCTGCTGCAGACGGCCTTGCGCGATGACGCGCATGCCCTTGGACAGACTCTGCGCGCAATGTTCGGCCATGTCGCGCCACGCGGAGCAGCGCAGGAACAGGGCCTGACCGTCTTCGAACTGGTTCGAGTTACGGTTCCAGGTGCGCGGAGTGGAGGCGATCGTAAAGCTGGCAACGGCGGCGCCGCTGCCAATGGTACGAATTTCCGGATCGGCCGTGAGGTTACCCACCACGGTGATTACAGTTTCACCTGCCATGTCGTTACCTACTTACTTTGCAGCTTAGAAAGCTTGGTTTACTTACTTGCGAAGAATCTTCGTACGGATGACGGATTCGTTCAGGTTCAGCAGACGATCGAGTTCGTCGCTGGTGGCCGGCTCAGCGGAGTAGTTGACCACGACGTAGTTACCTTCGGTCTTGCCGGCGATTTCGTAGGCAAGCTTGCGACGGCCCCAGATGTCGATGTTCTCGACGGCACCGCCTTCCTTGGTGACAGTTTCCAGATACTGCTCGGTCAGCTTCTTCAGACCGCGCTCATCCAGCTCAGGATCAGCAATGAACATCAGTTCGTACTTATGCGCAGACATCACCCACCTCCTTCGGACTATCGGCCATGGACCTTCCATGGCAGGAGTGTGTATGCGTGCTGCCTTCAGGCATCGATAAGTCGCAATGAACATATGGATACGATTGATGGCAACTTGTACAGGCTACCCCGACGCCGCGACGTATCGAAACGGCGTCTGCCGGGCGCGAAATCACGTGCGGAGGCAAGCAAAAAGCCCCGCTCGCAAGCGGGGCTTAATCGCAAAAAATCGTAATAAATCCTGAAATATCACGATAGCCGTATGGCAATCGCACGAAATATCAGGCGTAGATGTTGCGCGGACGCATGTCTTCGGGCAGGCCGTTGAGCAGCGTAGAAACGGAGCCGGATTCGAACACGGAGCGGATGCCGGCGGCCAGCAGCGGGGCCACGGACAGGACGGTCATGTTCGGCAGGCGCTTCTCTTCGGGCACCGGAACGGTGTCGGTGAGCACGATTTCGCGGGCGCCGCAGTCACGCAGGCGCTCCACGGCCGGACCGGACAGCAGGCCATGGGTGGCGACAAGCGTCACGGACTTCGCGCCGGCGTTGTTCAGCGTGCGCACGGCCTCGCAGATGGTGCCGGCGGTGTCGATCATGTCGTCGACGACCACGCAGTCGCGTCCCTTCACGTCACCGATGATGCCGTGTGCCTCGGCATGGTTCGGGCGCGTGGTGTCACGGGTCTTGTGGATGAAGGCGAGCGGCAGTCCGCCGAGCTTGGCGGCCCACTGTTCGGAAACCTTGATGCGGCCGGCGTCCGGGGACACGATGGTGGTGTTCTCCAGCGGCATGCTGTTGCGCACGTAGTCAAGCAGGATCGGCATGGCGGTCAGATGGTCGACCGGGCCGTCGAAGAAGCCCTGCTCCTGGGCGGCGTGCAAATCGACCGTCATGATGCGGTCGGCGCCGGCGGAACGGAACAGGTCGAACATGAGGCGTGCGGTGATGGGCTCGCGGCCCTGATGCTTCTTGTCCTGGCGGGAGTAGCCGAGGAACGGCGCGACCACGGTGATGGAACGTGCGGAGGCGCGCTTCATGGCGTCCACCATGATGAGCTGCTCCATGATCCACTTGTTGATCGGCTCGGTGTGGGCCTGCATCACGAAGGCGTCGGCGCCACGGACGGGCTCGGTGTAGCGCACGTACATCTCGCCGTTGGCGAAATCGTATGCGGTGGTCTCAAGTACGTCGGTTCCCAGGTATTTTGCGGTTTCCTGAGCCTGCTCGGGGTACGCGCGACCCGTCACCAGAGCCAGTTTCTTATCCGGAGTGCCTTCGAGAATCGCCGACATGCTTGCCTTCCCAATTGTTCGATATGTGAAAATAAGCCAAACTCCAATATAACAATGCGGGTGCCCACGGCACGCGGCCGTTGCGGAAGCGTTTCACCATACCGCTCCAAACTGCCGTCGGCAACATCAAAAAATCCCCAAACCATCGACGCAGAAGGCACATACCAACGCCAATGGTTTGGGGAAAACCGGATTACCGGACTATTCGGCAGACGCGAACGCCTCGCGGATCTGCGCCGCGTTGCCGTAGGACGCCTGCGCGCCGTAGCCGGTGGCTGCGTACGCCGAAACGTACGAAGCGAGTTCGGCGGCTTCGGACAGCGCCAGTCCGGATGCCAGGCCGGCCAGCACGGTGCCCATGAAGGAATCGCCACAGCCGGTGGTGTCGACGGCCTTGACGCGTACCGGGGCGATGCGCTGGACACGGTGTTCCGGATCGTCCGCGGTGCCGTCGAGCACCACGGAACCGTCGCCGCCAAGCGTCACGATCGCCTGTTCGAAGCCGAATCCGCGCAGTTCGTCAAGCGCGTGCCACCAGTCGAACGAATCCCAATCGTCGTTCTCCGGCTCGTCGATGCCGAGCAGTTGCGCCATTTCATGCTCGTTGACGAGCAGGATGTCGGATGCTTCAATCAGTTCCGCCGGCAGGGACGGGGTGAACGGCGAGTCGTTGAGCAGCACCTTCACGCCCGCTTCGTGGCACATGCGTGCGGCCGCGGTGACGGTTTCGATGGGGCTTTCCAGGCACAGGCCGAGCACTGTGGAGTGGGTCAGCGCGTCACGCACGGATTCGACGTAGTCGACGGTCACCTGCGCGTTGGAGCCGGGCGAGTACACGATGGTGTTCTCGCCGTGCGCGTCCACGGTGATGACGGTGGTGCCGGACGGGCCGAGCACGCGGCGCACGTGCGTGGCGTTGACGCCCGCTTCGCCGAGCGCTCCGAGCAGGAAGTCGGCGTTGTTGTCGGAGCCGACCGCGCCGAACATCTGCACGGTGGCGCCGATGCGTGCGGCCGCCGCGGCCTGGTTGCCGGATTTGCCGCCGGGCAGCAGCTGTAGCGGGCCGCCGGTGATGGTCTCGCCCGGCCCGGGCAGTCGCTGTGCGGTGACGGTGTAGTCCGCGTTCATGGAGCCGATCACGGACATAGTGCCGTGGATACGATCCAATGCGGAGAGAATTTCGGTTGCGCTCATGATTGCTTTCCTTTCTTGCGATTATTGCGATTGCCGTCGGTCACTTGGCCGGCCACTCAGTCGGTCACCCGGCGTTGGCGGCGAGGCCGGAGATGCGGGTCATGAATTCGTTGAGGAACCTCGGCACGTCCACGCCGACGGCGACCTTCATGGTCTTGACCGGGTCGTTGAGGCGGGTTTCGTCGCCGATGGTGCGTCCGCGGGTCGGGCCGTCCACGTCGACCTTCATGTTGATGTCGAGCGTGGTGACGAGCGTCGGGTCGACGGCGACGCCGACGGCGAGCGGATCGTGCAGGCCGCAGCCGCCGAGGTGCGGCGAGGTGGTCTCGTAGGCCTTGATGTAGAAGTCGGTCATGTCCGCGAGGAACTTGCCGGCCTTGGTGCCAAGGTCGCGCCACTGTTGGGTTTCCTTATAAGTGAGCAGGGTCTGCAGGGTCACGTCGAGGCCGATCATGGTGGTCGGGGTACCGGAGCGGAACAGGTAGTCGGCGGCTTCCGGATCCTGCGAGATGTTGGCTTCCATGCAGGCGTTGCAGTTGCCCGGCACGGTCAGCGCGCCGCCCATGAGCACCACGCGGCCGATCTCGTCCTTGATTTCCGGAGCCTTCTTCAGTGCGGCTTCGATGTTGGTCATCGGGCCGGTCGGCACGTAGATGAGGTCCTTGCCGTAGGTCTTGACGGCGTCGATGATGAAGTCGACGGCCGATTCGGTTTCGACGGAACGGTTGGAGTCGGGGATGTCCACGTCGCCGATGCCGTTGTCGCCGTGGATGAACGCGGAGACGGGCAGCACTTCGAAGTGGTCGGTGGTGCTGGAGTGCGACAGGCCTTGGTAGACCTTGACTTCCGGGTGGCCGAGCAGGTCGGTGACGGCGAGCGCGTTGCGTACGCCCTGTTCCACGAGCACGTTGCCGTAGGTGCCGGTGATGCCGATGAGTTCGACTTCCGGGCTGCCCAGCGCGTAGGAGATGGCGAGCGCGTCGTCGACGCCGGTATCGAGATCAAGAATGAGCTTCTTCATGATTGTGCCTTCCTCGTTGATTGGCTGTGACGGCCGTTCGCGTCCGCGCGGCTGCCGCCTTTGTTGTGTTCTTTTTTTTGTGCGATGTTTTATGCGATTGTTGTGTGGTGTTGAGTACGGTCTCTGTATCACCTCATAACATTATGATAAAACGTTTTATCAAGATTTCCAAATCATCCTTTCGACGTGCGTGTCGCGGCGGAAAACCGCCCTTTCTCCGATACGCGCCCCACGTTACACGCGTAATACGCAATACACGCATCGCACGCGCTATGCGCGTTATGCGCAAGCGGCCTGCACCAGTTTCGGCGTCAACACCTTCACCTGCGGCGAGGCGAGCCACGGACGGCACGCACCGGAATCGCCATCGCCACGTACCACGGCGTCGATTCGACTGCCCAGCATGCCCCAGCCGGCGGCGGCCAAATCGACCACGCTCTGTTCGACGGTGGTCATGCGCAAACCCAATCCGAATCGTCTGAGAATGTTGTCGTAGCCGATCACCTGCATGTCTTCGGTGACGTGCAGCCCGCGTTCCGCCATACGCTGACGGAAGCCGAGCGCCATCACGTCGTTGCAGCAGAACACGGCGGTGGCACCGCCGTCGATGATCCGGTCGGCAGCATGATAGCCGCCGTCGAAACGGTAATCGCCGGACACGCACAACGCGGGATCGAACCGCTCCCCCGCCTGCTCGATCGCATCCACGAAACCACGGCGACGGTCGGCCGCGCTCGACTCCGCCACATCGCCGGTCACGATGCCGATGCGCTTGTGCCCGCCTTCCAGCAGGTACTGGGCCGCAAGCCGACCGCCGAGATAGTTGTCAAAGCCGACCGCGTCACACCAACCGCATTGCGTCAGTCGGTCGATGAGCACCACCGGGCAGGTGACACGCTCCACGTCCTCACGCAACGCGGCGCCGGCACCGGCCGCGCAGGATTCGCGCGCGGGAATCAGCAGCACGCCATCCACCCCACGTGACGTCAGCCTGCGCAGCAAAGCCTGTTCCGACTCACGCGAATCATCCGAATTGGCCACGATCAGCGAATACCCCTGCGCCGCGCACTCATCCTCCACGCATTTGGCGAGCGCCGCGAAAAACAAGTTCTCAATATCAGGCACAATCAACGCCACCAACTGGGATTGCTTGGTCACCAAGCTTCGCGCGCTCTGATTCGGCACATAATTCAGTTTCTTCGCCGCATCGGCAATGACCCTGCGCTTCTCCTCGGACACGCGAGCAGGACGATTATTCAACACCAGCGAAACCGTCGTCACAGACACCCCTGCGGCAGCGGCCACATCCTTCAGTGTCGCACGATACGCCATCCAAACCCCCTTAAAACGTTTATCCTTCCAGCATAAATACCACGCAAACCTGACGCGCCCAGCATCGCAATAACAAACAAATTCCTTTCACAGCAAAATAATCCACACTATTTCCACCGGTAAATCGTTTTTCGAAAGTGTTTTTGCACACTCGCAACATTTGTCCAAAATGAGAGCCGCACAAGAAGAAAGAAACCAGCAATGCGGCCAACCACGCAGAAAAACAATGCGAGACCGCGCAAAACCATCGTCATCGTCGCAGTGATCGCAGTGGTCGCCATCGCACCCACCAAACGCTATGAGAGGTCGAGATCTCCGTCCGTGCGTAGAAACTCCATCAGGTTGAGATGCCTTACGCCGTCACGTTGCATTGGCAGCTGGTCCAAACTGAACAGGTATTTCGGATACCCGTCAGCCAGCTTCGTGAACGGACGGAATTCACGCTCCTCAACATTAGGATCCTGCACACTCATCGACACCTGCACATAGGCGTACCGTTCCCGCTTACGCACAATGAAGTCGCACTCCAGCTTACCAATAATGCCCACGCTCACCTCGTAGCCTTTCGACCTCAAATGCACGTACAGCGCATTTTCCAAGGCTGGTCCGTAACTCATTCGCGTACCAGCGTTACGCGCGAATCGTATGCCAGGATCCGCAAGATAATACTTCTCCCCTCCTCTCAACGACCTGCGCGAACGCAAATCGAATCGCGGGCATTTGTAGAGGACCTTCGCACTCTCCAACAGCCGGACATAGTTCGCAAGAGTCTCACGTTTGACCGTCACGCCTTCGCCATGTTTCATATAGTCGACGATCCCCGACAGATTCGTGGGAGCTGCATAGTTGTTGATGAGATAGTCCTGCACACGCTGGAAGGTATCGCGGTGACGCACCACTTTGCGTGCGGCTATGTCTTTGTTGAAGATCTGCCCTATGACCTACCACAACCAAGAACCTAACCCACGAAAACAGCAGAAGCCCCTCAACTCTTCAATTCCACTACAAAGGTCACATCACGGCATACGCACGCCGACGCGCGTAT
>ERZ1106963.4074-NODE-4074-length-11348-cov-4.052333_pt1 | contig 11348 bp, 8 predicted proteins | sample MGYA00403681_ERZ1106963 | MGnify/ENA primary metagenome ERZ1106963 (study PRJEB35170, sample SAMEA104062407) | human gut metagenome | biome: human gut; feature: human-associated habitat; material: faeces | place: Denmark | collected 2012-05-03 ...
CCACGGAAGCTGGTGTTCGTCGAACTTATACCGGCGGGCGAGTTTGGCGATACGCCCTTCATCGTTGAGTTCGCTGTTCTCCACCAGTTTTTTGCCTTCCACTCCGGGATCTTCCCCTTTTCGGATCTGGACTACGGCATTCAGTGTCTTTTCCAAAAGGACAAAAGGTACGAGGAAGAAACTGAAACTCGTGGGATTTTCGTACTGGTTCTTGAAATTTGTGAAGAATAGTTCCAGCGGTGAGGTACGATCCAGTTTAAGGAAGCTGCTGCTGTTTTTCTTGTCGGGTGGCACGATTTCAAGACTGCCGTCCTGCTCGTTCATTTTGGAAACGACTGCGGTCTTGTTGGTTCGCTTGTCAAGGATGGCCATTACATGCTCGTCCTGACTCTGTTCTTGTTGCTCTTGCTTTTTCTTAGCCATAAAATCAATAATTTAAGTGATTCTCCGTTTTTCGTATTTCTCTTAGTTTCACCCTTTGCACTTGGTCGTACTAAAAGTGTTTCTCAAGCCATTTTTCCCAACAATTGATCCCGCATCTGAAAATATATTGTTTAGGGGGCATATTGATGAATTATTGCAGCCAAAAGGGAAGACAACGTTACTGCATATTTTCTCTTTTCACTGCTATGTATAATCGCATTTTTGTTGAAAAGAAGAAAAACAGATTTCCTTCCATGATATCATAATGGAATAGCAGCATAGAATTTTACTATCGTCCGCTTTAAAAATATTTCTTTAACATATTCTTGTTGCATAATATTTTATATATTTGTAGCAAATATGAATATATAATGAATGCAATAGAGACGTTGGCTCAACAACAAGCGGATGAAATTCTGCAATTAGAGACAGCATATGCAAATCTGTATTATGCATATGAGCGTGGAAATAGAGACGAGATGATATATGCATATATAGCTGCAGGAAAGGTCAATAACAGTATTCAAGGTTTTAACGACCAAGTATTGAATGAGACCAAACGGGTCTTATGTTCTAAAGGAATAATTCCGGACATGCAACCTTGTTTAATATCATTTATCAATAATGATACAATATTGAGATCTAATATTGAAGGATGCCTTAATGTATTGCTCGTGGAACTTCGATTAAGGGACTTCTATCGTTCTAACAACACGTATGCCCAACGTCTGTTATATCGCCCGAATCATACGTTTTTGCAAAATGAAATTTTGTATGAGTACAATGATCGGCAACTCAAGGTCGCCGATTTGCTTGCTGTTACCAAATACGCAATCAGTGTTGCTGAATCAATAGAACCGAACAATAAAATCTATGTGCAGGCAAATGGAGCTATTACCGTCTTGCAAGGTATAGATGCCATACTCAATAATAAGCCGGAAGATAAGCCAATAAATAAGATGTTGCATTTGGTAACCAGTTTTATATCTACGGTCGTGAAATCCTCCCTCAAAGACAATGAAGCTAAGCGAGGAGTAATTGTAACAACAACGATGATTGATTTGGCGATCGACTTTTTTTGTAAGGAGTAATATTAGGACCGAAATGGATAAACCAAAGAACCGAATAAAAGAGGTGCTTGAAGAAAAAGGCATCAAGCAGACATGGTTGGCGGAAAAACTCGGAAGGAGTTTTTGTATCGTCAATTCTTATGTTTGCAACAGACGCCAACCGAGTTTGGAGGTGCTGTTCGAAATCGCAGATATTCTCCAAGTTAACCCTAAGGATTTGATTGATGGTAAATAGAAAAAATATGGCAAAAAAGAATATACAATCTGTTGAGCCCAATATTGCAGATTTGGCAAATGGCTGGCTCAAATCCTATAAATTGGATTATAAACTCGAGCAAGAGTCTTTGAATGAAGAGATTGACAAAGCTCTTGAAGACTACTTCTCTAAAAATGGAGGTGCAGGAGGTAACCGCCCTGATGCCAAATTGCTTTTACAGGATAAGCTGTTGAACTGGTATCCGATACTTATCGAATACAAAGGATATAAAGACAGATTGGAAAAACTTGATGCCCAGGGTCAAGTGGAAAACAAAACGGCTAAAAACGAACCGAATTTCAAGCATATCAACTCATATGCCGTAAATGGTGCGGTTCACTATGCGAATGCCATACTTCACCATACCAGTTATACCGATATTATTGCTATCGGTATGACGGGATATAAAGATGAATTCGGAGCGTTGCAACATCAAATAGGTGTATACTATGTTTCCAAAAGCAACTTTGGTATCGGACAAAAGGTTGGGGAATATTCGGATTTCTCATTTTTAGCACCCGCTAATTTTGAAAAATTCATTGAAAAAGTCAATGCTCTTAGCCTGACCCAAGAGGAAATAGACAGAATCAAAGAGCAACGAGAGAAAGAAATTACTACGAGTTTAACCAAACTCAATAATGAGATTTACCAACACGAGAAAGGGCTTGGCGAGAATGACAGGGTCTATCTGGTTGCAGCATCGATCATCGCAACACTCGGTATCCCCAACAAGGTATCTCCGCTTGAAAAGTCGGATTTAAAATCCTCGACAGAGCAAGGTAACACGGATGGCGATATAATAGTGAGAAAGATTCGTGCGTTTTTGAATGAGAAGCATTTACCTGATGAGAAAAAGCAACTTATCATTCGGACTCTGGAGAACACCTTGACAACGGATAATATCAACCGACCGGAAAAAGGGGAAAGCCAACTTAAAAGGGTATTTGTCAAAATTGTAGACACCTTGGGTATTTACTATAAAATCGGCTTGACCACCGATTTCACAGGAAAGCTCTTCAATGAAATGTACAGTTGGCTCGGTTTTACACAAGATAAATTGAACGATGTTGTCTTAACCCCATCTTATGTTGCAACATTGTTGGTGAGATTGGCTCGGGTTACCAAAGATTCCTATGTCTGGGATTTTGCCACAGGTTCTGCGGGATTATTGGTTGCGGCAATGAACGAAATGTTAGTTGATGCAAAAAATAGCATACACTCTCCAGAAGAACTTGCAGCGAAAGAAGCGGGAATCAAGGCCAATCAGCTACTTGGATTGGAATTGCTTCCGAGTATCTATATGCTGGCTGTTCTCAACATGATTCTGATGGGGGATGGTAGTTCGAATATCTTAAATAAGGACTCGTTAAAGGATTTCGATGGTAATTATGGTTTTGGTGCGGTTAATGCAAAATTTCCGGCCGATGCTTTTGTCTTGAATCCTCCGTATTCAGCGAATGGCAACGGAATGAATTTCGTTGAAAAGGCCCTTGGAATGATGAACAAAGGTTATGCGGCTATTATTATTCAAAGTTCGGCAGGTTCTGGCAAAGCGAAAGAGTACAACAAAAGAATATTAGAAAAGAATACACTTCTTGCGAGCATCAAGATGCCCATCGACTTGTTTATCGGCAAATCGAGTGTACAGACGAATGTCTATGTATTCAGGGTTGGAGAAGCGCACAAAAAAGATGATATCGTAAAGTTTATTGACTTTTCGAACGACGGGTATACCCGTACCAATCGCAAAAAGGCCAGTTGCAATCTGCGGGATACCGACCATGCCAAAGAACGTTACGAGGAGGTTGTGAACTTGGTGCGTTTCGGCAAAAAGAAGTTAAAGTATCTCGCAGAAACAGATTATTACGAAGGTACTATCGACCCCAATAATGGAGCCGACTGGAATCAATCGGCTCCGATCGATACCAAACCTACCTTGCAGGATTTCAAAAAGACGGTTGCTGATTATCTTGCATGGGAAGTGTCCAATCTTTTGAAACGCCAAAAAGTCGAGGAGGGCGGCCTGGGAAAATAGATGCCCCGCTTAACAAGAAACTATCCGAGGTTAAGTGGGGCGAATACAGATTGGGGGATTTATTCGAGGTCAACTCTTATACAAAAAGATTTGATGCAAATAAAGTAATTGTATTAGAGGACGGGAAATATCCGTATGTAGTACGGATGAGCAATAACAATGGGCAAAAAGGATATATAGACGAAGATGAAATATATCTTAACGAAGGTAATACCATCTCGTTTGGCCAAGACACGGCAACGATGTTCTACCAAGAGCGCCCTTATTTTACGGGGGATAAAATCAAAATATTAAAAGCCAAATTCAGAGAATTCGATAAGAGCAATGCTCAATTCTTCCTGACAACTATGGCCAAGTCCTTTGAATCTTTCTCGTGGGGAAGATCCAGTTTTAGTGTAGACATTATCGAAAAACAAATAATCTCATTACCCGTAAAAGGTGGAACAATAGATTTTGATTTCATCAGCTCCTTTATAGCGGAGCTGGAAGCGGAGCGTATAAAGGAGCTGGAAGCGGAGCGTATAAAGGAGCTGGAAGCCCATTTAACTGTTACGGGACTTAAAGATTATATTCTGACAGAGGAAGAGCATAGTGTTCTTGATAGCTATGAAGATTGGGAGTGGAACACATTTAATCTTGAAGACTTATTCGGTAAATCGACACGAGGTAAACGCCTGAAGAGTGCAGACCGAATCCCGGGAGAGTTGCCTTTTGTAACGGCCGGTGAAGCTGACGAAGGCATATCTGATTTTATCGGAAATGATGTGGCTATTTTCTCTGAGAATACTACTACGATAGATATGTTTGGTTCTGCGAAATATAGGAATTACAAATATGGCGGAGATGATCATGTTGCAGTCGTACATACAGAAACTTTACACCAATTGGCTTCGATTTTCGTCACATCGGCAATCCACAAATCGTCACACAGCGGGCAATTCGATTATTCCAAGAATTTCTATGCAAAAGATGCAGATGCGTTGAATATTCAGTTGCCATCTCATGGTGGACAGCCCGATTACGAGTGTATGGCAACATTTATTTCTGCCGTACAGAAAATAGTTATAAAAGATGTGGTTCTCTTTGCCGATCGAAAAATCGGAATGGCTAAAGAAATTGTGAATAAATAATTCGGATATGAGTAACAAGAAATATGCTTTCATTGATGAATTCGGAGCCTTCGGGTATGATTTTGAAAATCCGGGATGTACTACCCATTTCTTGATTGGAGCAGTTATCGTAGACGAGAGTAATCTTTCGTTTGTATCAGAACGTGTTGAGAATATTCGGAAAAAATATTTCCAACAAGGAGAAATAAAATCCAGTAAAATTGGAAGGAATCATAAAAGACGTGTTTCTATTTTGACCGAGCTAAAACAACTTCCTTTTCATGTATTTGCATTTGTATGTGATAAACGAAAAATATATGAAAATTCTGGGCTCAGATATAAACAATCATTTTATAAATTCTTGAATAACATTGTGCATCAAGAATTGAGAATTTCGTATAATAACTTAACGATTACTGCAGATGAAGTTGGAGGTAATGATTACCTTCAATCTTTTGCAACGTATGTTAGGTCAAAGGAGATACCTCTTGATTTATTCGACAATAGCTTGTTTAGGTTCGAGAATAGTAAACATAGCATTATTATACAAGTCGCTGATATTGTATGTGGTTCCCTTGCATATAATTATGATATAAGGAAAATATCAGAATCTGACGGTTATAATTACAAATCCGTATTAGGGGATAAGATATTAAGAATAAAAGAGTTTCCTGAAACTTTTGATACATTCAATGTTTCTCAAAATGACTTGAATCCTGAGTATAATCCGCAAATTGCTGACATCTGTTATAGGAAGGCTAAACATTTTATAGAAACACATAATAATACAGACGATGACGAAGTCAAACAGCAAATTGCAGTATTGAATTATCTCCTGTTTAGATTTATGAACAAATCGCCAAGGAAATATATTCCCACACAAGAACTTATTACCCAATTAGTGTACTTAGGATATGATAGATTATCACTTCAGACTTTTCGGAATAAAATCATAGCAAAACTTCGGGATAATGAGGTTATAATATCAAGCAGTTCTGGTGGATATAAAATACCATCAACGGAAAAAGAATTGTATGACTTTGTCAATCATGGCAAAAGTATTATCATGCCAATGTTAGCACGATTAAAAACATGTAACGATGTTATTCGGATGGGAACGAATGGTGAAATAAATTTATTCGAAAAAGCAGAATATCATTCACTTGCAAAAATGTTTGATACAACTGAGCAGTAAATAATATACATGTATGATGGACTTCGAAGAATACATACGCCAAGGCGAACCGCAGAAACGGGAAAAAGGATATGCGTGGCAGACTGCAATCGGTTTGCAGGCCGTCGACGGGCTCAAGCCATCCGACTATCTGATTGAAACCGCCCGAAAAGATATTGAAGGTGAAATTACGATTGATGAAGCGGAACAGCTCATAAAAAGCTACTACCAGTCGAAAGAAGCGCGTACACCCGAAGAGGCAGAAACGCATGAGGCGGATACGGCATCGACCAACATCCGCCGACTTCTTACCGAGAAAACCTTTGCTTTTACACTTGTCGGGCTGACATCGATTCATCGTCGGATTTTTGATGGGGTATTCAAATTTGCGGGACAAATTCGAGATTACAACATTACCAAAAAGGAATGGGTGCTGCGCGGTGATACGGTACTGTATGTTTCCGCGCCCGATCTCCGCAAAGCGATCGAATACGACTTGGAACAAGAACGCCAGTTCGACTATTCAAAAGTGGACAGGAATGGATTAGTGAGCCACATAGCCAAGTTCGTATCGGGATTGTGGCAAATCCATCCGTTCGGCGAGGGAAATACCCGAACGACTGCCGTATTCACGATTCTCTATCTACGTTCTATGGGGTTTGACGTAACAAACGACCTGTTCGCCAATCATTCGTGGTATTTCCGTAATGCGCTGGTACGTGCCAACTACCAAAACGTGCAAAAAGGCATCATGCGTAATTCCGAATATTTGGAACGGTTCTTCCGTAATCTTCTATTGGGTGAAACGAATGAGTTGCGGAATAGGTATATGGTGGTTAATGCTCCGGAAGAGCTGACGGCAAAACAAGCCCAGCAAATCGACCGTACAAGTACCGAACAACCTGCCGTACAAGTACCCGAACAAGTTTGCGCTTTGTTGTTGGCTTTGTCAAACGAACAATTATCGTTAAAAGTATTGATGGAGAAAGTCGGTCTGAAACATCGTCCGACATTTTTGGAGAATTATATAAGCCCCGCTTCCGAAGCCGGTTTTCTCAAGGTGCTATATCCCGACAAGCCCAATCATCCGAGACAAAAATACCTGCTTACGGCAAAAGGGCTGGCTCTATATAACGAAATAAAGAAAATGCAATAGTCTTGATAATTGCTTCCATTATGAACCTTTCCATCTTCATAGCGATATCCTTTTGTGACATTTTTATCGGATAGCTTTCGGCGGTTGGAGCTGTTTCTTGCATTGGACGTTTGCCAAAGCCGATTTGATCCGGGTTTGTCCGTTTGCCACGAAATTCATTTCGGGGGAGCCTAATACCCCGTCCGACATTCGTCGTCGGATGGGTTGCCATACAATCTGCAAGCAGAGGCGGTGGGATTATCCGATATATGACAGATTATGGAATGGCAGTCAAATAGACAAACAACCTTTTCCTGTCGGAAGATTTCAGACCTTAGTTCACGAACAGGTTTCGACCGACAAAAGGGAGTAAAAAGAATTGTTACCCGTAATTGTTTCTCGCGGGTTAAGAATGGGTTTGCTTCTCCGACATAATCCGTTCATTTCTCAGCGGTCGAGTTACGACCTTTTCCTTGTCGATAATGCTACCGGCATTCGAGTGTAAGAATCCAGTTTTAGAGTACGATTTCGGTCATCAAAGTTCAACTGCATTTCTTTTCAGATGTTTGCACGAAACGGTTTACTTTAGTTTTCTTGCCCTATATATAGAGAAATACTAAACTAAACAGAATTATATATGCCCGCGCGGGAATAAACTGCACCAGCAAAAAACATCGAAAAATCCGAAAACTCGGTGGCTGCTTTAGTCGAACAACCCGTTTACTAAATTGACCGCATCATCCTTTTTCTGATTGATGATTTTGGCGTACACCTGCGTCATCTTGACATCGGCATGGCCGAGCAGTTTCGAGGTGGTATAGAGGTCTGCACCCAATGTAAGCATCATCGTCGCGAACGTGTGGCGGCTCGTGTGAAATGAAAACCGTTTATCTATTCCAGCCGCTTTCGCCCAAGGTTTGAGAAGCGTGTTTATCATCGTTGGGCTCGGCAAATCGAATACATGATCTTCCGATGTCTTCTCACCACGTTCCGGCATCCATTTCAACGCTTCGGGAGAAAGAGGCAGATAAATCGGCTCTTTGGTCTTCTGCATGGATACAGACAAACGGTATTGTCCTCTATCGACGAAGACATCTTTCCACTTCAAACTGATGATATCGCTTATCCGCAGTCCGCAGAAGCAGGAGAACAAATAAGCCTGTTTTACGGCCTCGTTTTTCATCGGAGTAGCAATCAATGCCCGCACCTCTTCAATGGTCATATACGACCGTTTACTCTCCGGCAGACGGATTTTATCCGAATTGTTGATCTTCGTAAAAGGATTGACTTTTATAATTTCCGCTCGCACGGCTGCGTTCAAGGCTCCGTTCAGAATGCGATAATAGGTGTGTAGCGTAAAATTAGACACTTGTTTGCCCTTAGGTCGATATTCAGTCAATAGATAGTCGATATACTCTTGGCAGAACGCCTTGTCGATTTGATCCATCGTTACCCGTTCTCCGGCATAATCTTCCAAGATGCGGATAGTAACTTGGATTTGGTTCCCATCTTTCTTTCCTCGCTTCGCCTGATTCTCTTTGTAAGTCTCCATCCAGTCCAGAAGAAAAACCTTTTCACGGGTTTCGATACCCGCTTCGCCGTTGGTAAGTTGAATGATCCGTTTCGATTTGATGGCATTGGCTGCGGTCATAGTCGTTTGATTCCGCACACGGGCATTGTTATCCGTTTCGGGGATAAGATACATCTTCAGATACTCATACGTCCGTTTACCGTCCCGATAGATATCCAAATACAGACTTTTGTTTCCATTGGCCAACTCTTTCATCCGAAGACGGATAGGTTCTTTGACTTTTGCGGGCTTCTTTACTCGTGGCATAATTCCTCCTCTTTTACTCGTTATTCCTGCCACAAAGGTAGAAAGAATAATCCGAATTAAGGAACAAATAAGAAACAAAAATGTACCGAAAAAGAACCAAGCAACAATAATCAAGTAAAACAAGAGAAGATACACGCACGGCGTAATTACTTATTATACAGCATATTTATTTTCATTTGATTGGTTTTTGTTTTCTCCTTCAATCTATGTTATATAAATCTGGGAAATTTCAATTGTACCGAGAATAAGCAATAACATTCATCACCGTATATAGTATTATCAAAATTGCTATAACGGTGTGGGGTATTGTTTATCGGTACAAGGCTTGCCAGAGCCTCCATTCAATAAACAAACGACTCCACACTTGAACCGAAGTCTAAAATTTACCATTCTGATAATCAATGATACTATAATGGATACGTTATATATTGATACCGTAAAGTTCCCATTGTTTTATTTTTTAAGAGGCAAAATAGTGTAAAGAAGTACGATTCTTTTTCGGTAAATCGAAAAAGAATTGGAACACCAATAAGAAAAGTAGTTTTATATAAAGAAACAGCATTCTTATTGCCATAGCAAAATATATTTCCAAGGCTAACGAACAAATTACTTGGTAATTTATCATTAATTTGAATTCTTTTCGTATCTTTGCATTTGAAAAATCGTCAAAATTTCAAAGGTGATATGACAAATGAATATTCTATAGATAGTACTACTCTCAAGCAACGTATAGAAGCGATGCCTGAAGATTGTATCCTGTTTCGTTCAGACTTCCCTGAATATCACACTGAATTTGTTGGTAGTATTTTGACTGAATTGACAAATGAAGGTACTCTTGTTAAAATTGCACATGGAATATATACTAAGCCAAGAAAAAGTCGATTCGGTATTGTACTTCCTTCTGTCGATAAGATCGTACAAGCAATTGCAACCCGAGATAACGCAAAAGTGTTACCATCAGGTATGACTGCATTGAATTCATTAGGGCTATCGACTCAAGTGCCGATGAATTACACATTCCTGACTACTGGTAGTGAAAGAACAGTAATTTTATCAAATAGGAAAGTAGTATTAAAACGAGGTGTCCCCAAAAACTTCTGTTATAGAACTCGTCTTATTTCACTACTTGTTCAAGCACTTAAGGCTCTGAAAAAAGAGAATGTAGGAGAAGGTGAATTGAATATAATTCGAGAACTGGTATCAAAAGAAATAGATAGGGAGACTTTAATCAAAGATGTAGATATGATGCCTGCATGGATGAAACGAATTATAAAACCAATGCTAACCGCTTAAAAGGAACTTAAATTATGGGAAAACTGTGGTTAAACAATGAAATAGTGGACCGTCTAGCAATGTTACAGCAGACGGAGGTTGGACATCCTGGCGTTAATCAGGTAGCTATAGAAAAGGACTGGTGGGTAACAGTTACGCTGAAAGCATTATTCCAAACAGATTGCCGTGATTCTTTAATCTTCAAAGGCGGAACATCGTTGTCAAAAGGTTTTAATATCATAGAGCGTTTCTCTGAAGACATTGATTTGGCAATCAATCATTCATTCTTTGATATTGAGAAGACTAGTAAAAGTCAGCGTGAGAAATTACGCAAAATGTCACGAGCGTATATCCATGAGACTCTTTCTGCTCAATTAGATGTCAACTTGAAAGAAATAGGAGTTTCTGGTTACACTATAGAGAATGTATCTCAGGTACAAGATAAAGAAGGAGAATGGCGACCGATAGATTCAGATAAAGATCCTACGGTAATTCTATTACACTATCCGTCAATTCTTGAGGATACGATAAATTATATTCCTCCACGTGTAAAGATTGAGATTAGTTGTCTTTCAATGGATGAACCTACGGAATTACGACAAATCCATTCTCTAATAGGTGAAAGTTTTGATGGCGAAGATACCGATGCAGATAGTTTGGTCAGAACCGTAGTCCCTACTCGTACATTCCTTGAGAAGCTATTCCTTTTGGCTGAAGAATTTCAAAAAGAAAAACCACGGAGTGTCCGAATGTCACGCCATCTTTATGATTTGGAAAAACTGATAGATACAGAATATGGCATAGAAGCTTTGTCGAATCGCAAACTTTATGATGCCATTGTTGAGCATCGTAAGGCTTATTATGCTTTGAAGTATGTAAACTATGATTTACATGCCCCATCAACCATCAACTTTATGATACCGGAATCGGCTATGGAAGCATGGCGAGATGATTATGCCGATATGAGGCGTTTCTTCATTTATGGCAAATCTTTAGAGTTTGATGTGCTTATGCAGAAAATGGCAGAGTTGCATGAA
>ERZ1106963.4079-NODE-4079-length-11328-cov-10.596115_pt1 | contig 11328 bp, 10 predicted proteins | sample MGYA00403681_ERZ1106963 | MGnify/ENA primary metagenome ERZ1106963 (study PRJEB35170, sample SAMEA104062407) | human gut metagenome | biome: human gut; feature: human-associated habitat; material: faeces | place: Denmark | collected 2012-05-03 ...
GTTTTCTTTGGTTCTTTCTTTTGCTGCCAAAAGAAAGAACAAGTTCCCGGGAGGCTGCCGTTAATCCTTTAGCCGATAACCTCTCCGTGCCGCACAACCTTCAAAATATCCAGCTTATCATCGACCAGCACGACGTTGCCGTAGCGGCCTGCGTCGAGACTGCCGTAATCGGCATCGATGCCGATGCTGCGGGCGGGGTTCAGGGTCGCGGCGCGGACGGCACTCTCAAGGGGCACGCCCATGTCGAGGACCGCACGCTTCATGCAGTCAAACAGACAGGTCGCGCTGCCCGCAATCGTGCCGGGCTGCTCGGTCAGCGTCGCGCGGGGTCCGCGCACCGTGACGGCCTGGCCGCCCAGGCTGTACTGGCCGTCAGGCAGACCGCAGGCCATCATGCTGTCCGCAATCAAAATCACACGATCCGCCCCGAAGGTGTTGAAGGTGAACCGCACCATCGCCGGGTGAATGTGGACGTTGTCGGTGATCAGCTCGACCTCGGCACCATCCTCCAGCGCGGCAATGATCGGCCCCGGCTCACGGTGGGTGATGCCCGGCATCGCGTTGTACAGGTGGGTCATGTGGGATGCACCCGCCGCAAACGCGGCCTTGGCCGTGTCGTAGTCGGTGCAGGTGTGGGCAATCGAAATGCGCACCTCATCGCGGCATTCCTTGATGAAATCCAGATTGCCCGGCTCCTCGGGGGCGACGTCAACCAATTTGATCAGCCCGCCGCTGCGCGCCTGCAGGCGGCGGAACATGCCCGCGTCGGCGGCCATGACGTACTTCGGGTTCTGCGCACCAACCTTCTTGGGGCTGATGTACGGCCCCTCCATGTTGATGCCGACCAGATCCGCGCCGCGCTCGTTCTTGTGGGCCGCGGCCACGTCCATGATGCCGTTCAGGATCTCCTCGCTGAACGTCATGGTTGCGGGGCAGATGGCCAGCACGCCCTTGCTCGCCTCAAAATCAGCGATGGCCTGCAGGCCGGCCTCGTCGGCGTCGCAGAAATCGTGGCCGACTGCGCCGTGGAAATGGATGTCCACCAGACCCGGCAGCGCATAGGCACCGCCCGCGTCAATGACTTCCTCGCCCTCCTGCGGGGCCGCGCCAAAGACGATGCGGCCATCGCGGATGATGAGGTCCTTTTCCACAAAGCGGCAGCCGTCGCTGTAAACTTTCGCATTTTTGATAATCATTGCAGTGTTCCTCCGCAAATCAGATCTCGCTCAGTGCTTCCTCGTCGCCGACCAGAATGAAGTCGGGGTGCATCTGCAGGATGCTGGCGGGGACCTCCGGCGTGACGGGGCCGAAGAACGCCTTTTTGACGATGTCGGCCTTGCCCTTGCCGTTGGCGACCATCAGGACCTTGCGGGCCTGCATGATCGTCTTGATGCCCATGGTGTAGGCCTGCTTGGGGACCAGGTCGGCGTTGCCGTCGAAGAAGCGCTTGTTGGCCTCGATGGTTTCCTCCTTCAGGTCAACGCAGTGGGTGCCCAGCTCGAATGCCTCGTTCGGCTCATTGAAGCCGATGTGGCCGTCGTTGCCGATGCCCAGCAGCTGCAGGTCAATGCCGCCCACATTGTGAATGACCGCGTCATAGCGGGCGCACTCAGCGGCGGCGTCCATGTTGGTGCCGTCCGGCAGGTTGATGGCCTCGGGACGGATATTGACATGGTCAAACAGGTTGCGGTGCATGAAGCTCCAGTAGCTCTCGGGGTGCTCCTTGGGCAGGCCGCGGTACTCGTCCAGGTTGACCGTCGTGACCTCGGAGAAGTCGATGTCGCCCTTGTTGTACCACTCGACCAGCTGCTTGTAGGTGCCCACGGGCGTACCGCCGGTGGCCAGGCCCAGCACGCAGTTGGGCTTCATGATGACCTGGGCCGAGATGATGTTGGCGGCCTTGCGGGACATGTCGTAGTAATCTTTTGCACGGATGATCTTCATAAGAAAATACCTCCTGATCTTTTCGGGGTGCGTTGCCCCAGTTTTCCTATTTTTCATTATACCACGCCATGGGGCGGGATACTATGACCGGTTTACATGATTTGTACCAAGATTTTGTACCGTTTTTGCAGCAAATCACAGAAAAAGCCGCGGACGGGCTGATCGCCCGCCCGCGGCGGAGTTGATAAAGGGAACCAGACCTTTATCCGGTGATGCCTGTTTTTACAGCATCTTCTTCAGCTCATCGTAGACGAACTGGACCTTGGGTCCGATGACGACCTGGCAGGCAGTCTTGCTGGGGCGGATGACACCGGCAGCGCCGGCCTTCTTGACAGCCTTCTCGTCAACAGCGGTGTGATCCTTGATCTCGAAGCGCAGACGGGTCGCGCAGTAGTCAACGTTGGCAACATTGTCCTTGCCGCCGACAGCAGCCAGGACACCGGCAGCGATGGCGGTGAAGTCGTTGTTGGCGAGGGTGATGTTGGCCTCAGCAGCCTCGGCATCCTCGTCCTCACGGCCGGGGGTCTTCAGGTCGAACTTGACGATAGCGAACTTGAAGACCAGATAGAAGACAACGAAAGCGGCGATGCCCAGAGGGATGATCATCCAGGTCTTAGCATGTGCGGGCAGGCTGGCGGAGAAGATCAGGTCGGTAGCACCGGCGGAGAAGCAGAAGCCTGCGCGGAAGCCGGAGTAGTAGGTGATGATGGTGAAGATGCCGTACAGAGCAGCATAGACAACATACAGGGGGAAGCAGAGGAACATGAAGCCGAACTCGAACGGCTCGGTAACGCCGCAGACGAAAGCGCAGATAGCAGCGGAAACAACCAGACCGATAGCAGCCTTCTTGTTCTTGGCAGTCTGGACCATGGCCAGAGCAGCACCGGCAATACCGAACATCATGCAGGGGAAGAAGCCGGACATGTACATGCCGAGGTCCCAATAAACACCATTCTGACCGGTGACATCGCCAGCCCAGTAGTGGCTCAGGTCGCCCAGACCGATGGTGTCGAACCAGAACACGTTGTTCAGAGCGTGATGCAGGCCGGTGGGGATCAGCAGACGGTTCAGGAAAGCGTAGATGCCGGCGCCGATGCCGCTCATCTTGGCAATGCCGTTGCCGAGGGCAACCAGAGCGCCGAAGATGACGGGCCAGACGAACAGCAGAACAACGGAAACCACGATGGAAACAACGGCGGTCACGATAGCAACGCTGCGCTTGCCGCTGAAGAATGCCAGCCAGTCAGGCAGCTGGGTGTTCTTGAACTTGTTGTAGCAGGCAGCACCGATGATGGCGGCCAGGATGCCGATGAAGGAGTTGCCGGCGATCTTGCTGAAAGCAATGTAATCGACGGTGCCTTCCTCCAGCGTGCGGACAGCGCCGACAACGCCGGGGCTGAGCAGCTGCTGCATCATCAGGAAGCTGACCAGACCGGCCAGACCTGCGGTACCGTCATGGTCATCAGACAGACCGACGGCAGCGCCGATGGCGAACAGCCATGCCATGTTGTCGATCAGGGCGCCGCCGGCCTTGATCAGCAGGAAACCTACGGTGTAAGCAGCACCGGAGGTCGGGCCCTCGGCACCCATAACGGCGGGAGCCAGAGCGTAACCAATGCCCATCAGGATACCACAGACGGGCAGAGCAGCAACGGGAAGCATAAGAGCTTTACCGAGCTTCTGCAGATACTTCATCATAAAAGCATTCCTCCAAAAATTGTGAGTGGGTCTCTCCCAACTCGGCGCCGGGCCGTCTGGTTCCGCAGCCGCGACACTTTGTTAATCTCATATTAACATATTCTTCACAAAAAAGAAAGTGATTTTAGCAAAATTGTCGAAAAGCCGAAAATTCAACGGTTTCTTTGTGCAATATTCAAACACGCCATTGATTTTTGCCCAAATTTCTTTGAAAATTTAACTTTTTTGGAAAGTTATTTTCATAACGGGATGAATCTACGCCTCGGCTACGTCCTTCGTCGCCACCACATCCACGCCGGTCCCGGCTGCATCGGGCAGCAGGACCTGACCGATGTGTACAGGGGCGGGCACCACGACGCTTTTCAGCGCGCGGACAACGTCAAAAATTTTCTCCTTCGGGATGTCGCTGCGGGTCTTGCAGCTCACGGCGGGCAGGGTGCCGCCGGTCACGCGCACCGTTGTGGTCACAATGCGCGTCGGGGCGGTGACCTCCTTACGAGCGTAGGCGTCGCCGCGCGGGCAGGTGTTGCCCTGCACGGTGACCACCGCGCCGCCGTCCAGCGTCACAGTCAGCGGGCAGCCCATCGGGCAGCCGATGCAGATCAGTTCACGTTTTTCCATCGTCAGCCCTCCTCCAACGTTACCGTCACGGCGTCGCCCGGGCCGCGCAGGAGCTCGGCCTTCAGCCGCACAGTCTCCATCTCGCCGGGGGCCAGCACGGGCCGCTTGCGGCTGTAGATGCAGTCTGTACCGCGGTACACCGCGATTTTTTTATTTTTGTACACGCCGCCCACGCGGAACCGCAGCGTCACGGTATCCCCCGCGCAGTCGGGGCGGATGGTGGTCGGCACGGTGTAGCGCACGCCGTTTTCGCACCGCACGGGCAGGGTGCGGCCCGCCGCGGCCCCGCCGCCCGCAATGTATGCCGCCGCGTGCTCACCTGCCGCCGCGGCTTCCTCCGACACATAATCCACCAGGTCATGCACATGCAGCACGTTGCCCGCGGCAAAGACGCCGGGCAGGTTCGTTTCCAGGCTCTCATTGACCGCCGGGCCGCCGGTGACGGGGTTCAGTGCCACGCCCGCGGCGCGGCTCAGCTCGTTTTCGGGCAGCAGCCCGCAGGAAAGCAGCAGCGTGTCGCAGTCGTAGTGCTCCTCGGTACCGGGGACAGGTTTTCCGTTTTCGACCCGCGCCAGCGTGATGCCGGTCACGCGCTCCTTGCCCTGAATGTCCACTACCGTGTGGCTCAATTTCAGCGGAATGCCAAAATCATCGAGGCACTGTACAATATTGCGCTTTAAGCCGCCGGAGTACGGCATCAGCTCCGCCACGCAGAGCACCTTTGCCCCCTCCAGCGTCATGCGGCGTGCCATGATAAGGCCGATGTCGCCGCTGCCCAGAATCACGACCCGCCGCCCGGGCAGGCAGCCCTCCATGTTGACGAGCCGCTGCGCCGTGCCCGCGGTGAAGATTCCCGCGGGCCGGTAGCCCGGAATGTTCAGCGCGCCGCGCGGGCGCTCACGGCAGCCCATGGCCAGAATGATCGCCTTTGGGTGCAGCTGAAACAGTCCGTCGGTCTTGTTCATGGCGGTGACGGTCTTGTCCGCCGCCAGATCCAGCACCATCGTGTTGAGCTTGTATTCAATTCCCAATTCGCGTACCTGCGTCACAAACCGTGCCGCGTACTCGGGGCCGGTCAGCTCCTCTTTAAAGGTATGCAGGCCGAAGCCATTGTGGATGCACTGGTTCAGGATGCCGCCCAGCTCGCTGTCGCGCTCCAGGATCAGGATGTCCTGCACGCCGCTTTTGCGTGCGGCCGCCGCCGCGGCCAGCCCCGCCGGGCCGCCGCCGATAATGACCAGATCAACGTTTTTCATGGCAGACGCCCCCTTTCACAGGCTATCCTTGTTCGTGCCGACGATGATTTTGGACGCACCGCCGGACTTGGTGATCTCGCTCTGCGGCACGCCCAGCTCCCGCGCCAGGATCTCCATGACGCGCGGGCTGCAGAAGCCCGCCTGGCAGCGGCCCATGCCCGCGCGGGTGCGCCGCTTGACGCCGTCCAGACTGCGCGCGCCGGGCGTGCGGCGGATGGCGTCGATGATCTCGCCCTCGGTCACGCTCTCGCACCGGCAGACGATCTGACCGTAGGCCGGGTTCTGTTTAATAAGCTCTGCCCGCGCAGCAAAGTCCAGTGTCTTGGGATCCAGAATGCCCTTGCGGGTCGGGTCAAAGGTCGGGTTTTCTTTTAAGTGCAGGCTATCCCGCACGATATCCGCCACCATCGCACCGATGGCCGGGGCGCTGGACAGGCCGGGCGACTCGATGGCCGCGCAGTCCACAAAGCCGGGCGCGATCTCGCCGATGAAGAAGTCGTGCCGCGCCTCGTGGGCGCGCAGACCCGCGAAGCTCGTGATGGTCTGGCGCAGCGGAATGTCCTTGACCGCGAGGCCGGATTTTTCCCGCACCTCGTCCAGGCCCGCCGCCGTCGTGGCCGTGGCCTCCTTGTCGTCCACGTCGATGGCCGTCGGCCCGACCAGCAGATTGCCGTGCACCGTGGGCGTTACCAGCACGCCCTTGCCGTATTTGCCCGGCAGCTGGAATACCGTGTGCTGCACATACTGCCCCGCCGTGTGGTCAAGCAGGAAGTAATCTCCCCGCCGGGCCGTGATGGTCATGGGGTGCGCCGCGTCGGCCATATTGTGCAGCGTGTCGGCGTATACGCCCGCCGCATTGACGATGCAGCGTGTTTCCAGCGTGCCGTGGTCGGTCTCGACGGCCCACCCGGTTCCGCCGCCGTCCAGCGGGTGCAGGCCCGTAACTTTGGTGTCAAACCGAAACTGCACACCGTTTTTGGCGGCGTTCTCCGCCAACGCAAACGTCAGGCCGAACGGGCAGACGATGCCGCCCGTGGGCGCCCACAGTGCGGCGACGGCGGCGTCCGAGATGTTCGGCTCCATTTCCACCAGCTCGTCCCGTTCTATGATGCGCAGCCCCTCCACGCCGTTGGCGATGCCGTTTTCATAGAGCTTTTGCAGCGCAGGACGGTCCTCGTCGCTCAGACAGACGACAAGGCTGCCGCACCGGTCGTAGGCAAAATCCAGCTCCTTCGCAAGGGCCGGCATCCGGCGGCTGCCCTCGACGTTGAGCTTGGCCATCAGGCTGCCGTGGGCCGCGTCGTACCCGGCGTGGACAATGGCGCTGTTGGCCTTGGACGTGCCGCAGCAGACGTCCTCCTCCTTCTCTACCACAAGAATTTTCGCGTCATACCGCGAAAGCTCCCGCGCACAGGCGCACCCGGACACGCCCGCGCCGATAATGATGATGTCGTACATATTGATACCTCGTGTTGTTGGTTTGCAGAGCATGTGCGGTGCCGGAAACCCTCCTGGCCGATGCGGGCATCGACCCCTACAGCGTAGGGGCGGATTCCATATCCGCCCGGGGCCTTGCCGCTGCCGCCGGTTGGCAAGGCAGAGCGGCCTTTCCGCAGGGGAAGGCTTTAGGGGCCTTACTCCTCCTTCGCCCAGCCGTAGCTGCACCGCACCGCCTTATTCCAGCCCTTCAGCCGTCTGGTGCGCTCGTCGTCGGGGATGCCCGGCATAAACTCACGGTCCACCGACCAGTTTTGCAGCACGTCCTCGGTGCTGCTCCAATAGCCGACGGCCAGCCCGGCCAGATACGCCGCGCCCAGCGCCGTCGTTTCCACGCAGCAGGGGCGCTTAACCGGCAGGTTGCTGATGTCCGCCATCGTCTGCAGTAAGTAATTGTTCGCGCACGCGCCGCCGTCCACCTTGAGCGCCGTCAGGTCAATGCCGGAATCCGCCTGCATGGCGGCCAGCACATCGTTGATCTGGTAGCACAGGCTGTCCAGCGTCGCGCGGATGATGTGGTTCTTGTTCACGCCGCGGGTCAGGCCCACGATGGTGCCGCGGGCGTACTGGTCCCAGTGCGGCGCACCCAGACCGGTGAACGCAGGCACAACGTAGCAGCCGTTCGTGTCCCTGACTTTCTGCGCCATGTACTCGCTGTCGCGGGCGTCCTCCAGCAGGTGCAGCTCGTCCCGCAGCCACTGGATAGCTGCGCCCGCTACAAAAATCGAACCTTCCAGCGCGTAATTTACCTTTCCATCCAGCCCCCACGCCACGGTGGTGACCAGCCCGTTTTGGGAGAATACCGGCTTCTCGCCGGTGTTCATCAGCAGAAAGCCGCCCGTGCCGAAGGTGCTCTTGGCTTCGCCCCTGGTAAAGCAGGTCTGGCCGAACAGCGCGGCCTGCTGGTCGCCCGCCGCCCCCGCGATCTTGATCTCGCCGCCGAAGTGCATCGGGTCGGCGTACTCGTAGAACTCGCTGTTGGGCACGGGACGCGGCAGCATACAGCGCGGTATATCGAGAATTTTCAGTATCTCGTCGTCCCAGTCCAGCGTGTGGATGTTGAACATCATCGTCCGGCTGGCGTTGGAGTAGTCGGTCACGTGGATCTTGCCGCAGGTCAGCTTCCAGATGAGCCACGTCTCTACCGTGCCGAACAGCAGGTCGCCGCGCTCGGCACGCGCACGCACGCCGGGCACGTTGTCTAAGATCCACTTGAGCTTTGTGGCCGAGAAGTAGGCGTCGATGACCAGCCCGGTCTTTTGCCGGATCAGGTCGGTCAGGCCGCGGGCCTTCAGCTCGTCGCAGTACTCGCTTGTGCGGCGGCACTGCCAGACAATGGCGTGGTAGACTGGCTCGCCGGTGTCACGGTCCCAGACGATGGTCGTCTCGCGCTGGTTCGTGATGCCGATGGCGGCGATGTCCTCCGCCGACGCGCCGACCTCGTTCATGGCCGACAGCGCCACGCCGAGCTGGGTCGTCCATATCTCGTTGGCGTCATGCTCGACCCAGCCGGGCTTGGGGAAATACTGGGTGAACTCCTTTTGCGCGACGCTGCACATCTCGCCCCTGGCGTTAAAAAGGATGCAGCGGTTGGACGTGGTGCCCGCGTCCAGCGCCATGATATATTTTTGCTTTGTCATCGCGGTTTCTCCTTTTTACAGCAGAAAATCGATCCATGTCTTTATTATACAGGATGTTCAGATTTTATGCGCGTGGCAAAACCGCCAAATTTTTCACCCTATTTTTGGCAGGGCTGGCGTTGGGCGGGGTAGGCACGGCATACCGGATGGTGCGGAGATGCCCCCGTATAAGCTCGTATAAGCTATGAAAAAGACCGAAGCGGTACGCCCATGATTTCCGGGCACGCCGCTTCGGTCTTTTTATGGTTTTGTCTCAGGGGGCTTTTTCCGGCTCTTGGGCAGCTCCTCCGCCGCGGCAATCGCCACAGCGGTCACCTCCACCGCACCGGCCTCCAAAAGTGCCAGCGCACACGCCGATGCCGTCGCACCGGTTGTGATAATGTCATCGATCAGCAGCACCCGCCTGGCGGTCAGGTCTGTGCCGGGGCGGCAGCCAAACGCGCCCCTGGCGTTTTGCAGGCGCTGCTCGCGGGTAAGCTCCTTCTGCGGGCGGCCCCGGCGCTTGATGTACAGCGGTGTCTCCACCGGGACCCCCAGCACCGCGCCCAACCGGCGCGCCAGCAGCAGCGGCAGACCCGGCATACCGGGCAGCGGCTGGCGGGGCGGCACCGGCACAATGCAGCTGTACAGCGGCAGCGCGGTCACACCCGCATACTGCGGCATTTTTCCGGGCTGTTTGGCCGGCAGTGCGCCGAACACCAGCACGGCCACACGGTCCGCCAGCTCCCGGGCATACCAAAAGCAGCCGCCCCGCTTGCAGCGCAAAACGGCTGTACGTACAATATCCTCGTAATAATACGCCGCGGCAGCCTCCCGCACGGCGTAAAAATCGTGTTCGCCCTCCGGCAGACGCGCCGGAATGTGCTGTAAGCGCATTTCCTCGGGCACGCAGGCCGGGCAAACCGTGCCCTGCAGTGCGTCCGGCCCCAGCAATGACCCGCAAAACGGACAGCGCCGCGGGAAAAGCAGGTCCGGCAGACGGCGCAGCTGCGCAAAATCCGTGCGCACTTAATAGAAGCCGCAGCCGTGCTTGCCGCTCTGCTTGACACGGTACAGCGCCTTGTCAGCATCCTTGAAGATGCTCTCGCCAGGGTTTGCGCGATCTGTATAGCTCAGATTTTGCGACGTTGTCATGGCGGATTTCAGCAGCGTGAAAGCATCGTTGTCACCGTAATGCTCTGCAAAATACTCTAAAGCGTTCTCGCGGCGGCGGGTCGTGTTCAGCTCCTCAAAGTAGTTGTCCATGTACTCCCGCTGACCGGTGGCGGTGTACATCCGCACCTGCTCAATCAGGTAGTCCGACCCGCTTTGCAGCTGCCGTGCCAGTGTCTCGCACTGGATGTAATCGTCCGTGGCGGTCTGCATTTGAGCCAACTCCCCCGTGCCCTGCACCGCGAACGCGACGAGCACCACCGCCAACACCAGCGTGGCGACAATATCAAAGATGCTCACCCGCTGTATCCTAATCTTTTTCAACACCCGGCCCGCTTTCCAACCAGAATTTTTATAAGATTTCCGATTATTTTGTATAGTATATATAGATATAGTATACAAAAAGTCAAATCTGATTGCAACTTTATTCGTTTGGCACAATCGACAAATTTGGGGCCGGATTTTCGGCAGAACCTCTTACTGCCGCCGTCGTCTGCGTTTTTCAAATCGAATTATAATATCACATTATTTACAAATAATGTATAAATTATTTGGCATTCCCCACAATTGACGCAGCATCGTTATGTGTCTATACTTTATTTGTACGGTTTTATACTGATGTGGGAGGCGTGCGCTATGGCCCGGTTCTGTGATTCCAACCAAAAAAGAGGGCTTACCCTCGTTGAACTGATCGTTGTCCTGGTCATCCTGGCCGTATTGGCAGCACTTTTGGTCCCGTCCCTGACCGGTTATATCGACAAAGCCGTTGAAAAGCGCATCATGCTCCAGGCCCGCTCCCTCTTGACCGCCGCCCAGGCAACAATTGATGAGGCGTATGCGAAAGGCGAATTGCCCATCGACAACAATGGCAGGTTTAAACAGCCCAATGAGGATACAGCCTATAATCTTGCCAAACAAATCATAGAGTTATCTGAACTGGACACACAATGTCAGTGGCAGTTTTCGCTGGCAGAGGCAGACGCTGATTTTCCTACCGGCAAAATTGCTATCTTGCAATTTTGCAACGGCGAGCATTACATTGTTTATCGCATCACAGCCGGAAGACCCGCCAAGAGAAATCCCGCCGGCTGGAGCCGTGTACAAAAAGCCACCGATCTGCCGACATGGTCCCACCGCGACGGCTTGCTTTTCCTTAAATCCTCTGACTATGATCCTGATATATATCATCCATAGTTGGGCAAAGCCTGACTGGTTGGTATTGTACCAACAAACCGCCATTGAGGAATTGGAGAGCTTATTTTGACAGTCCTCTCCCCTTCTGATATAATTTGCTCTTGATTGTCGCCTCCAAATTACGAGGGAGGTGAACGCTTGAGTTTTCAGGAAATAATTTTGCTGCTTACTTTTATTGGCAGCTGCATATATGCCACCGTTTCTCTTACAATAAAAGTTCTTGCATTTCTCCTACAAAACAAAAAGAGCCGCTGACTTAGGTTGAAGTCAGCGGCAAAACGAAAGCACTCACACAAAGCGGCAATCATTATGAAAAAAGCCTTACG
>ERZ1106963.4089-NODE-4089-length-11301-cov-3.395074_pt1 | contig 11301 bp, 9 predicted proteins | sample MGYA00403681_ERZ1106963 | MGnify/ENA primary metagenome ERZ1106963 (study PRJEB35170, sample SAMEA104062407) | human gut metagenome | biome: human gut; feature: human-associated habitat; material: faeces | place: Denmark | collected 2012-05-03 ...
CTTCACTAACCATGACACAATCATGATTAAGAAGTCACTTAGAGCATATATCACCTGCTGCCAGCTTATATTTTTTATACTGCCTTACTGCAAAGTGGTTCGGCTCATCCCTTTCCAGTTCCTCAAACAGCAAGTCTACCGCATTTTTAAATTCTTCATCCTCTTCCCTGGTTTCACTGGCATTGATAAATTCCAGTAAAGTTGAAAAGTTCTGTTCTTCTTCTGGTGCTTCATAGTAAATGTAACCAATCAAAGCACAATACAGCAGACGTTCCGCTTTCGTCCAGAAGTCCTCCGAGGATTTTTCTCCCTCGCCCTTGGTATTTACCATGATCGTATTTACCAGTTTCAGAATATCTTTTTCTGAACGGATGTAATGAAATGGGTTATAGTGCATACTCTTGGCAAAATTGATGGTATTCAGCACCTTGATTTTATAAGGAGCCATTACCACTCTGCCATTTTTATCACGCAGGATTTTCCCGTTCTTATCTTTCTTCGGCGTTCCTCTTGCCAGCATTTTACCACATTCCACGATGATCGTCCCCTTTGGATCAGTAACCACAAAGCTCACATTATCCGGCATCTGCATAAGCTGCGGTTTCACATAAAATCGTGTCTTACCACTACCGGAGCCTCCGATTACTATGACATTCTTGTTTCTGGCATACTTCGGTTTCTTCGGTCTGCTGTTCATGGTCAGGCGTTCTGTCTGTGTCAGCAGAATATTATTCTCAAAGACTGGATCAATAAAAGGTGCTATATCCTTTTCATTTCCCCACCTGGCAGAGCCATATTCCTCTCCCTGGCGAAACTTCTTTCCATTCTTTCCCTTGAAATATACCACTGCCCACACACTGACTGCTGCAATAGTTCCCGCTGCCAGACTTTTCGGTTGTATACTTGGCAACAACTTTTTAAATGCTAACGGATAGTTCATAAAAAGGACCATCAGCCTGTCTACTACTGTACTGCCCCTGCAATACTGATACAGCCAGGTACATTTATTTACCACATAAAATACAACCACATATGGAATATGTAACAGAACTTTTTTCAGCACTTCCACATTCGGGGGACGCACCTGAAATCCTTTCAGTTTTTTCTTTATATTTTTTATCCCACTCATAAGGTCGGCTCCTTCTGTTTTTCTTTCGATTTTTCCCGTTCTCTCTGTTTATCCTGGCTGCGGGCTGCGATTGCCTGCTGTAATTTCTTACGGACAGACGGTTTCTTCGTTTTATTCAGTGTCTTTCCGGTAAATTCCCGGAATGCTGCTGTCATAACATCTACATCCCTTGCCTTGAAGAAAACAAAATATCTCGGTGGATCTACGGACTTATCACGTTTCAGGCTAAAATCAATGCCATATTTTTTTGCAACTTTTTCAAAAGCCTTAATGTTATTATCCGTAATCTCAATGTTGGAAAGCTGAACATTCTGCTGTGCCAGCTTCTTTAAGCTCTGCTTCCCACGATAGTCTTTATCCGGCGGTCCCTTTGCCTGTTGTTTTCTTGCTTTCTCTGCTTTTTCTTTCTCCATTGCTGCCAGAAAACGCATCATTGCCTGTTTCAATAAACGGACTGTCACTTTTCCACCAGTGATACATAATGATACGGTTTTCTCATTTACTTCTTCCTGCAATAGAATCACTCCCTCCTGAAAATTTATATATTCCCTTCGTACATATCATGCTGCACCAACGACGAGTAATAATTGCTGATGGTCAGCGGTGCATTATATAATACCGCCAACAGATACTGACGCATATTTACTACTTTACTGGTGTTTTCTTTCATGCAATGCAGTACGAACCGAATATGCTCTGAATCCAGTTTTAAAAACTGACTTTTTACTACGGATAAAGGTTTTCTGTCCCCTCCAATCCGTATAAACTCCTGTTCCGAACACACCACATCTACCATTAACCCCACAATCTCACCCAGCATATGACGGTTAAAATCATCTACGATGTAGTCATATCCAATGTGTTCAAGAATAATCTGCTGATAAGCATTCCTTTCAGCTTCTTTCCTTTCCACTTCACTGACATCGGAATAGAAAGAAAGATACTCTGTATCGTTATTCTCAGTATTACTATCCTCTATATCATTACCTGGCAGTTTACACCTGTCTGTATCGGGCATTTGTGCCTTTCCTGATAAGCCATTTTGACCTGTCTGGAAGTTTCCTTTTAACCGTTCTGGCGATACGCATTTTTTAACATAGATTCTATCGGGATTTCCCAATCCCTGCCTGACTCTTGTAATCAACCCGATTCCTTTCCGGTCATCCAGTTCCTTTAACAGACACCGGACTTTCTTTACCCCACATCCCATAAGCCCCGCTATCTGCTCCTGTGAAAAATAAATATATACTTTTCCCTCTGAATCCAGCCATCGGTTCTTCACTGATAACTGCATCCGGTCAAGCAATAGTCCATACAGCAGCTTGGCTTCACAAGATAGTTTTTCAAATACCGGACTGACAAAGAGAATCTTGGGTATCCGATAAAATGTATACTGCTCCGCTTCTTCCCCATAATGATACGGGAATACATATGTATCCTTATCCAGATCGTTTTTCCCTCTGCTCTTTTAAAATTTTAGCCATGCAATAGCCAATGCAGGGATTTCTTCCATACGGACAGCCCTTGCATGGAACCCAAAATCTGTGTGATGGATCTGGATCAGGCGGTTTTTCAGGAAGTTGATAAAAGCATCTCATCTGCTTACATTCCTTTTTCTTTTCATTCCAGAAATAACAGTATTCACAGGATTTTGGTTTGTCCTCTGCATATCTAATCGTCATCGTTTTCTGACTCCCTTCTCCTGCTCAATTTTTCCAGCATCTGATCTTCCTGTGATGCTACTCTCAGACAGCAATACATCATAAAATTAACTGCTGCAATAATTGCTACAACCGCTATAATTAATACCTGTTTCATAATACATTCTCCCTTCATTTTTCCTAGTATTAACTAAAAAGAGGGCATTTATGAATCTTTTTCGTCCATAAATGCCCTCTTAACTAACTGTTTTTTATTTCTTCTTTCTTGCTACCCATACCGCTGACACTATACCTGCCATACCTGCTACTGCAAGCAGAATCCAAAGCAGCATATGTGTATCATCTCCGGTTTTCGGTGTATCTGTTACCTGTGTAGATGGTGTTTCCGGTGTTGATGTTTCTTCCGGTTTTACCTCATCTTTCATCACAACTTTCTGAATCTCCCCGGTATCCTCTACTGTGAACTTCACGTCCTCAGCTACCAGATAGCCCTCAGGGGCAGACTCCTCCCGAAGTGTATACTCCCCGATCGGAAGCATTTCAATGTAATGCGGTTTCTCCTCAGAAGTCCAGCTCTCTACCGTTTTACCGTCTTTGTCGAGAATTGTCAGTTTTGCGCCCGGCAGTTCTTTACCAGAAATATCCGTCTTGGAGATTTCCACCTTGGTCACATCGTCTTTCATCTCGATTTTCTGTGCTTCTGCAGTATCTTCAACGGTAAATGTAATACTTTCCGCTGTCACAAAACCGTCTGCCGGTTTTGTTTCTGTCAGGGTATACTTCTGTCCGACTACCAGTTCTTTGATGATATGAGCTTCTTTGCCGGAAGTCCAAGAATCTACAACCTTACCGCTTTCATCCGTTACCTGTAACTTGGCACCTTCCAGCTCTTTTCCGTCTGTCAGGGAAGTCTTGGTGATCTCAATTACAGTCGGTTCATCCTCAAAAGTAAAGACATAAGATACTTTTTCCTTTTCTGCACCTTCGTACTCAAATGTAAACTCCTGTGTTTCATCTGTCGTCGCAAATCCAGGTGCTGGGGAAGTTTCCTTGATATAATACTCAAAACCAATCGGTAAATCTGCTGTAAAAGTCAGTTTGCCTTCTTTATCCGTTGCCAGTTCTTCAATCACAGTATCAGCTTCCAGAATTACATTTCCGTCTGCTCCTGTAATATCATTCTTGGCACAAAGGGCAAATACTGCACCTTCCAGTACACGATCAGAATCTTTCTCTTTTTTCACAACTTCCACTTCCGCTTTCTGGCGGTTATTCTGCCAGTCAGCAGAATAAGTGACTTCTGCAGTATCCTGGTCACGATATGTCAGGTCGATCTCTCTTGCCTCATTATCCAGTACAAAACCATTCACTGTAGCTTTTTCTTTAACATAATATTTGCCAAGAGGAAGTCCGGACACCTTTGCAATGCCGGTATCATCCGTTGTAATGGTTGCCACCAGCTCGTCTTTTTTATAATAATCTTCACTTTCCCCGTCAGCAGATTTCACGTCCTCCAAAGCGAATACTTCAAAGGTAACATCTTTCAGGCTGCCTGTTACATACTGGAATAAATGACTGATCCATCCTCCAACAGAATCCAGCGCAGTTACCTTGTCCAGAAATTCTCCCTGTTTATTGATGATGATCGTTCCTGTCGGCACATCATCTTTCATTTCCACTTTCTGAATTTCCCCGGTATCTTCAATCGTAAAGGTAATCTCTTCTGCTTTGAGATATCCATAAGGAGCCATCTCTTCCCTGAGCGTATAGGTTTCCCCTACGGTAAGCCGTTCAATCAGATGCTGTTCTCCTTTTACGGATTTCCAGGTATCAACCACGTTTCCGCCCTTATCCAGAACAGTAAGTGTAGCACCCGATAACTCTACTCCTGTAGTCAGGTCAGACTTGGAAACCACAACTTTTGTAGGCTGATTCTTAAATACAGACGATAACTGCACGACCTTAACATCCTGTCCCTGGTACTCTGCTTTCACTTCCAGAACTTCATCAGAAGATACATAGCCATTCGGTGCTGCCAGTTCTTTGATATAATACTCTCCAAATGGCAGATCCTGTGTAAATACAGCCTTTCCATCTTCTCCAGAAACAGCTTTTCCAAGAAGTGTGTCTGCTTTCACAATCACAGTTCCATGAGCTTCCATATCATTCTTCGCATAAAGTCCAAATTCTGCCCCTGCAACTGCTTTTTCTGTATCAGCATCCTGTTTTTCCACCGAAATTTCTACCTTCTGGCGTTCATTCTCAAAAGTAGCTGTCTGCTCAATGACAGGTGTTTCCTGATCTTTGTAAGTAAAAGTGACTGTCTGTGCTTCGCTGTTTAAAACAAATCCTGTTGGCGCAGACGTTTCCACAATCTTATAACTTCCAAGTGGAAGATTCTTCAGGACCGCTTTTCCCTCTTTATCGGTTGTAACAGTTTTTACAAGTGTTCCGGCTGCATATTCCAGAATACGGTTTCCATTGTCATCTTTCTGGAAATCAGCGGTATAAATATCCTCCGCAGCATAAATGGCAAACTCTGCTCCTTTCAGATTTTCTGTCTGATATGTAAAATCATCCTTGAATCCGTCCAGAACTTCGCCCTTTTTCACGATAGTCAGTTCACCCTTAACAGGATGGTTCTCATAAACTGCTTCAATGATCACATCCCCGGAAGTTCCATCCATCTGATATGCAGTATTAGAATCAACTGTTACCTCATAATAATTTTTGTTCAGTGTGTAACCGAACGGAGCATTCACTTCCTCGATACGGTAATTTCCGATTTTCAGATTCTGCGGAAGAATCAAATATCCCTGCTCATCTGTAAAATAAGATTTGTGCTTAACCGTTGTCGGATAGGTTGTAACCTGCTCCACATACTTCTTATGATCCAGGTCATAAATCTTAAACTCTGTATTTTTCTGTAATACTGGTTTCTTAGTTTCATCATCCTGTTTGATGATTTTCAGTTTCGCTTCAAACTCATCATCCAGAAGTACTCTCCACGTCTGTGGCTGGTTCGGATTATTCTCAGTGATACGCACCGTAAAATCATCTACTGGAGTATAATTGTGAGGCGTTGTGGTTTCTCGCACAATATAAGTTCCATATGGAAGTGCAATACTGCAAGCATACCCCTTTTCATCTGTGAACATTTCTGTTGCACCATTCTCCCCTATTACAACTGGTGTCGCAGAATCAAAATCATAGCTTCCGTCTGCTTTCTTCGTCAGGGAAGATTCCAGATATGCCGTAAATCCGGCACCTTTTAACAAATCAGCGTCTGTTTTACCATTATTGGCAACTTTAATAATCTGGAATGGCTGTTTCATTACCTGCTCTAATGAAGTACAGTCACGTTTTACCTCTGCTACCAGATCACCTTCATAATTGCAGACCAGATCATGTTCTGTTTCATCTGCCAGATAACCTACTGACGGACTAATCTCTTTCACATAGTAATCTCCAAGGTATAATCCGTCCACAGAAGCCTGTCCATTCTTATCTGTTGTAAGAGTAGCCACCTGCTCCCCTGCTTTATAGATCACACCGGTAATTCCGTCCGGATGAACAATATCATTACGGGCGTACAGTCCATAAACTGCTTTTTCCAGTGTCGCATCTCCCTGTGTAACTGCCTGTTTCGTTTCCGCATCTCTCTTTTCCAGAGAAATCTTAGCTTTGACTCTCTCATTTACAAATGTATGAGTGAATGAAACTTTCGGCTCGCTGTCACTGGTATATGAGAACTTAAATGTATAAACATCTTTAGAATTTCTCAAATATCCCTGTGGTGCCTGTTCCTCTTTGACTACATAAGAAAATCCAATCGGAAGATCTGCGGTAAATGCCGCTTTTCCATCTGCTCCGGTTGTTGCCTTTTCAATCAGTGTGCCTTTCTTCACTACCACAGTTCCATCTGCATCAGTAATGTCACTGCCTGCATACATAGCAAACACGCCACCTGACAATGGATTTTCTGTATCCTTGTCTTTCTTTACAACACTCACATCAGCTTTCTGTCTGTCATTTGTGAATGTCACATCAGAAAAGACTACTTCCACATTCTGTCCTGCATAGGAAAGTGTGACTGTTTTTTTCTCTCCAGCATTATAAAAATTCTTTGGTGCCTGCATTTCTTTGACAACATAAGTTCCAAGATGCAGATTTTTCAGGATACAAGCACCGTTTTCATCTGTAGAAAGGTTTTCTTTTACCAGATCGCCTTTGCTGTAAATCTTCGCACCATAGGCAGAGATAATATCTTCTCCTGCGTATACGTTATAAACAGCACCTTTCTGACGTCTGTTTTCATACTGGAATACAGTGCCATTCTCACTGACATCAGCCCCCGCAAGGATCTGTCCTTCCTTATATACGGTCAGTTCTCCAAGCTGTTCTTTATCCGGTACAGTTGTTGTCGTTGTCTTGCTTGCTACCAGCTTCACATTGTAAGCGGTTGTATTTACCACATAACCTTTCGGAGCTGTGATTTCTTTCAGATATACGGTATCCTGGGTTTTTACAATCGTTGCAGAAGATTTTCCATTGCTGTCCGTTTCTGGCATAGTTATAATCAGATTTTTACAATCTGAATCACTGTAAATACCAAACACTGCACCCGCAAGGTTTACATCTGCTGCTGAATCTTTCTTCACAACTTCTACAGTTGCAAGTTCAATCCAGGATACTTTAAAGTCCACATATTTCTCATCGTCCACGCCTTCTCCAAATACCAGAGCCAGATCCTGGTTTCCAGAACCTGTTGAAATCTTATAGGCTGAATAATCTTTGGTAATGCTTCCTTTCATGGTTGCTGACCAGCTCTCTGCCACATCACTTACCTGTGTTAATGGTGCAGACAGATAAAACTTTGTACCACCACAAATCTCTACACTTTCTCCGGCTTTACTTGTTTTTCCTGTTGTCAGGTTATGAAGCTGTACACCTGCCGGAAGTTTCATGGTAATGGTCTGTAACGCATCTGCATTGAATGTAATATTCTTTGTTCTCTGGCTGTTGCCATCCACATAGGCTTTTACATTTGCATCTGAAAATGACATTGCCACATCTGGGATTTCCGGCTGAGAAACACAGTAATTATAGAGTTTCATTGCCAGATTCTGTGCAGTACTGTTTGCACCTGAAAAAGCATCTCCACTGCCATTTGCATAAGAAGCAGCTAGATGCACCAGAATAAATCTGGCTCCTGCACTTAAATTGCCATATCCGTTTTCCTCTGTAAAAAATCCATCATCGCCAGAAGCCTTTGTTCCGTAATAACACACTTTCGCAAGAGCTTTTCCATCTCCTACCTTGTTGATCGTGTAAGTTCCACTGCCCGGTCCCGGTTTGGATGGCTGTACACAATATGCTGTAGCGGATACATTACCGAATTTTACAGTGTACTGATAGGTAAGATAAGTACCATATCCGTAATCTGCATATCGGTACATTGTTCCCCTGGTCACTGAAACCTGCTGTGAACTTCTTGCATTTCCTGCAGAAGCCATAAAGGTTACGGTTTCTCCTGCATCCATTGCATACAGATCAATTCCATTTGTTTCTGCCTGTTCCAGCACTTCAGACACCGTAAGTTCAGTTTCCGTATCAACTGTATTTTCCTGGTGCGACTCTGAATCGTCATCACTCTGCTCTGTATCTCCAGTACCGCTGTCATCGTCAACTGCAATCTCAGAAGAACTCTCTGACTGCGTTTCTGTTTCAGGCTCTTTTACAGTGATATTTCTGCTGATTCTGTAAGACGGATGACCGCTTACCGGCTCTACCGCATATACTGCCTTGTAGGTATCCGGTGTATTTGTATCAAAATCAGCTCCATCCGCATTCTTTGCTTCATGGAATAAAATTTTCATTTTACTCTCATCCACTCCATCAATACCTGACAGATTAACTTCCACTTCAAATTCATCTCCATAAGCAATCTCAATGTCATTTGCTACCACAACTTCATCCGGATCAAGAGAATCCTGTACCTCTGTTAATTCCGGATACTGCTGCTCAAACGGTATTTCTTCCGGTTCTAATTCCGATGCTGAAACAGCTACCGGCTGAACGATTACAGATGCTAATGTAGCAACTGCCATGACTCCTGATAGGAATCTTTTGAACTTCATTTTCATTTTGACTTAATCCTCTCTTTCTTCACTTATCATCGTTTTTCTTTTCAGCAGGTCTGTACCTGCACTATTCAATCATTAGAACCACCTCCCGATGTTTTTGTTACTGATACCTGTACATTTCTGAAAAGATAACAGCACATGCATATGGCGGCACCTGCACTAAGCGAAGCACCGCCACATGGTATCTGCTGTCATCTCCAATAAATGGAAATAACAGTTTTAATAAGGATCAAGCATTTAAGCCGCAAGAGGCCGTTCCTTGTAAAAGTGCCTTTCAGCCGTTTCCCTTTCACGTTCTCTCCGAATCCTGGCCGCTGGTTATTATGCGTAGCTGAGTTTCCGGGTATCCCCTCTTGCTATCTATATGAAATTGTCAAGGTACAAGTCCGGGCTTTTTCTTTTTGAAGAATTAACCCTTCACCTATAAAGCTCGGTAGAGGTTGTTTACCAACCCCCTTTTGCAAACTTTTTTATTTTTTTCTCAGTTTCTTTTTCTCATTGCTTTCTGAGAGTTCTTCTAAACTGGCTCTCAGCTTGGCAACTGCCTTATTTCTCATGTTGTTGACTGCTGCTGAACTGATTCCATGAATATCGGCATATTCCTGAAAAGTCTGTTTTTCAAAATAAAGGGCATAAATAAGTTCCTTCTGCTTATCCGTCAGCATGTCCATCATGTTTTCTGTCATCATCTGCTGAACAATCATTTCCTCCATGTCCGGTGCAGTGCTTTCTCCAAGCTGCATTTCTTCCATAGCCGAAGATAAGGAGATACAACGTTTCTGATTGCAGCTATCCAGATTGATGCTCAGGCGATCTTCTCCTCGAAGAACAAAACGCAGATACCACTCAGCCTCTTCAAAGTAAGATTCCGTCAGATCACATCCATATCCATTTCCTGCCACAGAAGAATAGCGATAACCAGAAATATCTTCGATAGGAAATACTGTTACCCGGTTCTGTGCCTGATAGACCACATATCCGTTCTTGTAAACAGTGATCGTGACCACGCCTACCTCGTTCTGAATAATCTTCTGAGCAACAACCGGGCATTTTCCCTCTCGTAAACTTTTACAACTCGGTTTCTTTTCGCCTTTCTTTGGAGATTCCACCATTTCTTTCAGTTTTCTAAGTGTCAGCATGACAACCGCCTTTCTGCCTTTCGGCTCCGGGCTGTCAGCAGACAAAAAAAGCAGCAAAAAAAGACTCCGATCTGCCCGGTTTTTTTTATACCGAGCGACTTGCGAAGCCTCTCCTTGCTGCTTTATGTATCAACCAGCTATACAGGAACACTCCCTGTACGCAGATTAATCAGCGTTCATGTTTTCATTTTCTACCATAGTGTTTTCAGCCTTATCAGACTTTTCATCCAAAAGGAAACTAAAATCTCCCATTGCGTCATAGGGCTGATGTGTGATAAACTCTAAATACTCATCCTTACTCATTTCTGTTTGCCTCCTCTCTGTTCGATGTATTAATGGTATCAATTCTCCCCTCAAACAACCAGCCCAGTACTGTCCGAATTAAGCCGAAACGACGGACAAAACTGTCCGAATTTTGGGCATAAAAAAACGACCACCCAGATTATCCTGTAATGATCGTCATCAACTTACTTTTCCATTCATCAATTCTATTAATTCCATACTACCCTCAAAATTCTTTTCTGCATTTTCCATCAGTTTATTTCTAAGATTCTTGTCCGGAATTTTATACATTCTTTCCACAAATGCAAACGCTTTTTCCAAAAATTCCTTATCTTCTTCTGTCACATTTTTAGCTTCAAAATGAACAGACGTAACCTCTTCTTTTCCGCACTCCTCCCATGTAATATTTTCCTTAAACCATGATTCAGGCTTACCAGTAACCTTTGCTAAAGCTGAAGCATATTTAGTAGTAGGTCCCTTTCCTCCAATCATTCTATCAACAGTTTTGTCAGAAACGTTGAGCATCTCTGCAAGTTCGGCATGTGTTATCTTTAAGTCATCCAGACAACGCTCTATATCTTTTCCAATATCTGTACGTGTTCTTAACCTTTTCCCAGCCGACTCCAAGATAACTCACCCCTTTCTGAACAGATTTTGTGCGTCATATATCATTAAAAATACAGACAATTTTAGCCGGACGAAATGACTTGCATTTCTATTCCGGCTATTTCATACACATAATCCGTTCCAGAAAAAGTAGTTTTTATGCCTTTTGTGGCTTTATCCCGTATCATTCTTACAGAGGGATTTTCCCCTGTTTGGCGAATTCGTGTGCGGAAGGAACTACAGCGTAAAGTTCGTCATCCATGACCGGCAGGAACTGATAACGCTGATTCTTTTGGTAACTGATGAATCCAATGTCGACCCGTCGGTTTTCAATCCAC
>ERZ1106963.4108-NODE-4108-length-11259-cov-3.596751_pt1 | contig 11259 bp, 17 predicted proteins | sample MGYA00403681_ERZ1106963 | MGnify/ENA primary metagenome ERZ1106963 (study PRJEB35170, sample SAMEA104062407) | human gut metagenome | biome: human gut; feature: human-associated habitat; material: faeces | place: Denmark | collected 2012-05-03 ...
AGAGTCTGTGGTGATGAAGTTGCGATAATCCATGAAGGGGATGATGAGATGGCGATTCGTGACGGAGCGCGATTCGACGATGGAGTACGCCCACTCAAACGCCTTGTACTGGATACTCCACAAATGGTCCGAAAAGGAGCCAGGGAGAGAGAGGAAATAGGAGTACATGTGGCGAATGAACACGACATAGGTGCTGAAGTAGTCTTGACGTTCAAGACGCAAGCGATTCATGATGGCAGGGTCTTCGAACATCTCAATGTCCCTGTTGGAATAGGAGGAGGGAGAAATGGGATGACTCGGCAACGTCTAGGATGAAGGAAGTGAAACAACCGTACTTGGATCCACTCGTACCAATGGGACGCTTTCCCCTTCATCCTCTCCTGGATGAGAAAGGCGGTGAGGATAAGCGTCTCGTCCATTTGTTGAAAATGTGCTTTCACATCGTCAGACAACCCCTTTAGAACCGTTTCTGGGCAGCTAGAATGAACGCTACAACGAACACCAACATGACGTCATCCAGAGAGATTTCCATTAAGGTAGCATTCGCCGCTATATCCTCCGTTGCCATAAGACCTATCGTTGACGAGAACACGCCGAGTCAAACCCCGATCCATCTCGGAATAGCTCGTTATCGTGATGGGAGAAATCGTTGCTATTGTGTTATGCATGGCGCGGTATCACTACCTCGCTGGTGTATCCATCTTTCAAAGTCGCGCACCACAGTAGAGTTGGCTGCGGGAATCGCGTTTTGTACATATTCGTTTCTGTACACGAAGAGAAACAACAGTACAAGGAGAAGGCGCCACATGGCAAGAATAGAGTGAAAACAAACAGCAACTAATGACACATTGTTAGTTCAACGTTGCAGACATGAACCCAACCACTTTCTCAATACTCCCGTCCTTCACCGAGCAGTTGCACGCATACACCTTGCACGGCGCATTGTCATTGAATGTGAACGGCTACAAGTGAGAACCAGGAACCATACCAACCTCATTGCCGCACAGCAATGAAGACGTCTTTTCCGTGCTCGCATTGCGAAGGTTGTTCACAATATCCGCTCTACATCTCATATACGTTGGGACGCACATACACAGCATTCTCAATATCCTTGAACACCTTCGCGTTCTCCGCACAATTGGGAATATCGCTCTTGTTCACCGCAATCAGAATGGGGCAGGGATTCTCCACGAACTGCTCATTCGTCAACACGCTGAACAAGTATCTATTCGTCACGCCTGCGAAACACTCCGACTCTCCACACTCCCTTGCGTCGTAGTTGGTTCCGTCCACCACGAACACAATGCCTTCGGCGTGGTCATAGTACTGCTCCAATTCACTACATGTCATAGGGTGGAGTGACGCATACCCGCGCATATCGGACTTGCCAGGGAAATCGATCAGCTTCCCACGCACTTTTCTCGCTTTCCTCTCCTGCTCCTTCTTTGTATACGCTTCGCACACGAATGAAGCAGCGTTCACGCTCGATGAACTCACCGTCTCCGCAATTCCCTGTCCGGTCGCCTATCCTTCATTTCATAGAACAGAAGCATACTGCGTAGAACAGCACTGTCTTTCCACTACCGCACGGTCCGAGAAGCAGAATGGAGTCGCCATGGATCGTGAGCGCCCTTCGGCTCTTTGTTTTGTAGAACACACGCCCTACCGATGACATGCACGCAATCAGTATCCACATGCGATGAGACCCACGAGGATCAAGTAGAACAGAGACAGTACGAGCATCAGCACGATGCCAAATGCTTTGCGCTAACGATCACACGGCAGAAATCCACTTGTACGTCAGAGATGTGGAACCACGATGCGAACTTGAAAACCAAGTAATAGAACCACGTAGACACCCAGGTCGTTAAGCCGTTATTCTGAACTCCAACGCTCACCATTGCTTCACTCTTCCGGAAAAAAAGAATGACGTACAGACGCCCCTTGTTCCCAACAAACACCCGCTACCAAAGGATACAATTGCAATTCACAATGCCCAGTTACGAGCGGTCCACCTTCGCCATGTACTGGATCAGGTCGACCATACGGTTCGAGTAGCCCCACTCGTTGTCGTACCACGAGACCAGCTTCACGAACGTGTCGTTCAGCGCGATTCCTGCCTTCGCGTCGAACACCGACGAGAACGGACAGGTCATCAGGTCGCGCGACACCACGTCGTAGTCCACGTAGCCCATGATGCCCTTCATGTACGTCTCCGAAGCCTCCTTCACCGCCGCCTTGATCTGCTCATACGTCGCGGGCTTGCTCAGCACGCACGTCAGGTCCACCACCGACACGTCCTCCGTCGGCACACGGAACGACATGCCCGTCAGCTTGCCGTTCAGCGAGGGAATCACCTTGCCCACAGCCTTCGCCGCGCCCGTGGAGGACGGGATGATGTTGTAGCAGGCAGAGCGACCGCCTCTCCAGTCCTTCTTCGAGGGACCGTCGAGCACCTTCTGCGTGGAGGTCACGGAGTGCACCGTCGTCATCAGACCCTCCTTCAGACCGAACTTGTCGTTGATGATCTTCGCCAGCGGCGCCAGGCAGTTCGTCGTGCACGACGCGTTCGACACCACCTTCAGGTCCTTCGTGTACGTCGTGTTGTTCACGCCCATCACGAACATCGGAGCGTCCTTCGACGGCGCCGAAATCACCACCTTCTTCGCGCCGCCCTCCAGGTGCTGCGCCGCCTTGTCCTTCGCCGTGAACACGCCCGTCGACTCCACGATGTACTCCGCGCCCGCAGCGCCCCACTGGATCTTCTTCGGGTCCATCTCGTTCGACACCACGATGCGGCGACCGTTCACGATGATCGCGTCCTTCTCCGCCTTCACCGTGCCCTGGAACGGACCGTGCGTCGAGTCGTGCATGATCATGTACTCCATGTAGTCGGGCGTGATGAACGGGTCGTTGATCGCCACCACGTTCACCAGCGGGTTCGGCTGCGTCGCGCGGAACACCAGGCGGCCGATGCGACCGAAGCCGTTGATACCCACACTCACGGGACCCGCGTTCTTCACCGTCGAGTTCGCGTTGATGATGTTCACGAACTCCGGCTTCAGCGACGCGCCGCCCACCAGGAAGCCGTCGATGTCCGCCTGCTTGCCCAGCTCGTCGCAGTTCTTCGCGTTCACCGAACCGCCGTAGATGATGCGCACCTTGTCCGCCACCGCCGCGCTCACGTTGTCGCGCAGCCACTTGCGCAGCACCGCGTGCACCTCCTCCGCCTGCGCCGGCGTCGCCGTCTTGCCCGTGCCGATGGCCCAGATCGGCTCGTACGCGATCACAGCGTCGTCCCAGTTCTTGATCGCGTCCGCATATGCCTTCAGCTGGCGCGTCACCACCTCCGCGAAACGACCCGCCTCGCGCTCCTTCAGCGACTCGCCCAGGCAGCAAATCACCTTCAGACCGTTCTTCTGAGCATACGCAGCCTTCGTGGCGACCTCGGAGTCGCTCTCACCCTTGCCGCGGCGTTCCGAGTGACCCACGATGGCCCAGCCCACCTTCAGATCCTTGAGCATCTCGGCAGACGTCTCACCGGTGAACGCGCCGTTGCCCTGAGACCACACGTCCTGCGCAGCCACCTGCACGTCGGGACGCACGGAAGCCACGGTGTCTCTCAAGTAGGCAGTGGGGGGAGCGATCACCACTTCAGCGTCATTGTTGAGGTTGGAGCTGTTCAGCGTGGCCACGATCTCCTGAACCTTCGACAGGGAACCGTTGCACTTCCAGTTGCCGCCCACGAACAGCTTACGGGCAGCGGAACCGAAAGAACGAGCAATGACAGATGAACGAGAAAGCATAGTATGTGTTGTAACGAATAGAATAAGAATGAGGGTTTGATAAGAACGACCGGATAGAGATCGAAGTGCGGGGCGACGACATACAGGCAAATGCCTGCGTGATTGCCCTGAAGCCGTGCGTCGGACTGTGCGGTCGGCTCTATCTGCCACAGAGGAGCAGGCGCGACGACATGCTATCCCCCACTGCTCTTTTCAGAAGGGTAGTGCGTATCTGTGTCTGATACGGGGAGGAATGGAGTGGTGGGAGTGGGAACAGGAGGATGGGAGTGGTGGAAGCGGGGAAGGAAAGATGGGGGTGAAAACAGAAGGAAAGGAGGGATGAGAAGGAAAACGAAAGGAAAGGAAGAAGGGAAATGAAAATACAATATCTCCACCCCCAATCAACTCCATTTCAAACAAACACACGATCTCGCGCAATACTCAGTTCTTTGTCATCACCTTAATGCCGTCCTTTGCAGCCACGATCACCTACACATCACCACACACACAAAGCGCTACCGTCGTCGCCATGTTGATGAACAGACCGTGGTCCACGACGCCAGTGATCTGCTTGATCTCGCGATCCACCACCTCGGGGTGGTCAATTCCGTTCGGGAAGCGCAAGTCGATGATGTAGTTGCCGTTGTCCGTCACCAAACTACAGTCAACACCTCAATAGAAAGCCTACGGCTTCGAGGGATCCTCCTTGCTGGGACGAAGAACGGGCTCGCCGAACTTCAGCAGGCGCTTCTGCGTCTGCTTCCAGCCGAACGGGACGATCTCCACGGGAAGGGCGTCCTTCGTGCCCAGCTTCTTCACGATCTTGCTCTCATCCACGATCACCACAAAACGAGACGTCAGGATCTCCGTGCTCTTCTCGCGCAGCAGAGCAGCGCCCTTGCCCTTGATCAGCTGCAGCTCCGGATCCACCTCGTCCGCTCCGTCGATCGCGATGTCGATGGACTCCACCTCGTCGATGCTCACCATGGGGATGTTCAGCGCGCGCGCCTACAACCATCACGTCGGAACAGCCACCAGTACGTGCGTGTCGGTCTCTATGGAAGTAGCCACGCCGACAATGTCGTGCAGCAGGCCCTCCTTCAGGAGTCTGCCCACCTCCTCCACGGCGAAGTACGCAGTCGATCCCGTGCCCAAACCAACCACATCGCCGCTCTTGATCTGCTTCACGGCCTCGACGGCGGACTGCTTCTTCAACTCGTTCATGCTCATGGCTGCGCTCTGTTTGGCTCAACAAGAAAGGAAATGCGCCCTTCCCACAGCGCCCCCAACAGCGCGAAATAACCGTTGGCGCCGCCCCAGAGTCAGACCGTAGAATTAGGTGGCATTGTGATCATTCCGGTAATGGCTGAAAAGGAAATGAGCGCGCAGCAGGATAAACCAGCGGAGGTTCTGAACGGGAAGCCCAATGCGAGTAGGCGTGTGTCGTTCTCGCGCTCAGCAGCAGAATTCGATCTTTCTCGTAAAATGGCGCCCTTCCTCGATATCCACTTGCTCCTGCCCGTGTTCGACTGGCTGGAGGAGTCAAAGATATCCTTTCTCACTCGATTCGAGCGTGGCAGCCCTTGACGCGAAGATGTACAAACAAAATGAAATTGCAAAGGCGCGTTTCGCCCTTCTCCAAAAGACGAACATGCTGGAGTACGCTCTCGACGTCTTCAAGACCATCTACGGAGACGAGGAGCCTCCGAAGGGTTCGCTTTCGCGCGGGGCGTGATGCGGTAGAGTTGAGGGGAAAAGTCCAGGCTTCCAAGGACAAGTACGACGAAATCATGGAGAGTCCGCTGATCGACTGCGTCAAGGCGTGCATGAAGGAGTTCGAGGAGAACGGCGTGATGCCCGTGCTCTCCGAGGAGGATCTCAAGGAATTCGAGGTTCGCTTGCTGCGGGGCTGTGAGCTGTAGGTGACGCGCGCCGACCTCGACGAGTGCTTCTCCATCGCCAAGTTCCTGATGAACTGCGGCGAGTACACCATGGTCATCGACCTCATCACATTCTACTTGTGAGTGCAAGCGCGCGGGATCACGCACAGAGCCCAGTTCACGCCCGCTCCCTGCAAGGACCTCTTCGCCGACCGCTATCTCAACCTCCTCTGGGGCCGTCTGGCGTGCGAGCTGCTGGTGGGCAGTCTGGACGACGCGCAGTCCGACATCAAGCAGATCGAGTCCTACATCGCGTCGTGCGAAGTGCATGTTTGGCTGTCTCCTCACCCACAGAGCGCCGTGCCCGCGCTGCAGGTGGCGCAGGAGCGCTGCTGGCTGATGCACTACGGGCTGTTCATCCTCTCGGGACACGAGGACGGCTGCAACCTCTTCCTCCGCACCTTCAACCGCAAGGAGTGGGCGTGAGTGTGCCGAGTGACGCGCAGGTACACCTCGGTGATGGAGATCCACTGTCCCTGGCTGCTCCGCTACATGGTGGTGATCGGCGTGGTGCAGAGCGCCCAGAGCCGCACCGTGATCGGTCGTATGGTGGACGTGGGACAGAGCGAGGCGTGTGAGACGTAGATGGTGGAGCGCGAGCAGGAGGCGCTGGAGGACCCGCTGCTGCAGTTCCTGTACGAGCTGTCCATCCAGATGGACTTCGAGGCGGCGAGCGAGCACCTGGCGCTGTGCGAGGACGTGCTGGCGTCGGACTTCTTCCTGAGCGGGAGCGAGTTGGCGGCGAAGTTCATGCAGTGCGCGCGTCTGCTGGTGGTGGAGCTGATGTCCAACACGCACCGTCGCATCGGGATGAAGCTGCTGGCGAGGAATCTGTGCATGGGTGGGCGAGCGGCGAGGGTGTGAGGCGTAGAGGAGGAGGCGTGCGAGGCGTGGGTGAAGAGCGTGATAGATAAAAAGGAAATCGATTTGAAGATGGAGGTGAAGGAGGGCTGCGTCGTGATTGATAAATCTGTTCCTTCATTGTGGCGGTGTGGGGAGAGCGTGAGGCGTAGATACGAGCGGGTGATGGAACGAACACAGGACATCGAGAAGGCGATGGAGGCGCTGAGCCGTGTGTCACATTAGATGATGGGTGGTGTGTTTGTTAAACAGGTCATTCCTCTTCCACTTGAACTCCCTTTCCTCCGATCTGGATTCGCTGGTAGTCAAACCCGCGTTGAGAGAGATGGGTCATGAAGGCTTCTTCGTCCTTCTCATCTGCTTCTGTTGAGGCAACGGCGATGACGCACCCTCCGCCTCCTCCACCCGTCAGTTTTGCGGCGTAGTGGTGTTGTCGCGCGATTCCCACAATGGCGTCGATCGCCTCGCAGCTCACGCCCAGCGCTTGCAAGAGGTATTGGTTCATGTCGATTGCGTGGTTGAGGTGAGAGGGGTTGAGGGTGATTTCTCCTTTGTGTGTGTCTTCTCTTCCTTCATTTCTGTTGTCTTCTCTTCTCGCATTCACATCTTCTTCTCCTCTCGCACTCACATCTTCTCCTCTTCCCACATTCACACTCCCATTCGTCACGTTCATCACCAACCCCTCAATCCCATCAAACACGCACTCCACTGTCTCGGGAAGCACTCCCTTCAAGCCCTTCACCTTCTCTATCATCCTTCCCGTGTTCTTCGGCAACATGGAGTCAATCAGCAGGAAGGAGAGGGGCTCCGTAGCGATTCGCACCAACTCATTCCCACCCGTCGTCCTCTTGCAGAACCGCAACAAGCCGCCTGCACGTCATCCCTCCACGCATCCCCCACCGAAACAAGACACCGTGTTGTCGATGCCTGAAGGCGTGCCGTGGAAGAGCACTTCGCCCTCGTACGCCAGCGCATTCACCGCGTCCAAGTCCTATCACTCATCCCCGCACAACTCTCCCACCAAGGAGAAGGGATCGCGCACACCCTGCAACACATTCCGGTAGGCCATACACGTTGCCGCAAGACAGGTGCACAGGGCAGCAGAACCGCCGAGTCCCTTCTCTTCCGGAATGCCTCGATTCTCCACGCGAAGACTCACAGGCGAAAGCGTGGCGAGTCTACACGTGAGGTGGATAGAGCGGGATTACAGGGAGGTCTGCTGGAGCATGAAGACGATCAACACAATGGTGCTCTTCGCCAAATGACTCACGGGATCGGGGTGGACGATGCACGGTTTGATGTGCTCGTCGAACACTGTTGAAATCGGAGAAGGGACTAGTCTTGACAGGAATGAGCGGAAACGCAACCCTTCCAGTCAATTTGCTGTCTTTGCAACTGTGCAATGTCAAGTAGCACGCGCTCTTCCTCGTCCGAGCCCAACGAGACGGTGGTGATGGAAAGACCCGTCTGATCCGCGCTGTCGTCCTACACGTTAATTCGATAACTAATCCCAACAATCCAGCAGTGAATCCGGAGGGAATCCACGACTCCGCACAACGCGTGCCTGCAGTACACCACGGCGTGTTCTCCGAATAGAATGCACTTCCCCGGAGCGCTCCCGTGGATCCTTGTCATGTTGTCAACACAAGAATGGAGCAAACAAACACGCCCATCGCAATTCTAAAGGACTACTGCGCCACACGCCTCTTCTTCGCGCTCTCTTCACACACGGGGAAATGCTCCTTGATCTACCGCTCATGCCACCTTCTCTGAACCCACGGAGTTGAACAGAACACCGATGCGTCGGAGATTGTCCTCGAACTTCTTGTTCCCGTAATCCACCACGTACCGGAGATACTCCTCTGTCACGAGCAACGCACCGTTCTCCGCTATGGGAAACTCCATGCTATTTGCTGTTGTTCGAATGCCCAACATGATGCGACGTCCCATCAGGATGCCGCTCTCGCGGAAGCCGGCAGCTACGGCCAGCTCCAACAGGGCTTGCGCCTTCTCCCAGTCGCGACACTGCACCTACAAGTCATCGAAGGGGAAAAGACGGACGTGGAGAACGAAGGGTTCGAGCTTGAAGAGCGTGACGCCCTTGCAGAAGGGCAGTTCCTCCTTGGTGCGCGCGATCAGCTCCTCCGGGGTCACGACACGGTGCTCGACGAACAGCCACTTCCCGCCCTTCTATTCGTGAACGGACGGAGGAGAGGGGACGGAAACCTGCGCACTCTTCGTTTCGTCGTAGGCAGCGCAGAAGATGGAAAAGCGGCCCGAGCAGGACGACGTCGTGCAGTAGTCGGGCGTCTTGTTCACATACTCCACCAAGTCCACGATGGGCTCGTCGACAGAGCCCTTCTTCGATTTGTCCAATTCCTTACTCAGTTTCAGCAGCAGATTCCGCTTACACACATCGAAGTCAATGGCTTGCTTTCTATCCCTCATCTCGCGATTTAGCTGCATACGCGCTCTTCTGTTCCATGGTTTCGCACCCAATTGGAATCGAGAAGCAGGGATTATGACACTCAGCACGCATTCGTGTTTCTGGAGAAAACAGGAATAGAATACAAGGGTCGCTACATCGCTGCCCAGCTCGAGAGAAGGGATGGACTCACTGAGGTGAGGGGAGCAGGAACAGAACAGCTGGTGGATCATTTGCACTGCGCTCGTCCTCTCCGATTCATTCTACCGATGAGCGGGCAGAACGCGACCTCACCGCGTTTGAAAAGGGAACGCACTGCATCCGCCTCGATTCGACTTCTTCCCTCAGCTCCTCTGCATCGAACGCGTGCCGGATGCTGGTTGCGTCTATCCCTCACTCTTCCTCCTAACTGCTACAGTCGTTCACAACGACACCGCTCTTCCACACGGTGAACGAAATGGGCGTTTCCGCAATGGCCCTCTTGCAAATGCGCCAGGTCCTCTCGTTCTTCATATCCAGGAAGAAGAGGATGAACTGGATGGATTGCGAATCGATGATGTTATTCAGGGCTTCGCTCGACAGGTCTGTGACGAAACTGGGAATGAGAGGATACGGCAGGATTTCACTATTCGATTTCGTCACTGTTCGGCATCCGCAGCAAGGCAGGCAGAAGGTCGTACCGAACGGAGCAGAGGTCCCCAACCACCTAGTGCGTGACTCCCTCTCGCTGACAGCACGAGCACGTTGAGCTTCTCCATGATGTGGAGCGCGTGGGACGAAACAAACACAAGGCGATAATGGTACAATGAAACCCGCTTATTCGTCATCCTCGTCGTCCTCCTCCGCAACGCAGAACTCCTTCTCGGACACGTAGATACCATCAAGGAACTTACGGATATCCTTGTGTCTCACCAGCACGGACTGGTAGATCTGAGCAGCTACCCCTCACGACCCTCACACAACCCTACCCGAAGTCGACACCTTCTCCACGTCGTTGCCCTCCAGGATGATCTCATCCTTCTGAGCCTCGGACTTCATCACCGTCACGCCCTCCAGCATGTGGATGTGGCGCACTCTCTTCTCGCCCAGGAAGTTGCGCACCTCCACCTTCTTTCCCTCCTTGTTGATGGCCACGTTGATGGGGAAGTGGGCGTACACGAAACGCATCTTGTAGCGGTAACCGTGCGACACACCCAGCATCATGTTCTTGATGTGCGTGCAGATGGAGCGCACGACGGCCACGTTCTTGTGGAGACCGAACCACAGCTCGACGACGACCTTGTTGTCCTCCTTTCTGATGTCCACGAACTGGTGCGAGAAGTCGCGGCGCAGCGTGCCACGGGGACCTCTCACCAAGACACGTCGGTTCTTGATGAACACCTCGACTAGGCGCGTTAGGGGCGAGAATCAACACAATACCTCCTTCGGGGATCTCAACATGGTTGGAAGCAAGCGTAACCTTCATTTGCGAGAGTTGTGTTGAATAGGGAAGAATGAATGTGTGTGAGGAAGGACAGGCTGGAAATGAGTCGTTGATAATCAAGGCTCCATTCTCCAATACTGCGCGGCGCATCACTGGGCGCGCATGATGTGGCTGGTTCTCACTTTTCGTTTGTTGTTGGTAGGCGGTGTGTGCATAATGAGCAGGAAATGGGATTCCCGTCCTCCTTGCGTTGGTTGGAGTGACTCGCTCGTTTTCGCTGTGATGGGAGTGATTCGCTCTTCCTCGCATTGATTCGAGCATTCCCTCTTCCTCGCATTGATTCGAGGATTCCCTCTTCGTGCAGACCGACGTGGTTTCTCTCCACAGCGGAGACGCACTCGAAGAGCAGAGATCAGTGTTCTGATAGCAGTGTCTTCTGGCTCCTACAGAGACATTGTATGAAACTCACTAACATAGTGTAGTGCTTCGTCACGAGAGACTGGAGGGCATTCTCGCAACACGCTGGGTGATGTTGCGGGAGTGCGTGTAGCTTCTTTCGGTAGTGTTATGTTTGTTTTGACTCTCTTCCACAAATCGGGTCGATTTTGCTCGGTTTTCCAAGTCCACAGAGAGAATCGCATCAAGCATAAACGATGGTGACTTGTGCTCATCACAGAAATTGTACGTGGTTGGAGAGGTTTGTGGGTCGAAAGGGCCGATGGTTGTCTGAAGCCCGTCTCCCTCGCTGTTCCGCGCGCTAACCGACCGAATAGATCGTCTTACCTTCGGTACGCCCCGTCGTCCCTACGAGCGCGAGCGTCTGGA
>ERZ1106963.4111-NODE-4111-length-11254-cov-9.354228_pt1 | contig 11254 bp, 10 predicted proteins | sample MGYA00403681_ERZ1106963 | MGnify/ENA primary metagenome ERZ1106963 (study PRJEB35170, sample SAMEA104062407) | human gut metagenome | biome: human gut; feature: human-associated habitat; material: faeces | place: Denmark | collected 2012-05-03 ...
TCTGATGTCTTAATTACTCAAATTTATAATGATTAAAGGAAATATACAATGAAAAAGATGATTCTTATCGAGCGAAGCAAATTTGCTCTGCTCGTTCGCAGCCACATGAAAGCCTCGAACATGCTTCTCATATTGCAGCATGTTTGCCGGGAGCGCCGTATTTCTCTTTCGATGACGCAGGAGGAAGTCTGCCAGCTCATCCGACTCGATCCGGATTTCGTCAAGAAATACAAACGTCGCGGGAAACTCTGTCCCGTCGAGGATCAGGATGGCAAACAATACTACAATGTACTGGATTTCATCAATCTGAAAGACATGCAGGAGAGTAAGCGTATTTTCTATCAGACAATGGAACAAGCAGTGCCGGATACGGCGATTACAATTGATCGGGAATAACCACTCAAATTCAACGAGGCTGCCTAACAAATTGCAGTGCCCCCAAAAAGTTGGACAAGTTAAACATTATCCCGTAATAGAAAGAGTTCGGTATTGTACCGGGCTCTTTCCATTTAACCGTACTTTGATTCTTTTATTGTTATAATATTCGATATAGTTATCCAACGCCTTTATAAAGGCTTCGGCCGATTCAAATTTCTCGGCATATAGAAGTTCGGACTTCATAATACCGAAGAAATTCTCTGCCATGGCATTGTCAAGGCAGTTGCCTTTGCGAGACATACTTTGGACTATATGATGCTCTTCCAAGCGCTTACGGTAGCTATGGTGTTGGTATTGCCATCCTTGATCAGAATGGAGTATAAGGCCGTCAAGACTGTCGAACCTTGCAAACGCTTTATCCAACATGTCGTATATCTGTTCCAGATTTGGGTTCCGGGAGATATTATATGATATTATCTCGCCGTTGAACATATCCAATATCGGCGAAAGATAAAGTTTGACGGAACCGATATTTACCTGTGTTACATCTGTCGCCCATTTACGGTTTGGGGCTTTTGCCGTAAAATCCCTGTCTATTATGTTGGGGGCAATCTTGCCGACCTCACCTTTGTACGACCGGTAGCGCACCCGGCGTATTTTGCTTTTAAGCCCCAAGTTCCCCATAAGCCTTTGGATAGTCTTGTGGTTTAACATAAAACCACGGTTATGCATCTCCGCTGTCACGCGCCGATAGCCATAGCGGCCCTTATGCTCATGAAAAATCAGTTTGATCAATTCCTTTTCATTGGCATACCTGTCAGCCGCTTTAAGGTGCTTCAGATGGTAATAGAACACAGAACGAGCCATCTTTCTCAACTCCAATAGCAAGTCAAGAGGATAATCCGACCTTAGTTCGTCGATGGTCCGCGCCCATTCAGAAGTGCTTGGGCTTTCTTTGCTTCGACTAAGGCCTTCGCTTTTTTTAGCAGTGCATTCTCCGCCTTCAGGCGGAGGTTTTCAGCTTGAAGCCTCTCAAGTTCCGTTTGCGGTTCTTTCTTCTTTGGGCGTCCCATAGGATCTTTCGGTGGTCTTCCTCGGCATTTGGATGGCTCAAGAGCCTCATAACCAGACTTGCGTACTGTGCTGACCCAACGTTGTAGTGCTGTCTTGCCAATTCTGTATTCTACTCTTACATGGGCTAAAGGTACGCCTTTTTCTAATATTAAACGTACTACTTCTTCCTTTAATTGAACCGTAGGACGGCAATGTGGTTGTTGTTCCAGTCCAGAATGGCCATAGGTGTCCCACATTCTCACCCATGCCAATATCTGAGTCTTATTGATATGATACTCTTTTGACAAGTGTGTTATTGATTCTCCCTGTTTTACCCGGCTAACGATGAGGAGCCTGTGGTCGTAACTGTACTTCATAAAAAAACACCCCAAAAGTGTCCAACTTTTGGGGTGCAGTTCAAAATGTTAGACAGCCTCGCTTTTTTATAACTTCGGCCCTTTGGCCTTCACGTTCGTCGCGGGTCGCACGAGAAGAATATGATTGCGAATAAAGTCCGATTCGGGCGGAGACACGACGTGCTCCCGTTCTTCCGGCGGTCTGACGACCTCGTCCACAATCTCCGCGTTTTCGATCTTCGGCTCATTGCGGTTATCTGCTGTTTTCGCCTGCATCTCCTGCTGCTTCTGTGCGATGTCGAGCTGAATCTTCCGAGTCAGCGACTCTGCCTCGGCCTTGAGCCGCTTCAACTCCTCCTCTTTGGGCCATACGGCTGCGATCTGTTGCTCGAAGGTCGGAATGTCGCGGGTGAATTGCTTTTTCTCTTTCTCGTAGGTCGCCATTAGTGACGGTATCGTGTCGAGCGCCCGGATAAAGTTCGTCGCCGCTGTTTTCGGCTCCGCAGCCAGATGCCCGTTGTTGAACGTGTACTTGATGCCGTCCAACCCTTCGACCATGAATTTATTGACCGTGAGCGCCAGCCCGTCTTTCTGCATTCGCTCGGTGCGGACGAGAATGCGGAAATCGAACAGCGTGCCGATTTTCTGGTAATAGTCGCCGGTATTTACGGTGCGGTCGATCTCCACGAGGCGTTTGCCATGGGCGACAATATCCGCGGATTCCACGCCGTCGATCCGCAGGGGATTGGCCCGCTTGCCTTTGGCGTCCGGCGGCGCCACCTCGTTGATATAGTCCCAGTCGCGTTTCAGACGTTCGAGCATCGCATCCCGTCGTCCAATCTCCGCCGTGTAGCGTTGCAGTTGGCTCTGCGCCTCATGCCGGGTGCGCATGAAGGTCGTCTGCTCGCTCTCCAGCGCCGCGATCCGGCCTTCGAGCTTGGCTTTTTGCAGCAGGTCGGTATTTCCCGACACCACGGCCATCCACTCCGCGAAGTTCATCCCCGAATCCTCGCTGATGGCCCCCTCGTCCAGCCGCCGCGCACCTAACCGGTTGCGCTTGAGCTGGTCGATGAACTGCTGTTTGTTGTGCAACAGATTCAATTTGTAGGCATCGAGCGTGCGTAGAACGGCATAGACATAGGCTTTGACCTTATTGCCGGCATACTCCTTGGCGACTATGTTGCCTTTCCGTGCGCCGCGGCCATTGCGCTGTTCCAGATCCATCGGCCGCCACGGAATGTCGAGGTGGTGCATGGCAACGATCCGTTGCTGGGCATTGACTCCCGTTCCGAGTTTCTGCGTCGAGCCGAAGAGCACCCGGATTTTCCCTTCGTTCATGGCGTCGAACATCGCCTGCCGCACCTTGTCGCTCGCGGCTTCCTGTACGAAGCGGATCTCCTGCGCCGGAATACCGTGGTCTTCGACCAGTTTGCGTTTGATCTCCGAATAGACGTTCCAGATGCCGGGCTTATAGGTCGAGAGATCGCAAAAGACCATCTGCGTACCTTTCTGATCTTCGTATCGCCGGTAGTATTCTGCGATGTTGGCGGCACTGCGGCTGGCCTTGTTGCCCGGTGAATCCGCATACGCGGGACTTATCAGCCGCATGTCGAGCGAGAGCTTGTTGGAGTACATCGTCACCAATAGCATCAGGGCTTTGACCTCTCCGTCGCTCAGGTCAGTGCGTCCGATATGTTCGGGATCGCCCGTCTTGGCGAAGAGCACCAGTTTGTCCAAAAACGCCTGCTGATCGTCGGTCATAGGTATCTGGCATAACTCCTCGTCCAGCTCGGGACGGTCTATTCCCACGTCTGCGGCCGTGCGGTAGTCGGTAATCTCGTTGTAGAACATGGCCAGCTCCGGAACCTTGATGAAATAGCGGAAACGCTCTTTGGAGATCACTTCGTTGGTCACCGAAAACTCGAACTCCGATGTTTTCTGCGCGAATACCGCGGCCCACGCATCGAAGCAGGGAATGTCCTGTCGCTCCAGCTCTTTGGGACGCAGATACTTGAACAGCAGATACAGCTCCGTCAGGGAGTTGGCGATGGTCGTTCCCGAAAGGAACGTCGCTCCGAGATCGCGCCCCGTGCGTTGTTGAATGGTGCGGATGGCGTACAGCAGGTTCGTGGCTTTCTTACTGCCGTCGGTATTTCCCAGTCCCGACACGCGGCTGTGGCGGGTGTTGAACATCAGATTCTTGAAGTTGTGCGATTCATCGACGAACAGATGGTCTATTCCCATCTGCTGGAAATCCACCGTATCGTCCTTTTGCGCGTCGATTGTCTCCTGCAACTCGTGGAGCTTGGCATCCAGATTCTCCTTGCGTTTCTCCAGACCGCGCAGAATCCAGCCGTCCACATGTCCGCCCTGCTTTTCGTAGGACGCCAGATTTTCATCTATATCGTCCATCTCCTGCCGGAGAATCTGTTGCTGCACCTCGGCCGACTGGGGTATCTTGCCGAACTGTTCGTGCGTAAGGATGATGCAGTCCCAGTTGTTGTTCTTGATGTCGCTGAAGATCCGCAGGCGATTCTCCGGGGTGAAGTCCTCCTTGCCGGGATAGAGCAGGCGGGCGTTGGGATAGGCCGTGCGGAATGTCCGGGCGATCTCGTGGATGTTGGCCTTGATACCGATGATCATGGGCTTGCGAGCCAGCCCCAGACGATGCATTTCATACGCCGCGACGCACATGATGAGCGTCTTGCCCGTACCGACCTCGTGGTCGATGATGCCGCCGCCGTTCTGCTTGATCATCCAGATCGCATCCTTTTGGCTGGGATACAGGTCTTCGATGCCCAGCCCCCGCAGGTCGATCCCCGGAAACTGCTGGTGGCTGCCGTCGTAGCGTGGACGAACATAACAGTTGAATTTGCGGTTGTAGAGATCGGTCAGCCGCTCCTTGAAATCGTCGGGCTGCGCATGCAGCCATTCGACGAACGCCTGCCGGATTTCGGTGATGAGCGTGTCGGCCTTCTGCCGGGCCTCGAAGTCGGGAATCCGGATGGTCTTGCCGTGTTCGTCCTTGCCGCCGTCCTTGTTGATGTTGGGCAGCGTGTTGAGCATGGCATGATGCAGCAGATCCATACCGTCGTAGACCTCGAAGTCCCCTTTGACGACGTATTTCCGGGAGATCAGAGGGCTGTACCCGTGGTTCTCGATGCCGAAGGCATCCATCTTCGCCGAATAGCTCACCGATACGGGCACCTGAAAGAAATGCTCGCAGAAGCCTTCGTAAATATCGGTCGGTATCCATCGCTCGCCGAGGTTGAAATCCAGCTCCTCGAACTCGATGCGTTTGGGTGCGGCCTCACGAAGCAGCGCGAGCGAGCGGCGGCAGGCATCGTCGTCGGGGTTCTCTTTGAGGTAATTTTCGATTCATTCGGCTTTGGCGACGACATTCCCTGCCGCGAGCCGTTCGCGGATTTCATACCCTTTGACCATCGGATTGTAGAAAATCCGGTCGCCCAGCTCGTCGATCAGCTCCTGCCGGGAACGCGATGCGAGCGACTCCATATAGGAAAACTCCACCCATCCGAACTTGTTGAGCGAGGCGGCCAGCGCCTCGGCCGCCGTATCGACGTGTTTGATCTCGTTCGGGTCGAACGATACGGGACGTCGGAGGATGTCGGAGAGCTGTTTTCGGCCTTCGACGAAGCGTTCGAGCCCCAGCACCTCCCGCCCGCCGGGATCGTTCAGGATGAAGGTGGCATTCTCCTTCTTGTTCAGATCGCCCAACAGCGCCGTGAAGTTCTCGTAACATTCGTTGAGTTTGCGCCGCAGGCCCTTGTATTCGATCTCGTTCTGCATTTCGAGCCGGTAGAGCAGCTGGTAGGTATCCCGCAGCGGGATATAGCGTTCGGCCCGGTATCGGGACAAGGTTCCCAGCTCTTCGGGATGGAACGTGCAGCCCTGTCGTGTCAGGCCGCCCAGACGCCCGACTTGCCCTTCGAACAGAACCAACGACCGCTCTTTGTAGTGCGGAAGCATCGTGCCGGTAAAGGGCCGCGGATCTTTATTCTCCGAAGCCGGCGCAGCGACTGCTGCCGGGGCATCCGTAGCCTCCGCTGCCTCCGCCGGTTGTGCGAACAGATTCCCCTGCGTGAAGAGATCGGACATGCCGGTCGTATCCGTATTGCGCCCCGCTCGCCGCCGTGATCCCAGCGGACGGCGGGCGATCGGAACGGCGGCAGCGCTGCCGAAAAGCGATGCGGCCGGAGCCGATATTTCCGGAGTCGGTGCAACGGATGCCGGCTCCGGTGGCGCCACGGATTGCGGAGCCGCGACCCGATTTTGCCTCCGGGCGGTCGGCGGCACGGTTTGCGCCTGCGGGATATGGAGCGGACGGAGATATTGCGTATATCGTTCAGTATCGAGGCGGGCTGCGAAATCGTCTGCGAGGATTCCGCGCAGCCGCTCGGCGATCTGTTCCGGGCCTCCGTCATAGTGCAGTACGAGAGCGGATTGTCCATAGAGACCTTTTTCATGCGAAACCGTCGTATGGATCGCGTGCTTGAAATCCCGGTGGTAGTCGTTCAGGTAAATTCCGTTGCCGATCTCGGACGAACTGACGAAGCGTTGCTCGTCGGGGGTAAGTTTCCGCTTTTCGCTCTGTTTCTGTAGGACGACAAGGTCGCTGGCCACTTCCGTGCCGGCATACTCCGTAAAGAGGTTGTTCGGCAGCCGCACGGCCGAGAGCAGCCGCGCATGCTCCATCAGATAGCGGCGGACGGGTTCGTTGCCGGGAGCGTCCATGACGCCCGCCGAGGTGACGAACGCCAGAATGCCGCCCTCGCGGAGCGTATCCAGTCCCTTGATGAAGAAATAGTTGTGAACGGCCTTGAGCGCTTGTCCTCGAACCGGGTCGTCGCTCTTCCGAAAGGATGCGTCGAAAATCCGGGTATCACCGAAGGGAATATTGGACGTTACCACGTCGAAATAACTGTCATAGGCCGATTCGATGGTTTGGAAACCGTCGATGACGACCTGCTCTCGTTCCCGGGCCAGTGCAGAGAGCACTTGTCCGGTCAGCAGGTCTTTCTCGAAAGAGAAGATTTCGACTTCGCCGTCGGCGGCTTCCCGGAACGACGAAGGGAAAATCCCGGCCCCGGCGCTGGGGTCGAGCAACCGCCGGGGAACGACGCCGGCATCCCGGAGCGCCTCGGCGAGTGCACGCACGATGGCCGGCGGTGTGTAGAATGCCGTCAGCGTAGAATTGCGCATGCTCTGCACGAAGTCTTTATACCGCTGTTCGCTGCCGGCATAATGGCGCAGCAGTTCGTGCAGCTCCCTCACCTGCGGGAAGAGTTCCCGGTCGGTCTTTCATTGCGTGAGGTCGTCGTTCGCAGCGGCCGGCTGTAAGACGCATTTCAACGCTCCGAAGCCGCTGTACGCAGCCAGGGCGTCTCGCTGCTGCGGGGTAAATGCCGTCGATGGAGCGAAAGCGATGCGCAGGGCGGCGATGTTCGCCTCCAGATGTTTCCTTTTATTGTATGCCATGCAGTTCGATGTGGGTTTGGATGAGTCCGGTGAGTTCCAATAGGAGATTTTTATAGGACGGGCTGCTCTCGAAGTCGTCGGTCAGGTCGTACATCTCGAACGCCTCTTCGCAGACGGGAAGCAGTTTCAGGCAGAAAGCGGTGCGCTGCCGGGCTGCGACCTCCGAGAACCATTCCGATACAACCTCGAAGATCGCGCCGTATTTCGAAAAGCGCAGGTCTTGGTACAGAACGGCGTTCGAGAGTTCCAGAGCCTCGTAGACGCTGTTGCCGTTGCGAACGGCACGTTCGTAGGTCTGGGCCGCATGGTCGCTCCGCTCGGCGATGAAGTGTTTGTCGGAGAGCAGTTCGGGATGGCTTTCGCGCAGATAAGCGGTAAGAGTTGCCGCGAAGTACGGCAACTCTTTCTCTTCTACATGTCGTTTCATAATGGCTAACCGATTTTCATGCCTTTGGGTTGTGCGCCGGGAAGCGACGGAAGACGCCGGCGGACACGCTGGCGCGGACGCGGGTTCTCCTCGCCCAGACGCGAACGGTAATTGCGAGCGTTGTTGCCGAACAGGGGTCGGTCCGTGTCGCTGTAACGAAGGTCGGTGCTGATCGTCTTGCCGCCGACTTTCATGCCGGGGATGAAGACGACCTCGTGGTTGGCCAGCTTCGCCTGGATGTCTGTACTTACCTTGACTCCGAAAACCGTATCGTGGATGCGCAGATGCGGATTATTGTCGTTGCGGAACACCACGTCTCCGCGGTTGGCGTCCACGCGGGCATGGCCCGAGATGACCCGACCGTCCTTGAGGTGGATGTCTTCGACGAGGATCTCCTTGCCGGAGCGCAGCGCCTCGATGTCGTCGCCGATCTCTTTGCCGTAAATTCGGGTGGGGAGCGTCAGCGCATCGACCGGAAGCGTCGTCAGGCGGTTCGTCGCCTCATGGACGCTGACATAACACTCGCACTCGCGGCCCGAGGTAAAATCTTTCATTTTCTTGGTGGAACCCAGATGCCCGTCGGTTTCAAGACGCTCGATCTCCTTGTCTGTGAAAAGCTCCTTATACGGCGATATTTTGTACTGCGGCTCGTCCAGACGTGTGAAGATACGGAGTTGGACATTGCCTGCATCGTCACGGATCGGCGAGACCGTGCCGAGTCCCAGATCGACCCAGCGGCCGTCCATCTTATGTTTGAGCGGCACCAGTTTGTTGGGAATACGTCCCTTGAGGATGTCGCCCATGCTTTGATTCTCCAGCAGGATTTCTTTGTTCAGGCCCAACGCCTGAATCTGATCCCACGGAAGTTCCCGTTCCTCGAACTTATAGCGGTCGGCGAACTTGGCGATACGCCCCTCGTTGTTGAGTTCGTAGTCGGAGACCTCTTTGGCCAGGGAGCCGTCCTGATCCTTGCCTTCGCGGACTTGGATGATGGAATCGAGGATACGGTCGAGTTTTTCGATTCCGATCCGGAAGAAACTTCAGCCCAGGTCGGACGGGCGTCCGTATTGGTTGCGAAGGTTCTCGAAAAAGGTTCCTAAAACCGTTCGGCTGTCGAATGAAAGGGCTCTACGCCGGTCACCCGGAGCCGTGCTCACGGTGTTGAACTCTCCCGTCTGCTCGTTCATCTCGCTGACCAGACGCAGATCGTTCGTCTTTTTGTCGAGGACGGCCAGCACGTCCTTCGATAGCTTTTCCTGTTCTCTTGCCATAATGCCAATATTAAATGAGTAAATAGAATGGTGAAAATCCGCCGGCAAGATAAGACCTTTTTCCAGTTCATAATACCAAATGCGCCCCTTCTGGCAGGAAGAGGCGCGGATTGGCAAATTTTGGCGAATTTAGTCATAGAAAAACTAAAAGTATTGATGATTATTTGTATATTAGCAATAAAATTTCATAAAGAATATGGCAATAACAGTTAATGCTGCATTTACAACTTTTAATCAAAACGTTGTAAACTTAGAACCTGATAGAACAACCCGTGCTCGGGCAAGCAGAGATTGGTTATACGATAGATTGGAAAATCTTCCCAATAACTATGGAAATTGTCCTAAAACCTACAAAGAGAAGCATATTAAATATGGCTCATTTGCACGAAATACCAAAATTAGACCATTAGATGATATAGATTTAATATACTGTTTGGCTGCCGATAATGCTACATATCAACGAATAAATTCAAAATTGTGTCATATCTATACGAATAACGCAAGTATTCGATTGCAAAATTTATCTGATAATGGATTATTGAATTCAAGAAAAGTAATTGAAGCAATAAAGGGTAGATTACAAGATATTGAACATTATAGTTCTGCTGAGATTCATAGATGTCAAGAAGCCATTACATTGAAATTGAATTCATATGAATGGAATTTTGATATTGTACCTGCATTTTATACTGTTCATGGATTTTATTTAATTCCAGATGGAAATGGTAATTGGAAACCAACGAATCCACCAATAGACCAAGATAGAATAATTGCTATAAATCAAAAACATAATGGGCAGATTAATCAAATTGTGAGAACATTGAAATATTGGAATCGCAGAGTTCAAATGCCAACTATTCCCTCATATCTTTTTGAAAATATTATTTTGAATTATTTTGCTTTACAAGCCAGTATAGATACGAATTTAAAATTGAACTTGCGCAATTTCTGGCATCATTTACAGTTTGGTATCTATGCACCAGTATTAGATCCTAAAGGTTTTGATGGCGATTTAAATTTATTACCACTGGCAGATAAAGATAAAATAGCAACAAAAGCATTAGAAGCCTATCAAAAAGCATGTGATGCAATAACATTTGAATTGAATTATGATCAAAAAAGTGCTATAGAAAAGTGGAGAGAAATATTTGGCCCAGAATTTCCAAATTATGAATAACATTGTACAATTGGAGAATAATACGTCGGCATTACAACTACTTGCTGCCCAAAGACGTTTATATCAATTAGCCAAGCGATTTGATACCTCCAACATAATAATATGTATAGCTTTAGTCGTCGCATTTTCCTATGTTGAAACAATAGTAGATATCTCAATTTTACCCTTTATTAGTTTGTACTATTTAATTGCTTTTATAATGGGGTTCATATTGGATCACTATAAAGATAAAAATATTGAACGAGCTGCAAAAATGCAACAAATGTTCGATACGACAGTTTTTGGGATGGAGTGGGATTATATTACAATAGGAAAACGATTGGATTCATCTTTTATTACAGAGTACGGTTATAATATAACAGATTCATTACGAAATTGGTATCCAGTTGAAATATCTAAATTAGAACTCAACCCGGCTATTTTAGTTTGTCAAAAAATTAATTGTATTTATGATAAAAAATTGAGATTATGCTATCGTAATGGACTTTTATTTTTCGCTTTTTTATCAGCCGTTTTAATAATTATTTTTTCGTTGCTTAATAACCACTCTCTTCATATTGTCCTATGTTCAATAATATTGCCAATAATGCCTATCGGACGATGCGCGTATTTGAAATGCAAGAGCTATAATCAGACTATCCGTAATCTCGAATCTCTCAATGAAATTATTGACGATTATTTGGATATGCCTTCTAAAATTACGTGGAAAGCGTTGAACGCAATTCAAAATAAAATATACTCTCATCGAAAAACCAATCAGCCAATTCCAACGTGGTTTTATCGTTTGATGAGACCCAAAGGAGAAAAACAGATGGGAGAATTAGTATCCAGATACATCGGGCAAATTGGAAAAGAATAACATTCTAATATTGTAAAATTTGATTTCTCTTGTTTTTATCAAGTACATCGTGTATTACTCTTTTTTATTCTTTCAATAACTTTTCCGCTAATTTTTCATCCTTCTCTATGCGTTTCATCTCGGCTTCGATAATGTCGAGTGCATCCTGCTTGATGCGGCGGTAATTCTCCTTGATTTTCTCCTGCATGATGTCTCGCCCGCTGGCGTCGAGGAACGACGATATTTCGGGTATGG
>ERZ1106963.4123-NODE-4123-length-11222-cov-3.901675_pt1 | contig 11222 bp, 5 predicted proteins | sample MGYA00403681_ERZ1106963 | MGnify/ENA primary metagenome ERZ1106963 (study PRJEB35170, sample SAMEA104062407) | human gut metagenome | biome: human gut; feature: human-associated habitat; material: faeces | place: Denmark | collected 2012-05-03 ...
GAGGCATGCTTTGCGGTAAGAAGTGGAGAGGCAGCTCTTTTGTCGATACTGAATAAAACTTTAAAGGCCATGCCGTCTGATATGCTTACCAGCGCACTTGCTATTTATGATAGCACGGCAGATAAAGTGACTTTTTTGGACTTTATAAAAGATAATTTGCTTACTGTTTTTGTCACGACAAGTCTTTTTGCACTTGGAATAATTGGCATTATTCTTGTACTTTTAAGAAAGGCAAGGAAAGCAGAGGCAGCTGCAAAGGTTGCAGCAAAAGGCAAAACAATAAACTGAATACCTATGATTGGTTGTGCGATGTACCCGACGCGGAAGGCTCGACTGATTTCGTAGAGGTTCAATTTAAAAATACCCGCAAAGGGTATTACTTGAATAGTGCTAAAATACCTTTGGAAAAAGGTGATATAGTAGCCGTAGAGGCAAGTCCCGGTCATGATATCGGTACGGTTTCTTTAACGGGTAAATTGGTTCTGCTGCAAATGAAGAAGAACAACGTGCGCACGGAAGCTGAGCCAAAACGGATTTACCGAAAGGCAAAACCGACCGATATCGAGAAATATGAGGAAGCGAAAGCAAAGGAACATGCCACTATGATTCGCTCGCGGCAAATCGCAGCCGATTTAGGATTGAATATGAAAATCGGTGATGTAGAGTATCAAGGTGACGGTAATAAGGCGATCTTTTATTATATAGCGGATGAACGTGTAGATTTCCGTCAACTAATTAAAGTGCTAGCGGAGGCTTTTCGTGTTCGTATCGAGATGAAGCAGATCGGTGCTCGTCAAGAAGCCGGACGTATCGGTGGTATCGGCCCTTGCGGTAGAGAACTTTGCTGTTCCAGTTGGATGACAAGTTTTGTATCGGTCGCTACCGGAGCTGCCCGTTATCAAGATATTTCCATGAATCCCCAGAAATTGGCCGGACAATGCGCTAAATTGAAATGTTGTATCAACTATGAGGTAGATACATATGTGGAAGCCCAGAAACGCCTTCCCTCCCGGGAGATTGTCTTGGAGACCAAAGATAATAATTACTATCATTTCAAGACGGATATTTTCAAACGGGAAATTACCTATTCTACGGATAAATCATTTGCGGCTAATCTTATCACGATTCCGGCAAGCCGTGCTTTCGATGTCATTAACATGAATAAGAAAGGCATGAAGCCGATATCTCTAGAGGCGGATACGAAGCCACAACCACCGAAACGAGACGCTCAAGATATTCTTGGGCAAGAAAGCGTCACACGTTTCGACTCTGTTAAAAAGAAAAAGAAAAAACGTCCTGCCAACAAGAATAATGGCGAGAACAATGGAAACGGGAACGGAGCTAACACCACCGCGACGGCAGTTACCAACACCGACGCACCTGTTTCTGAGAATAAGAACAACGGAGGAAACGGAGCCGGTGGCAATAATCGCCGCAACGGAGGAAATAATAGGAATAGCAATCGTGAGAATAACCGGGACAGAGAGAATAACCGGGAGAATAACAAAGATAATAGCCGGGAAAACAGTCGGGAGAACAACCGTGATAATAACAGGGAGAACAACCGAAACAATCGCCCGAAACAAAGGCCGAGAGCTAATAACGATAAGCAATCCAACAATGACAAGCCTGCGAATAATGACAAACCTCAGCAACCGATCAAACAGGCCAGACCTGATAAAACGGAGAATAGGCCAGAGACAAAGCCTGAGGCTTAAAAAGTTCATTGCCGCCTGTGTAACATGCTTCTTATGCTTCTCTTGCGAGAATGAAGCTGTATACGATCAGTATCAAGCTATCCAGAACACCTCGTGGGAGAAGAATAAGGAGTACTATTTCACTTTCTTGATTGAGGATATATCGGTTCCGTACGACCTAACCTTGGAAGTACGGAACAATAATATGTATCCGTATCAGAACCTATGGGTATTTTGCAGCGAGGAACTTCCGATAGGTCCTTTAAAAAGGGATACGATTGAATGTATGTTAGCTGATGAGTTTGGGAAATGGTATGGGGACGGGATCTCCCTGTTTCAATCCAGTTTCCCGATACGGTCTGCTTACTATTTCCCCGTTAAAGGGCAATATACCTTTAGCTTCCGGCAGGGGATGCGTAACGACCAACTTCCGGGCATTCAGGAAATCGGCTTACGGGTCTTACCTTCTTCCACTAACGCTCCTTCCGAGAAGCGTCCAAACGAAGAAAAATAAACAATAAGATCGTAAATCCCCAAAGCGAGGAACCTCCATAGCTAAAGAAAGGCAAGGGAATGCCGATAACCGGAGTCAATCCCGTCACCATGCCGACATTAATCGCCAGATGGAAAAAGAATATGGAGGCTACGCTATAGCCATAGACTCGCCCGAAAGCATTATCTTGCCGCTCCGCCAATACAATCAGACGAAGAATAAAAAGTCCGAATACGATCAATACGGCAGAGGCTCCCAAAAAGCCTTGCTCCTCGCCTACCGTACAAAAGATAAAATCCGTATCCTGTTCCGGCACATACTTCAATTTGGTCTGCGTCCCATTCAAGAATCCTTTTCCGGATAATCCTCCGGAACCGATAGCGATCTTGGATTGATTCACATTATACCCCGCCCCGCTAGGATCATCCTCCAAGCCTAAAGAGACTTTAATACGAATTTGTTGGTGAGGTTCCAATATGTCATTAAACACATAATCCACAGAAAATAGGAAACCGATAGAACCTAAAGCGAACAGAGCGATTAACGCATAATGCCATACCCAGTTTCGAATGGATAAATAGAATAAATAGATTGACGCAGCTCCTACCAAGCCTATCGATATCCAAGTGAAGTTTACCGGGACAAACAAAGAAACGACATACCCGATCAAGAATGTCGAAGCAATTCCCCCAAGCATGATCTTAACGCTTATATAATCCTTACGGACACTCCCAACTAATCCCATGGTTATTAATAAGACAAGGCAAGAGACGATTAATTCACCCAATGGGGTAATACCCACCATCACCTCTGAATATTTCATTCCCGTAACGAAAAAGACGACCGCACAAACTCCTATCAACAAAATATATCCAGTCATTCCTTCCCGGTATAACATCAGGAAGAATGCCAAGTAAACCAATGCCGACCCCGTCTCTTTCTGTAAAAGAATACAAACCATCGGCAAGAAGATCAAGAACAAAGTGATTGAGAAATTCTTGACCGTCGTTAGCTTAAAGCCATAGCCATTCATAAACTTCGCCACGGCCAAAGCGGTAGCGAACTTAGCCAACTCCGCTGGTTGCAAACGGATAGGTCCCAATACGAGCCAAGAATGCGATCCCTTGATATTAGGTGCTAAAAATATAGTGGCGATCAACAATACGATCACGCACGCATAGATCAGATAGGCGAATATATCGAAGAAGTCACTTTCCAGCATCAATATGACGAAAATAAGGGCGAGTGAGGTACCGATCCAAATCATCTGCATCCCCGGACGACCCGACGGATCGAACAAGCCAACGTTATCAAACTCGTAGCTCGCCCCACAAATACTAAACCAACCGGCGATTACCATAATCAAATACAACAAAATGGTAATCCAGTCTACCGACTTCCATATTTCCGTTTTCCTATAGCGCATTGTTCGGTAGTATTACGGCATTCATAATATATTCCTCCGTCGCCTTGTTAGCCTCGGATATTTCTCCTTTCAAATATTTCTCCAACATCAATTTACCGATAGGCACCGCATAGGTAGCACCGAATCCGGCGTTTTCCACAAACACGGCAATGGCGACCTTCGGCTTTTGATAAGGAGCGAATCCCATAAAAATAGAATGGTCCTTACCATGCGGGTTCTCCGACGTTCCCGTCTTTCCACAAACCTCGATATCCGGTAAAGCCGCCCCACGACAGGTTCCACCATAAGCGGTTCCCGTAACAGCCCCTCGCATACCCTCGGCAATATAACTATAATAATGCGTATCCACCGATGTATAATGCCTCTTACTATATAATGTATCCAGCGGAGTGTCTTGAATCTCTTTCACGACATGCGGAGTAATATAATATCCCCGATTAGCGACAGTAGCCGCCAAATTACAGATTTGCAAAGGCGTAGCCAATATCTCACCCTGACCGATAGCGATCGAGATAACCGTACTGGAATTCCAACGTCCCCGGTACACCTTATCGTAGAACTTACTATTCGGAATGAACCCTCGCTTCTCCCCCGGAAGATCGATTCCCAGCTTATAGCCATACCCCATAGAAACCATATAATTCTTCCAAACCTCAAAAGCCTCCTGTACCGACGGATATCGCTTCCGGCTGTCGATCATATCATGCAGTCCCCAAGGGAAAAAAGAGTTACAAGAGGTCGCCAACGCCCCGACCAGATTCAGAGGAGACGGATGCCCGTGACAAGCCGGCTTACCTCCCCGGAAGGTATATCCATGCGCACAGGTATATTGAGTTTCCGGAGTAATCACCCCTTCTTGCAAGAAGATCAAACCTTGAGTCGGTTTAAATGTAGATCCGGGAGGATATTGCGCCATGAGCGGGCGGTTGAATAAAGGTTTCAACGGGTCCTTCTGCAAAGCCACGTAGTTCTTTCCCCGCTGGCGCCCGATCAAGATACTCGGATCATATGTAGGAGCGGAAACCATACAAAGTACCTCCCCTGTCTCCGGCTCTATCATCACGATACCCCCTAATTTATTCTGCATTAACTTCTCCCCATAAGCCTGCAAGTCCATATCCAAGGATAATTTCAAGTTCTTGCCGGATTCAGGCTGGATATCGTGCATGCCTTCCTCGTATCGCCCCTTGATACGTCCGTGAGCGTCACGCAACAGGATCTCGACTCCTTTCACGCCCCGCAAATATTCCTCGTACGATTGCTCGATCCCGGTCCTGCCGGAGTAATCGCCTTGTGTATAATAAGCGTCATTCTCTATATCTTTCCGGTTTACCTCGCCGATATTTCCCAGCACAAGAGCGGCATTGGGATACTCGTATTGGCGGATCGTGCGATTCTGGATATAGAAGCCGGGAAATTTGTATAACTTCTCCTGCAACACGCCATATTCTTGTGCGGAAAGCTGGTTCATAAATACTTGAGGGACATAGGAAGAATAACCGGGATTTAACCGCCGGTTCTTAATATCCGCTATACGTTTGAGGAATTGCTCTTTCGTGATGCCCAGCACATCACAGAAATCGAGGGTATCGAAAGGCTGTATCTCACGCATGATAAGCATCACGTCGTAAGCGGGCTGGTTATAGACCAATAATTTACCATTACGATCGTACATCATACCCCGGGAAGGATATAAGGTTTTTTTCAAGAAAGCGTTACTATCCGCCCAAGCTTTATAATCGTTGTCGACCACCTGAAGGATGAACAAACGGATAATAAAGATGATAACCAACAGGATCACCGCCCCACCTAAGACATAGCGCCTGTTCTCAAACTCATACTTGGTATTATTCTCCACTTTTCTGAGACTCTATATTGAATGCTTCTACCGTACAAATCAATAAGGTTGTCATCACCACGCTCGAGAGGATACGGACAACCAGAAACAACGGGTCAAATAAAGTCAACGACTCAATCACAAAAAGAGTCGTATGTTGTATCAACACAAACGATAACACATATCGGAAAAAGCCTCCGAAACCAAAGGTCTTATAAGACGGGTAAATACCTTCCGGCAAATCTTTCCCCATGAATACACGGATTAAGGGCTCCCTGCAAAATCCCGCCAATGTACAGGCGGCCGCATGCATACCCGGTGTGTTGCTGAACGTATCGATAACCACCCCGGCTATGAAAGAGAAGAAAACGACTTGCGTCCGTGAGCTACCGACCGGCATCTTAATAATGAAATAGAGATACAGAAACGGGGTAGCGATCCGCAAGAAATGAATGTTGTTCAAGATCAAGACCTGAATCAACACAAACACCACGAAATATATGAAACCACGCAGTAAATTATTAATCATTTCTTTTCGCCTCTTGTTCTACACCAATTTGCTCCGTCTGACGGAAATTCTTGATAATACGCACGTTGTTCAACGCTTGAAAATCCGTAGCCAACTCTACCTGTAATGAATAGAAATTATCATCGTGTTGTTTCTCGAAATCAGCGACCGTACCTACGATAATACCCGAGGGGAATACGGCGGAGTAACCGCTCGTCACGATCGTATCGCCTTTCTGGAACTCCACATGGCGCGGCAACTCATCGAGGTTGGCGTACAGCGTATTGCGTCCATTCCAGCTTAATGACCCGAAATAACTACTACCTAATACCTTACAACTCAACCGGAACTTAGGATTCAGCAACGGAATGATCACGGAGAAATGATCGGAAACCGTCGATACGATACCCACCACACCTCGTTCCGAGACAACTCCCATATCGGGCATGATCCCGTCCAGCTTCCCTTTATCCACGGTAATATAATTAGACAAATGCGTGACACTGTTGTTCACTACATCCGCCACGACAAACGAATAAGGAAATTGCTCCGTCGAATCCGGCGCGAATCCCTTAAAACTAACCGTATCCGCAATCAGCGCATCTAACTGATCTTGCAGATCCAGCATTTGCAATTCCAACTGTCCGTTACGCTCCAATAACTCCTTATTGATATCCCGAAGATTCAAATAAGAAGTAACAGATCCGGATATCGAGGCGATATATCCTGTCACGACATTCGCTGAACTGAATATAATATTCCGTTGGTACGCGTTATTACGATAGACCAACATCAACGAAACAGCCTCAAGCAGAATGAACAAAAACCAATGCCTCTTCCCGATCAGGAACTCTAGTAACTTACGCATAGGAATTGAAAACTGAAAGTTGAGAATTGAAAATTGAAAAGAACTAGACCTATCGGCTCGCTAATTTTCAACTTTCAATTCTCAATTCCCAATTATTTACTCTTATCGGATTAAGAAATTAAACTTCTCAATATTCTTCAAAGCGACTCCCGTACCTTTCGCCACGGCATGCAACGGATCCTCGGCGATATGGAACTGGATATTCATCTTATCCCGCAAGCGCTTATCCAAACCGCGAAGCATAGCGCCACCGCCAGCCAAATAGATACCGTTTTTCACGATATCGGCATATAACTCGGGAGGGGTTTGCTCCAAGGCACTCAAGATAGCCGCCTCGATCTTCGAGATAGACTTATCCAAACAGTGGGCGATCTCCTGATAAGAGACGGGTACCTCCATCGGTAAGGCAGTCATCTGATTCGGGCCGTGAACCACATAATCCTCCGGAGCGTCCTCCAATACAGTAAGCGCGGAACCCACGTTGATCTTGATACGCTCGGCCATACGCTCACTCACCTTCACGTTGTGTTGGCGACGCATATACTCCACGATATCAGCCGTTAAATCGTCACCCGCCATACGGATTGATTTATTCGACACGATACCACCTAAGGATATGACAGCGATCTCGGTAGTACCACCTCCTATATCCACGATCATATTACCCTCGGGGGCCAAGACATCTATACCGACACCGATAGCGGCAGCCATCGGCTCAAAAACCATGTACACATCACGTCCACCGGCATGCTCGGCAGAGTCTCGCACGGCACGTATCTCTACCTCCGTACTACCTGAAGGGATACCGATCACCATACGTAAGGACGGAGCGAACCAGCGCTTCCTTCCGCTCGCCATCTTGATAAAGCCGCGAATCATTTGCTCGGCAGCGTAGAAATCCGCGATAACTCCCTCACGAAGCGGTCGTACGGTACGAATATTCGGGTGCGTCTTCTCGTACATCTCACGGGCCACCTTACCGACAGCCAGCACCTTGTCCGAGCGAGCATCCAAAGCAATCACCGAAGGTTCGTCTACCACCATCTTATCATTACACGTGATAATGGTATTAGCGGTACCCAAATCTATGGCAACTTCTTGTGTGAAAGAAAACAATCCCATTAGTCTTATTATTAATGTTTAAAATGACGAACACCTGTCTTCACCATAGCCAAACCATGTTGGTTACAGTACTCGACAGACAACTTATCATTGATAGAGCCTCCCGGCTGGATTACGGCCGTGATACCTGCTTGGTCTGCGATCTCAACGCAATCGGGGAACGGGAAGAAAGCGTCGGAAGCCATCACGGCGCCATTCAAGTCGAAGCCGAATGATTTAGCCTTCTCTATGGCTTGTCTCAAAGAGTCCACACGAGAGGTCTGCCCGATACCGCTGGCGCAAAGCTGCTTGTTCTTCACCAAGGTGATCGCGTTGGACTTGCTGTTCTTCACGATTTTGTTGGCGAACAACAGGTCCTCAACCTCCGAGGCTGTCGGCTGCTTATCCGTCATAGGCTCCAAATCCGCCTTACCTTGGATGCTCAAGTCCTTCTCCTGCATCAAGACACCATTCAATAAAGAACGGAACTGCATCGGGCAAGTCTTGCAATCCTTACGGATCAAGATGATACGGTTCTTCTTCTGTTGAAGTACCTCCAATGCGTCAGCGTCGTAAGCCGGGGCGATAATCACCTCGAAGAAAATCTTGTTGATTTCCTCGGCCACTTCCTTGTTAATCGTAGTATTCGTGATCAAGATGCCACCGAAAGCGGAAACCGGGTCACCAGCCAAAGCCTCTTTCCAAGCCTCAACCACATTACCGCGGGAAGCGATACCGCAAGCATTATTATGTTTTAAGATAGCGAACGTCAGCTCGTCGAACTCATCGATCAAGTTCACGGCAGCGTCGATATCTAATAAGTTGTTGTAAGAAATCTCTTTTCCATGGATTTGATCGAACATATCGTTAAACTTACCATAGAACTTAGCGGCTTGATGAGGATTCTCGCCATAACGCAAATGCATCGGACTATCTACCGTTGCACGGAAATGGGAACCTTTGCGGCCATCAAAATAATTGAAGATAGCGGAGTCGTAACCCGAGGAAACGGCGAACGCCTCTTTGGCGAACCATCTACGATCCTCGATGCTTGTCTCAGCGCCCTTCTCGTTCAAAAGATCCATCAACGGCTGGTATTGAGCCTTGGAAGCTACGATTACCACATCCTTGAAGTTCTTTGCGGCGGCACGTATCAAAGAGATACCGCCTATATCTATTTTCTCAATAATTGCTTGTTCCTCAGCGCCGGAAGCGACAGTCTCCTCGAAAGGATATAGGTCAACGATAACCAAGTCAATCTCCGGGATCTCATATTCAGCTAATTGTTTCTGGTCATTCTCGTTCTCACGGCGAGCCAAGATACCACCGAATACCTTCGGATGAAGCGTCTTCACACGACCGCCCAAAATAGACGGATAAGAAGTCAAGTCCTCTACCGCATCACAAGGCAAACCCAATGACTCGATAAATGATTGAGTACCACCTGTTGATACAAAGCTCACACCCTCGCTATGCAATTTCTTTAGGATTTCGTCCAGCCCGTCTTTGTGAAACACAGAGACCAAGGCACGTTTCATTCGTTTCGTTGCAGCCATCTTTCTATTTTCGTTTACTTTAATGTTTTAGAGCACAAAAGTAGATATTTATTTCCAATCCAGCCTTATTATTCAGATAAAAACAAGGCAACCATACCAAATTTCATCCATAGCCAAAGAAACATGAATCCATCGCACATGATACGGGAGACGGGGCACGCCCCATCTCTACAACCTATGACATTGCCCTAAGATAATGAGATTTCCTTTGTTAATAATAGAAGATCGCCCAATTTGACATTCTGACATTTTGTATTCTAAAGCTCCAGAGAATCGAATATTTCGCCCCAGAGTACAGTCGGTTTCCATATTTGAGAATAAAAATCAGCAATTAGTTATCTTTCAAGGACATATCATTTTTGGAGCTTTTATTCTAGCGAGGATTCCCGTCTCTTATCACCCTCAAACATACAAACAATAGACTTCTTATTCGAAAACAATAGACTTTTCACTCGAAAACAATAGTGTTTCGCTCCGAAAACAATAGCATTCGCAGTCGAAAGCAACTAACAACGCCGCCGTAAACACCCTACAACTGGATCGTAACAACCTTACAATGCCTATCCGCAGACCCGAAAACCGGCAAAAACCGACCTTTTTCGCTCTCCTTTCCCTCCAGTTCACCCTGCCTATAAAAAGGCATTGTCAGCGTAAAACGCCAATCCTGACCAAATAGTCATAACAAAGCGCCTCCCACTGACAAGTCATCACCCCACAGAAAGCTATCGGCCTCCCGTGATTGCAGAGAGAAGCCTAGGTAGGAAGCGCCGAAGCATGGCATAGAAAGCCAAGCAGATCAAAATAGCTCCCAAAGCAACCCCGAAGTAAATCCCAATAATCGCCCATTCTGCAGAAGACCGGAAGAACCATAATATCAATCGATATATAAAGATCTGCACGATAACATGAGAGGCAAAGACAAAGAAACTAGCCCCCTCCAAGAAGGAGTTAGTCCGCCAAAGAGCCTTTTCCAATCCATACGCCGAAAGAGAGATCGCAAAGACACAGCCCACAAGAATGCCTACATTATGCACATAAACATTCCATCCTAATTCCTTTGAAAGAAGATCCGCTAAAGCCAAAACCACATAAAGCAATGCCGCCCCCGTAATAAAGGACGCGTCTCCACTACAAAATTCCGCCGATGCACGCTATAGAAAGCACCAAGCGAGAAAAAGAACCAAGCGGTCGGACTTAAACCCGGCGAACTGACCCCATCGTAAATGAGCCAAAGAAAGCCAAGTAGCGCTAACGCATATTGCCGTAAATAGCGTACCATAGCATACACCAATGGCGAGAATACCACCAATACCATCAAATCACGGATAAACCACAACGGATAGTTGATCGGCATCGGCATTCCTCCCGGCTCACTAGGTTCTCTCGCCCAAAAGATATCCCACCAATCACACCATCCGTTATCCAGCACAGGTTTAGCCTCACCGGAAAGCACAGATGGAAACAAAAGTTCTATCAAGAGGTGCAAACCCACCAATGCTCCATTCCAAAATAGATAAGGCAACAGCAAGGTTTGTGCCCGCTTTCGCAATTTAGAGCCATACATAGGCCAACTAAAGGAACTCTTATAAAAGAACAGATAACCGGATATCAAGAAAAAAAGGGGTACGGCAGTACGTGCCAGCACTTGAGAAAACAGGTCCGCTATTAATTTATAAATGGGATATTCATCCATTACGGGAACCTTAACACCACCTATCGGCAATTCTTTATAATAG
>ERZ1106963.4126-NODE-4126-length-11218-cov-8.820120_pt1 | contig 11218 bp, 9 predicted proteins | sample MGYA00403681_ERZ1106963 | MGnify/ENA primary metagenome ERZ1106963 (study PRJEB35170, sample SAMEA104062407) | human gut metagenome | biome: human gut; feature: human-associated habitat; material: faeces | place: Denmark | collected 2012-05-03 ...
TTGTGTACTTTCTACACCTCTTTTTAGACTACCGTAAATGAAAGCGTTATCGAAAAAGTTCAAAAGCCGGAAGAAGTATTACAAATGAAAGGAGGCTGAAAGGGTGGTGGCACGATGTCCATTCACTACCGGAACCACCATCAACAGGACGTTTCAGCGATAGATGAAAGGAGGAAGGAAGAAAACGGCATAATCATTGGTGGATGTCAGAATTCAGGACGATGTACTTTAGAATAGTTAAAAAGCTATCCGGGTACTAACCTTTTGTTGTATCTTAAAAATATTTTATTCATCTTTGTCTAAACTTAAATACTATTTTTTATGAGAAACACCATATTGATATTGTGTATACTTGCATTGTCAGGCTGCACAAGCCAGTCGAAAAAGCAAAGTGATGAAAGTGAAGAGACAGCCTTTGTCTTGGATTCCACCATCAGAATCGGCGATGCCATCGAAAAGGCACTGCCATCCATGAAATTATCCAAAGTGGTGGACAGTATCGTATATGTGCCTTTGGAAACAAAAATATATTTGACCAACGGGTTACTACAGTATGTAAAGCCCTATTGGTGTGCATTTCCCGGACGCTTATTCGATGCTAAAGGAAAATATGTCAAGCAAATAGGAAAACTGGGAGGCGGACCGGGAGAAGATACCAGTCCATGGGGCTATATGGTTACTTATGACGAAAAACGCGGCTTATTCTATACACAGGGAAACAAAATCATACAATATGACAAGAACGGGAAGTTTACAGGAGCAGAAAAGACGATACAATATACAAGCGGAGGCATGATCAGTGGCGGTTCTTTGACAGGCCTGGCAGGTATGGCAACAGCTGACAGCCTATATATGCTTGTCAATTATCCCGATTCTGCATATTGGATGAATACGAATCTCGACATTGTGTATAGCGAACGTATTCCGCTAGACAGCAGCCTGCATCAGCCGGCCAATGTTTATGCTCAAGGTATCCAATATGAGTTTTCGGACTACGACGGACATACCTTATTCTATAATTTCTTTACCGATTGCATGTACACAGTAACCGATAATGGACTAAAAGTGAGATGGAAATTTGATATGAAAGATTTAGGGCCGGACAAACGTGCTTTCCTCAATGACTATATGACACATATCACAGGAATAGTGAAGATATCACGCCAGGCAAAGGGGGATGAAAAGACTAAAAAACTTCTTGCTGAAAACAGTGAATATGCCAAACTGGTAGACAATAAAAAAAGGATACTCAATGCATACGAATCCGAACGCTATGTGGTGATGCAATGGATGAACATTATTGCCTATGAAGGTATACGAAAAAAACATTCCCCTTATTTATTAGCCTTCCTTGATAAGACCAACGGAAATACTTTTGCCATATCACAACATCTGACTGATGACATTGACGGTGGAAAACCTTTTGAGTTAAGACTGGGAGTACACAATGGCGCCATGGTCAGCTGGATATGGCCTTATGAACTGAAAGATTATATTGCCCAACAGAAGGAAAAGGGCGAATGGGTAAGCGAGAGACTGGTAGCGTTAGCTGATGGATTGAAAGAAGACGACAACCCTGTATTAATTATGGCTTATTTAAAGAAGAAATAATAATAGATTTTATCATAAAAACTACCTTTAATACAATGAAACTAAAATTTATACCCTATATCCTCTTCTTTTTATTGGCGGCTTCGTGCCAAGAAAAAGGGAGTAAACCTGACACTATACAGCAGGAATACAAACCGCACATCATTGATTTAAGTGAAGCGGAGTATTCGGAAGAGCCACAACTGTTGTCTGATTTTGTAGAAAGCATAGAATATATAAAATTTTCGGAAGAACCATTGATTCCCGATTTAGTCTTTACATATCCGGTTGAGGATAATGAAGGAAATTTGTATTTGGATAGCAGTAATGGTATTCATAAATATACCCCAAGTGGTCAATATGTGAAATCACTCTTCAAGAAAGGACAAGGGCCGGGAGAACTTGCCTCCAAAATCGGACGATCTATCTTTAATATAGAGAAAAACTATGTATTGGTTACAGATTATGGTAAAATGGATTATCAGAAATTCTCATTAAACGGTGATTTTCTAGGAACTGAGCCATACCAACTAGAGACTGTATCAAAAGCCATATTTGCCTTTTGGAAAAATACCGAGCTTTATAGTTATATAAGAAATGCTCCTTATGAACAACATTCTAAAGTTAATCCAGACAGTCTGTATTTTTTCACAGTTCGAAACTTGGATACGGATTCTGTCATTTTCAGGCTAAAGAACCACCATTTTGACATTAAGGGAGAAGTAATTGGTCCCCGCATTGCTATTCAAGCTGCTCCGGCCTATAGGGGCATTATAAGTGATTCATTATTATGGGTAAAACCGGTACATGTGGATACGGTCTTTTGCACAACAAACTGGAAAGATTTGCGTCCATTCTATATCATAAAACAGTCTCCAGACGCAGCAGACTATGAATGGTTTACAATATGTTGGGCAGGAGTAAACAATTACTCCACGAGTGAACTTCTTAATAAGAAGCAGTTATCAGGTGTATGGGCATTAAAGAACGGCTTATTGTATGCCTATTTTCAAGGTGAAGAAAAAAGCGGACACGGTTTTTGTCCTGCTGATGGAAAAGCCAAAACCTATTCCAAATTGTTCAAGAATGATGTAGATAAATATTGTCCTTCCATTGATTTCAGTATACCGATGAACATAAGCTCTCTCTTTTGCAAAAACGGTTATCTCTATATGTTGGTAGATGCTTTCAAATTCTTTGAAGAAGGTGCGAAGCCTCCTTTTCCTGATTTGAAAGAAGACAGTAACCCGGTATTGGTGAAACTTAAATTGAAAAACGGGAAAAGGAGATATGTTTGACAACACGAAAAAAATATCCTCACTACCTCCGGTTGGATACCATGCACTGTGATCTCCACTTACCTGTGGATGATAGCCAAAGTTTTCCTGCTTCTTCCTTGTGGCTCTACCATATTTTTGATAACTTGCCACTGTTTTTCAGTCTGGTTAGTTGGATAGTAGCTCATAACTTATTCGAGCAGAGATATTTAAGTTACAAAATACTATTAACTAACTGATTGATAAATGGATATTGATTATTTAATAAAAACAGTTTCTTATTAAATCTATGAAGAAAAACCTGCTTGCTATTGCAGCATTTGCTTTGTTACTGACCTCGTGTGAAACCAAATTGGTAGAAAAGGTAGACCTTATTCCGCTGGCGGAAAATGTAGAAATCCATAAAGGTGCTTTTCCATTAAGTAATTTACAAAGCATACAAGTACCCGATGAGTGGAAACTCACCGCAGACAATTTTGTGAAAGACTTGCAAAAAACAGCCTCGTTAACCGTATCGTTAACTGATTCGGAGGGTAGTTTGGTAATCGTTAAAGACGAGTCACTTTCTGCCGAAGCTTATCGGCTGAATATAGAGAAAAACCGGATTAAAATAGAAGCCGGCGATATACAAGGTGTCAATCATGGTTTGGCCAGTTTACTCCAACTGATTATGACTGCAAAAGATGCTCAATTACCGGTGCTCACCATACAGGACAAGCCTGCATTCGGTTACAGAGGATTGATGCTGGATTGTGCCCGTCACTTCTGGACGGTAGATGAATTGAAGGAAACACTTGACCACATGGCCTTTTTCAAACTCAACACCCTTCATATGCATCTCACTGATAATCAAGCCTGACGATTATCTATGGATAAATATCCCGATTTAGTAAAAGAAGGTACCTATTATTATGACTTTCCCGAATTGTCCGGAAAATATTATAGCAAAGAGGACTTGAAGGAAATCGTAACCTATGCCGGAACACGGGGAATTGAGATTATCCCGGAAGTGGATTTGCCCGGGCATAGCATTGCATTGCTTGCCGCATTGCCTGAGCTATCTTGTCGGGGAGGAAAATTCGAAGCTACTCCCGAGGAACGTGACTGGAACAAACGCAAACGTGGCAATGAAAATATGATTTGTATCGGCAATCCTCAGTCATTCGCTTTTGCGGAAGATGTAATAGATGCACTTATCGAAATTTTCCCTTCGCAATATATACATTTCGGAGGGGATGAAGTTCCTACTGATATTTGGGAAAAATGTCCCAAATGTATGGCACTTTACAAACGCGAAGGAATGAAATCTCCGGGGGAAATTCAGGATTACTTCACTCGTAAAATGAGTGACTTGATTCGTTCTAAGGGTAAAATAATGATAGGCTGGGGTGAAATCAATGACAGACATGCAGCCGGTCCGAATGATGTATTGACTATTTGGAGGGATAATGGTGTGGAAAAGCAGAAGATTGCCTTGGAACATGGCATATCTGTTATCATGTGTCCTCAACACGGTTGCTATTTCGACTGGGGGTATGCCGGAAACTCTACCCGTAAAGTCTATGAGTGGAATCCCGTATCAGAAGGAGTCACTGCTGAACAACAAGCGTTGATAAAAGGAGGACAGGCTGCCTTGTGGACTGAACGCATCACTACTATGGACCGTGTGGAATGGATGCTTTATCCGCGTATCTGTGCCTTGTCGGAGGTGCTATGGAGTGAACCTTCTGCCAGAAATTGGGATGATTTTTATCAACGTATTACTACGTTTTATCCTGTTATGAAGAAACTGGGTATCAATTATTATGAAGATGATGCCATGAATGAAAAGGAGTTTGTTCCGTCAAACGAAAAGCCTGCTTTGGTTCGTAATGCACATATCGACACCAATATTCCGGGAAATCCTCCTTACCATGCAGAATATGCTTTTGATGGTAAATCGAATACTTTCTTCTGGGGTGGAACGTCCGTGGGACCGGAGCATTATTTTACAATCGTTTTAGGTGAACCGATGAAAGTAAATGAAGTGAAAGTCATAACAGGCGATTCCAAAGATTATATCACCATGGCCGATCTTTTGATTAGTGAAGATGGTGAGAAGTTTGTGAAAGTAGGTAAATTTGATGATCTGGGACAAGCATCGGCTACACCGGATGCTGCCAAAACAATAAAAGCAGTCAAGATTCAAATAACCGGCCAACATACTTGCTGGCCAATCATCAAAGAAATTATCTTGAAATAGAAGTGCTGTTACTGCTACCACCCATCCTTTCAAAACCGACGATAAACCGAACGTTTTGTGAGGTGGTGGTAGCACAAGCACTACCAAAAGTACTATTTGTATATCAAAAATATGCAAGGAATCTTAGACAAGTCGGGCAGTTTTCCCTGCCACTCTTTTACTGTCTTGGTCTTGATATATTCTCCTTCACAAGTGATATTGGCAGCAATGCACAACTTGGTTTGAGGACGACAGTTTTTCAGAATATCTTCCGCCATCTTATTGTTTCGGTAAGGAGTTTCAATAAAGAGCTGCGTTTGGTCTTCTGAGTAAACGCGCTGTTCCAATACCTTAATCCGCTTGGCTCTTTCGCCCGGTTCAATAGGAAGGTAACCATGGAAAGCAAAGCTCTGACCGTTAAAGCCCGAACCCATGACAGACATAATAATGGAAGAAGGCCCTACCAACGGAACCACTTTCAGATTCTTGCGCTGGGCAATGGCTACCACATCGGCCCCCGGGTCGGCAACGGCAGGACAGCCGGCTTCAGAAATAACTCCCATAGACTCGCCCGACATTAACGGTTTCAAATAGCCGGAAATGTCTTCGGGTGAAGTATGCTTGTTTAATGGATAGAATGTAAGTGAATCAATATCAATGCTACGCTCCACTTTCTTCAGAAAACGACGGGCAGAACGCACGTCCTCGACTATAAAATGCTTGATACCAAGGATTATTTCCTTGTTGTATACCGGTAATACGTTCTCAACGGGAGTGTCGCCCAAGGTAACGGGCAACAGGTATAATGCTGTTTCCATAATTCTGTTCTTATCAGGGCTTGAAATCAACTTCACTCAATATGCGGCGATAATCGGTATCGTTCAATAAATCATTTATGGTTACGTCGTCATGAGTCTTCATATATTCGTCTATCAGCAAAATGCCCATCCATACACCGATACTTGCCGGGGTTCGCTCACCTGTCATAATCGGTATAAAGGGATCTTTACGAATATAGCTGCGCACAATCAACGGATCGGTAGCATCCAGATGTCCGTTGTCCAGCATACCTTGCCATAAGGCTGATTTGTTCTTCCTGCACCATTCCGCCTCTTTCTCGTCATATCCCATCTCTTTCTCAAATGATTCATAACCCAATATACGGGCTACTACCCAATTGATTTTTCCCCTGTGCAAGATCATATCGAGCAAGGTACGTCCGGGTCCCCAAGGCATGGGATATTCACTCAATAAATAAAAGGTGAAACAATCCGGAACAATGCGGTCGGGCTCCATGCTGCGGCATTGGTAATCGTAGTAAAAACGTTTATAGAGGGGATAGTCGGCCCCCATATATTTATCTATGCTGAACCCTACGATACTGTCTCCTACCACTACCGACTGGTTGAGAGCAGAAAGTTGGGCATAGAAATGAGGAACGGGCAAAGAGGGAACTTCTTTCTTCAACTGTTTGAAGCCTTTGGTGAGTTTCTTCTCTATCCAGCCCATATCCTTGAATTTTTCTTCGGCATCCTGTATCAATACCAATAAAGTGGTATCGGCATAATACTCCATCAGACGGTCGTTTATCTTATTGTCATCCACTTCGCCAATGGCCAGCACATCTTCTATCAGGAGCTTGGTGGCTTGCGGAAAATCAGTATTCATCTTTTGCAGTGCCGAAAGGTTGTTCATAGTCACATACTCAAACAACAAACGGTCATAACGGGCTACTTTTATATTCAATTCGGCAGAATCGCTACTCTTTCCTCCGTTCCAATGGCAAGAAGAAAGAGCAACGAGACATACTAATATGAATATAACTTTGCGTATCATCGGTGATTATCCGTAAATGATATTTCCGTTTTCGTCTTTATATTCATCCAATCCCTTTTCGTAAGTTGCCATGGCACGAAGGCTCATACCCACACTGGAGAAACCTCCGTCGTGGAAAAGGTTCTGCATGGTCACTTTGCGGGTGAGGTCGGAGAACATTACGATACAATAATCCGCGCATTCATCGGCAGAAGCATTGCCCAGCGGAGACATACGATTGGCAAAATCGAACAGTTTGTCCATGCCTTTCACGCCCGAACCGGCAGTGGTCATGGTCGGTGACTGAGAAATAGTGTTCACACGCACATGATGTTCACGTCCGTAGATATATCCGAAGCTGCGTGCAATAGATTCCAATAATGCTTTTGCATCAGCCATGTCATTGTATCCGTAGAATGTACGCTGTGCAGCTACGTAGCTCAAAGCCAAGATAGAACCGTATTCTGCAATAGCATCCAGTTTCTTGGCTGCCTGAATCATTTTGTGGAATGATATGGCAGAAATATCTAAAGTCTTGCCCAGCATATCATAATCGAGGTCATCGTAAGTACGTTTTTTACGAACATTGGGAGACATACCGATAGAATGCAAAACAAAATCTATCTTGCCACCCAGCACTTCCATTGAACGCTTGAATACATTTTCCAAATCTTCTACACTCGTAGCATCAGCAGGAATCACTTCGCAATGCAGCTTGTCCGCCAAAGCCGAAACTTCACCCATACGAACTGCCACCGGAGTATTGGATAATGTAATGACAGCACCTTCCTCAACAGCTTTTTCTGCTACTTTCCATGCAATGGACTGTTCATTTAATGCACCAAAAATAATACCTCTTTTTCCTTTCAACAAATTGTAACTCATACCTATATTAGTGTTAAATTAGTTTGCAAAGATACAAACAATAAATGAATTATGCCTCATTTTTGCACACAAATGCAAAAAGAATGCAGTTTTAAAACAGTTTTTCGCCTCCAAATGTTTTAAAATAGTGAATATACAAAAAAGATACGGATTATGCAGACTTCATTGTTCTTTTACCCCTAAAGAACCGATATTCTCTACACATCCGTATCTTTATATTTCTATATATACCGTTTATCCCAAGAACGAAATCAATACACCGGCAGCTACTGCCGAACCGATTACTCCAGAGATATTACTAGCCATACAATACTGAAGTACATGATTCTTCGGGTCATACTTCAATGCTATTTCATTGGCCACACGGCTTGCCATCGGCACAGCACTCAGGCCACATGCACCAATCAACGGATTTATCTTTTTCTTGGTAAACAGATTGAATATCTTCACAAAAAGAATACCACCGGAAATAGACAGGGCAAATGCCAGGAAACCGCCAATCACGATGCCGATGGTTGTCCAGTTGAGGAATGCTTCGGTAGTCATAGTAGCGCCCACCGAAAGTCCCAGAAAAATGGTGGCGGCATTCATGATGCTGTTTGATGCCGCATCGAACAAACGCGAGGTATCGCTGCCAATCTCTTTCACCAAATTACCAAACATCAGCATACCAATCAAAGGCACTGCACTCGGTACGAACAAGGCCACGACTGTAGTAACGACAATCGGGAAAAGAATCTTCAGCACACGCAGGTTTTTGATTTCTGTCTTTGAAGGATATTTCTTTTCTTGCTCTTTCATATTGATACTCAATTCCTTCTTGGTACACCACAGTTTGACCACCAAAGGAATGATAACCGGAACCAAAGCCATATAAGAATAAGCTGCAATGGCAATGGGACCTAACAGATGAGGAGCCAGCTTGATGGTGGTAAAGATAGCTGTCGGACCGTCAGCACCACCGATAATACCCAGTGAAGCAGCTTCCTTCGGTGTAAAGCCCATCAAAATGGCTACCAGCAATACGGTGAAAATGCCCAACTGTGCAGCTGCACCGAAAATAGAGAGCCGCAGGTTACGAAGCATCGGACCAAAATCCGTCAGAGCACCCACACCCATAAAAATAATAGGAGGCAGGAAGCCTGTCTTTATCAACATATAGTAGATGAAGTTCATCAAACCGAGATCATGGGCAATTTCATGCAACGGCATCTCCCAAATATTCTTCATCACGCCATTCACCATTACCATGCCGTTTTCATCGGCTTGGACTACGCCCATTTCACCTCCGGGGAAGTTGGCCAGCAATACTCCGAAAGCAATCGGAATCAGCAATAACGGCTCATACTTTTTCTTAATACCCAGATAAAGCAAGATGAACGCAATGGCATACATTATCAGGAACTGCGGTTCGGCAATAATATTGCTGAAAGCAGTCATTTCATATAGTCTTGCAAATATATCTTCCATTATAATATCTTCATTAATACGTCATCTTCCGACACAGAATCACCCGAATTTACACAAATGGCAGTGATGGTTCCGTCATATTCGGCACGAATCGCATTATATGTCTTCATTGCCTCTACATAACAGATAACTTCGCCTTTTGCCACTTTATCACCTACCTTCTTCGGGGTTTCCTGTGCATTCTTTACCAAGAAGAATTTTCCTTCCAACGGAGAAAGGATATCTTTTCCTTCGCCCACCGGAGCAACAGTTTGAGCCGCCGGAGTACCTCCTGCAGCAGCATTGAGGGTAGCAGGGTCTACGGCACCGTAAGCTACTGTGACACGATAAGGTTGACCGTTTACATCTACCGTCAATACCTTTGTTTTGTTCTCTGCTTCGACAGGAGCCGTTGCATTGGCTTTTTCTTCCCGGCGTTTCTTCACATCCGCCAAGAAGTCTTCCTTTGCCTTTCCACTCTTATAAGCCTCATACTGAGCCGGATGCATGGCATATTCAAAGAGTTCTTCATCGTCCTGACCCTTATCCCATTGCTTTTCGAGCATCATCTTACGATATTTATCCAATTGGTCGGGATAATTATCCTGTGGATTACCATCAAAGAACTTACGACCTTCGCGTTCTGCCTTTTCTATAATTTCAGGAGCCAATTTGCCCGGCAGACGGCCGGCTTTGCCCAAAATCATATCCCAAATATCATCGGCAATCATGCCCCAGCGTTCTTTACCCTTTTCCATGGCCATTACGTTCATCATGGCAAGGTTTTTCACATACTGGCTGAACGGAGTCACCAAAGGAGGATAACCGACACGTGGCCATACATATGCCACTTCATTGAAGAGTTTTATCAATAACTCGTCCTGAGTCATAAACGGCAAATTGCGTTTCGCCTTATACTTGTTGATAGATTCAAGATTTGTTTCGAGATCGGCCATCAAGCTTCCCATCATACCTCCCGGAAGTCCCGGAGCAATCAGCAAGGAGTTCATCAGACGGTTCTTCGGGCTGATATATAGTCCGAGGAAGTCATCCATAAATTCCTGAATAAGAGAACGCACTTTCATGTACGCCTCCATATTGATTTCGGGCACTTTGAAACCGGCATCCTTCAGCATGGCCTGCACACTGATAAGATCGGCATGTCCCGTGCCCCATGACAACGGCTCCATGCCGACATCGATATAGTCGCAACCCGCCTGACATACTTCCAATATAGAAGCCATGTTGAAACCGGGTCCTGCGTGAGAGTGATATTGGATGGGGATATTTTTTATTTTCTTTATTCCTGCTACTATTTTACCCAGTGAAACAGGACGTCCGATACCTGCCATATCCTTGATACAGATTTCATCCGCTCCGGCCTCGATAAGCTGTTGGGCCATGTTTACATAATATTCCACGGTATGTACCGGAGAAAAAGTGATGCATAGGGAGCATTGTGAAATCATGCCGGCATCATGGGCATAACCGATAGAGGGGATAATATTGCGAACATCATTCAAACCGCAAAAAGTACGGGTAATATCTGTTCCTTGCGCGTGTTTTACTTTATAGAATAACTTGCGGACATCTGCCGGAACGGGACTCATTCGAAGACCATTCAAAGCACGGTCCAACATGTGTGTCTGAATACCTGCCTCGTGGAAGGGTTTGGTCCACTCGCGCACTGCTTTATTCGGATTCTCGCCAAACAATAAATTTACCTGTTCAAAACCACCGCCATTTGTTTCTACACGTGCAAAACAACCCATTTCAATAATGGCCGGGGCAACTTTTACCAACTGGTCTACGCGGGGCACATACTTGCCTGCGCTCTGCCACATATCGCGGAAGACCAGACTAAATTTCACTTCTCTTTCCATTTTCCTTAAATGTGTTTTTCTTTTGGATTATAGCTTCTCAATTTTTATCACCTGACCTTTACCTGCTGTCAAAATCTCAACTGCCGCCTTAATAGCAT
>ERZ1106963.4128-NODE-4128-length-11204-cov-9.659880_pt1 | contig 11204 bp, 9 predicted proteins | sample MGYA00403681_ERZ1106963 | MGnify/ENA primary metagenome ERZ1106963 (study PRJEB35170, sample SAMEA104062407) | human gut metagenome | biome: human gut; feature: human-associated habitat; material: faeces | place: Denmark | collected 2012-05-03 ...
GCCTTGGCGAGACTGGATTTACCGGCCCCGGACGGGCCGTCGATTGCGATGGAAATCATAGTTATCATCCCTTTAAATAGAATCGTCTTTGGCTTCTTCCTTTGGGGGAGAAGCTGCCGCCCGCAGGCGGCTGATGAGGGGAGAGCTTGCGGGGGCTGCCCGTTAGAGGGTTACCGCCGCAGAGCCGCAGGCCGGGCACGCCCGGCCCCTACCGGGTGGTTTCTCCTTCCCGTGCAGTTGCCGTAAGGTCTGCTCTCATCCGGCCCTGCGGGGCCACCTTCCCCCTCGGGGGAAGGCCGGGGTTACAGCGCCTTGGCTGCCGCCACGGCGGTTGACCAGGCGATTTGCAGGTTATAGCCGCCGGTGCGGGCGTCCACGTCGAGGACCTCCCCGGCAAAGTACAGGCCCGCGCACAGCTTGCTGGCCATCGTCTTGGGGTCTACCTCGCGGACATCGACGCCGCCGGCGGTGATGACGGCGTGCTCTTTATCGCCCAGCGCGCTGACCGGCACCTGCCAGTGCTTGCACAGGTCAACGAGCGCCTGCTTCTGCTCCCGCGTGATCTGCGCGGCCTTCGTGGCGGGGGCGATGCCCCACTTTTCGACGGCGACGGGGCGCATCGAGTTGGGCAGCAGCTTTGCCAGCGCCCCCTGCGCACTGTGGCTGCCCTGCTCCGCAAAGTCGCGGGTCAGGCGGTCATAGAGCATTTTTTCATCCAATGCGGGCTTTAAGTCAAACTCACAGATATAGCGGTGCTTCGTTATATCCTCAATGTAGGTGCTGGCCGACAGGACGAGCGGCCCGGACAGGCCGAAGTGGGTGAACAGCGCCTCGCCCTGCTCGGTAAACAGCGGCTTGCCGTCGCAGAGCAGCGTCAATGTAACGTTGCGCAGGGCCAGGCCCATCATGCGGCGGCAGGCCGGGTCGGGGCTGACCAGACTGCACAGGCTGGGCTGCGGCGGCATGATCGTGTGCCCCGCCTGCCGCGCCAGCCTGTAGCCGCTGCCGTCGCTGCCGGTGGCCGGATAGCTGATGCCGCCCGTGGCGATCAGCGTGTTTTCTGCCCGCAGCGTCTCGCCGCGGTCCGTCACACCACCCTTGCAGACGCCGTCCTCGATGACCAGCTTTTTTGCGCTGCCGCGCACAAATTCCGCATCGCGTGCATAATCGCGCAGCGCGGCCAGCACGTCGGCGGCGCGGTCACTCCGGGGAAATACCCGCCGCCCGCGCTCGGTTTTGAGCGGCACGCCGAGTGACTCGAACAGCTCCATGGCCGCCGACGGCGGGAAAGCGTAAAGGCTCGAATACAAAAACCGCCCGTTATGCCGCACATAGGGCAGAAACTCCCGCACGTCGCTGTCGCTTGTGACGTTGCAGCGTCCCTTTCCGGTGATAAGCAGCTTTTGGCCCGGTCCCTTGGGGTTGTGCTCCAGCACGGTCACGGTCAGCCCGCGGGCACAGGCGGCCCCGGCTGCCATCAGGCCCGCCGCGCCGCCGCCGATGACCAGTAGATCTGTCATGCGTTCTCCCTTCGTTTGTCAGTTTTTCTCGGTCTGCCGTACAAAAACAGCCCGGCAAATGCGTACAGGACCAGTAGCGGATGCACCGTTGCCAGGTACATCGTGCTGGTGCCGATGCCGAAGCTGGACACCTCGACAAAGGCGATCATGGCACAGCGCAGCAGCGCAATGCCGAAGATGCCGAACAGCAGCAGCCACGGCACAACGGTCTGTGCCGTGCATTTTTGACGCCGCTGCGGCAAAAGCTCTGCCAGCTGGCACAGCACGGCGCAGAGCACGCCCACCGTAAACAAAATACTGCAGACCCGCGTCCAGCCCTGCATGACGGCAAAAACCGTCTTTTGGTACGGGCTGTAGTAGGGCGTGTCCTCCCCCGCGTTGGCGGCGCTGTTGAAGCCGCAGTGCAGGTAGCCGGACCAGGCGGCAAAGTCGTCCTCGGTGCCGATGGACCGCAGCGTCTCATAGGGCGCACAGTCCCGCAGGCCCAGCACATGCCAAAAGCCGTTCCAGGTCTCGGCCAGCGTCGAAGGGACGTAAGCCGCCGAGATCGGCTGGCTCGTCGCCACGCGCCTGCCGGTGCGGCTGGGCAGTGTACCCGCGTCGCAGGCGGCGTTGATCTTATCGGCCACGGTCTGCCAGTAGGTGTCGGCGGTCTTAGCGTCGGCGTAGATGCCCTCAAACTGCGCGGCGCGGCGGATGGCCCAATAGAAGCTGCCCGCGCGGTAGTCGTCGAGATCTGGGTCGCGGAAATCATTCTGCAGCTGGGCGTCCTCCTCCAGCCAGTAGGCCAGCGGCTCCAATTCCGGCACAGCGTCGTAAATTTTCTCGCGGGCGTCGGCGGGCACGGAGAGGTAGGGCGCGGTGCTGTCGGTGTCCACGCGCATCATCGCGCCCATGGCCGCGGCAAAGGAGCCTTCCGAAAAGTCGGACAGCGCAAACACGCCGTAGTGTGTGTAATTGAGGGTGCAGAAGGTCAGCACGCCGACGCCGAGCATGACATACGGGATGACCTGCGCGGCCAGAGCCTTCCAGCGGCGCTTGCCCGCCAGCACCACGGCCACAATGACGGTGGCCGCCGCGGCGAACGGCAGCAGGAACAGCCCGGCGTCCTCGCGGTCCAGATAGCCGCAGGCCAGACCCGCGCCCGCCGCGACCAACCACGGCCAGAGCGGCTTTTCCGGCGTGAACACCGCGCGCAGCGCCATGCCCGCCATACCCGCAAAGAAGTACAGACACAGCGTCGGAAAGATGTTGTCCCGGTAGACGCGCAGCGTGTAGGCCGCCCAGCTCGACGGCAGAAACGCCAGCGCCGCAAACAGACCGAGCGTCAGCACGCGGCCCTGTGCGGGGTCTTTTTTGCGCCACAGCGTCGAAAAGGCGAACGCCGCCAGCAGCGCCGCCCCGCACCAGAGCGCCGCGCCGCTGATAAGATACGGCAGGTGCAGCGCGTGCAGCAGTGCCAGCCACACCGGGAAGAACATGGCCTTGGACAGCGTCAGATAATCATACGCGCCCAGCCACTGCCCGGCTGTGATATGGTTGGCCGCGCGGAACATCAGCTCGTCGTCCAGCGGCGCACCGCCCACCCAGATGTACGCCTGCTGAAAGCCCGTCAGCGCCAGACGCAGGCAGACCAGCAGGGCGCAGAGCACCCAGAAAGCGCGGCGGGACAGCCGCGGGCGAAAATGCTTCATCGGTAACTTCCTCATGCGTTATTTTTGCAGCTTCTCAATACTTTCCACAAGATATTTCTGCTGCCTGAACGTCAGATTTAAGAGCAGCGACAGATACTTGACGACGATGGTCAGCACGGCGAACAGCCCCGCAAACCCGACGGTGATGACGAACATCGTCGTCGTCCAGCCCTCTACCGGGTGGCCGGTGGCGAAGATGACGAGGGTATAGATCAGCTCGGCCAGCGCCAACGCCATCATGCAGAGCGTGACGGTCACGCTGGCCTTGAAGCCGAAGTTCGTGTAGAGCGTCAGGCTGTCCAGCGCCAGATTGAACCGGCCCTTCTGCTTAACGGTCAGCTGGCCGTCAAATTCCAGATCGACCATCCGTAAGCCGCTGGCCGCGTAGGCCGCCTTGCGGTAGGGCAGGTGTGTGCTGGACGCATGGACGCGGTTGATGGCGCGGCGCGTCACCAGACGGAACGCGTCGGTGCGCAGGCGGTAGGCGCTCTGGGAGTGGGCGTTGAACACCTTATAAAACAGGCTGCTGCCGCCGCGCACGGTGCGCGGGCAGACCGACACAATATCGCTGCCGTCCAGCGCCGCCCTGTATGCCTGCATAATAAGCGTCGGCGCGTAGCAGAGCTCGGTGGAGTCGAACTCATAGACATAGTCGCCGATGGCGGCATCGAGGCCGGCGTTCATGGCGTCCTCGAGCCCGTGGTAGATGCTCATGTGCAAAATCGTCAGCGGGGCGTCCTGCTCCCTGCCCCAGGCGCGCAGCTGTTTGACCGTGTCGTCGGTGCAGGCGTCGTCCACGACGACCAGCTCATATTGTTTAAAGTTGGCGTCCAGCTCTGCGGCCACCGTGCGGCAGAACTCCACGGCGCGCGCGCCGTCGTTGTGCAGGTAAACGACTGCCGAAATAAAATTGTTGTCTTTAAGCATCATACATCCAATACCTCGTCCAGGTCGTATACCGTGTTGATCTTGCCGGACAGCACGCTGACGAGCTTCGGCTCGTCGTTCATCACGCGGACCACCGTCGGGCGCGAGTCGTCGATCTCGCTGGCCTTTAAGATGGGCTTCATGCTGAACAGGCTGCTGTGGTAGGCAAAGCCGTATTCTTCCTTTAAATACTTGCGGGCCAGCTGGCTCATGTAGGGCCAGGCGCTTTGCGGCTTGGCCGGGCACTCATTACAGTTGTACAGGCTGCCCGGCTTGCACACGCCGCCGCATTCCTGCTGGCACGGGAAGGTCGCAACGCTGTCATAGCTCGTCTCATGCGGGGTGAAGGTCACGCTCGTCAGGCTGTGCAGGCCGGTCCGGCCGAAGGGCATCAGACTGAAAAACGGCCCGTCCATGACTGTGATGCCGGTGTTTTTCAGGCTTTTGTCCACAGTGCACAAAATGATCTCGCACTTTTCGTACTTAATGCCGAACGGCGGCAGACCGAGCATGGCGTGTACGTCGTTGACGCCCGCATAGGTCGCGTTGAGCAGGTAGGGCGTTTCGGCGGTGATGTCCCCCGCCTGCACGCGCCACGCGCTGCCGACCTTCTCGATGGCCGTCGGCTTGTGGCTGTACAGTACCTCAACGTTGGGCAGTGCGGCGAGCTGCTCCAGAAACCAGCGCTTGAGTATCTGCGCATCGTAGGTGTACTCGGTGGTCAGGAACGCGCCGTCGCAGAGGCCCGGGTTGAAGTAGCGCTCGGGCGCAACGTCGTCGCAGCGGATGCCTGCCGCCGCGCAGAACCGGCGGAATTCCGCCGCGTTCGTCCAGGAGAAGTGCGCACTGGTGGCGTAGACCTGGTCAAACTCGGTGTGCAGGCAGAAGCCGTAATCATTGCAGAACCGCTCAAAATAGTGCGCGGACTTGATGGCCGTGGAGTAGCTGCGCGGGTAGTGGTAGCCCATGTGGACACGGGCCTGGTTGATGTAGGTCGCGCGCATGAAGGGCGCGGGGTCGCGCTCCAGCACAAGGACGCGCTGCCCCGCCGCGCCGCATTTCTGCGCCGCGTACAGGCCGTACAGCCCCGCGCCGAGGATGATTTTATCGTAGGTCATAGAGCGTTTCCCCTTTTTACATTCCTTCGGACGATTGCCGGGTGGATATGGGATCCGCCCCGGCATTGTAGGGGTCGATGCTCGTCATCGACCCGGGCACTTTGCGGCTGCCGCCAAGTGCCGCGGGCGAGCACTGCTCGCCCCTGCATCTTTGCAAAATAGAACTTACGGATTATACTTCCCGGCCAGCGCATTCAGCAGGACCTTCATCAGATTGCTGTTGCCCTTGAAGCCGCTGATCTTCGTCGGCGTCTTGCCGGTGGCAGGGTAGGCGCGGGTCACGGGGACCTCGCAGGCCTTCAGGCCCAGCTGCGTCGCGCGGATGCTTAAATACGCCAGCAACTCATACCCGCCAAAGACATCGCGCAGCGGGCGGACATCCGGGTGGGTCAGGTACTCGCGGCTGTAGGCGCGGTAGGCGTTGGTCGTATCGGTGAACCACTGGTGCGCCCCCAGGCTGACGAGCGGCGCGTGGATGAGCCGCACGGCGGCATAGCGCACCGGCGGCGTGTTGATGGCGTGCCCGCCGCGGATAAACCGGCTGCCCTGCACGAGGTCATAGCCCTCCTGCAGTTTTGCGATAAACTCGGGCACGTCCTCGATGGAGTCCTTGTTGTTGCCATCGATGGTCAGGACGCCTTTATAATTGCGGTCCAGCGCAAAATACATGCCCATGCGCAGCTGGGCGCCCTGCCTGCCGGGGCCGGTTTTCGTCAGCAGCGTGTTGACGTGGTAGAGCGCCAGCGTCTCCCGCTTCATGCTGCCGTCGGTGGAGCCGCCGTCGCAGATGACGATGTCGCAGAGCTGGTCGATTCCCGCCTTCTGGGCGCGGCCCAGCTCGGTCAGGATGCGCGCGCCCTCGTTGATGACGGGGATCAGCAGGCAGTAGTCATGGCGGCGGCCCTCAAACTCCACAGCCGTGTAGTCGGGCACGCCGTTCAAGTTTGTGCGCTCATACTCGATCATGCGAACACCTCCGCGATATAGTCCATCGTGCGGCGGATCGTATCCACGTCGGTGTGGGCCATCTCGACGGAGACGAAGCCGCGGTAGCCGACAGCCCCCAGCAGCAGCGCCAGCTCCTTGTGCTCGGGGCGGCGCTCAATCGGGACCAGACCCGGCTCACTGATGTGGACATGGCTGACATACTGCATATCATCGATGAAGCTCTGCAAGTGCTCTCCCTGCGCCAGCACGGTGGACAGGTCCAGATTGACCGACAAGCCGGGGTTGTCCAGCCGCTTGACGAGCGCAAAGGCGTCGGCGGTGCCGTTCAGGTAGTTCGTGTACATCGGCGGGTTGGCCTCCAGTGCCAGATGCACGCCGTACCGCGCGGCCAGGTTGCCCGCCTGCATGAAGAACGCCTCGGCGGCGGCATCGTTGGCCCCCAGCGGGCGCATACGGTTCTTCGGGCAGCCGAACACCAGCGACGGGCAGTTCAGGCTGTGGGCAAACTGGAACGCCTGCGCCGTGTAGTCCAGCAGGTGCTCGGTGTCGGCAGGGTCAAAGATATTGCCCTCCTGGCCGTACCAGATGCTTTGCAGACTGGGCACCGAGAAGCCCCAGCGGTTTTTGAGGTAGCCGCCGAACAGCAGCGCACTCGTCAGGTTTTCATACGGTGCTTCGGAGAAAATGCGGGTCGGGGCCAGCTCCAGGCCGGTGAAGCCCGCCTGCTGCATGGCCGCGTATACGGTTTCGTCATCGTCCTTCTGCCATGCAATGTTCGAGATGGCAAGCTGATAGCTCGGCATGGGTCAGTCCCTCCAACTGCGCATAAAGCGCGTAATATCATCCAATTCTTGTTGTTTTGTGCAAAGGTAATCGCCGCTGCCGCCCAAAAGCGCCGCGTGGCGGCTGCGCAGGTCGTAGTCAAACGGGGGCTTGGGCAGTTCATTGTGCCAGTCCGCTTTGCCGGTCACGGCGGTGTAGACCTCGGCGGCAGAGACCGGCGGCGTGCAGAGATGCAGCAGCTTTACATCAGCGGCGCGGGCAGCCTCCATATCCGACCAGAGACGGCCTAAATTATAGAACTGGTAGCGGCTGCGGGTATCGGTGAAAGCCAGGGCGTTGAAGTCGTTGGCTGCAAAAAAGGTGCGCAGCGCTGCCGGGTCGGCGGTGCCGTTCAGCTTGTAAAAGCCGTTGTCCGCCAGCGTGTAGGCTGATTTGACAAGCGGCGATTTTGCCGCCAGCTCGCTGTATTTTTCCAGCCTGAGCATGGCCGGGGTGATGGTGTGCAGGTCAAAGAGGAAGTTTTTCCTGATGCCGGCGCCGTACAGTGCGGGCAGGCGCACAATGAGCGCGTCGGGGAAGTCCTCGCGCACCCAGCGCTCCAATTGCAGACGGTTTTTGCCGTAGGCGGGCAGAGCTTCGGTGTCCTGCGCGGGGCTGTCCTCATAGACGCCGCGGCTGTCTGCCAGCACGGCAATGCTGGAAATCAGGACAAGTCTTTTGGGCGCGATTTGGCGGATATTCTCCCGCGCGGCGCGCATGACGGCAAGGTCGGCCTCCGGGTCGGCGTTGGCCAGGAACATGGCCGCCGGCACGCCCGCGTAGACGCAGAGGTCCGGGCGGGTGCCGTACTGCGCGGTTATGTCACTGCTGTGGCATTCCGCGGCGAAGGTATGTTTGGCCAGCAGGTTGCCCCCCACAAACCCGGTGGAGCCGACGAGCAAGTCACAGGACATAGCAATTCCCCTTTGCACATTTATACAAGGTACATTATAGCCTATTGCGGGGGAAAAAGCAACGCCCTGTGCGGAATCGCACAGGGCGTTGTAAATAATTGCTATGTAGGGGCCGGGCATGCCCGGCCCGTAACTGTACGGCAAGCAGGCTTTTATGGCAAAGCCCCGGGCCGGACATGTCCGGCCCCTACCGCTCGGTCATTTCAAAAATTCCTCAATAATTTTCAGCCCGACCGCACCGGATTTTTCCGGGTGGAACTGGCAGCCGAGGACGCTGCCGTGGCTGGCGGCGGCGCAGATCTCGCGCCCGCCGTAGACGGTGTCGGCCAGGCAGTCCTCATCACGGACGGGCTTGGCCTCGTAGCTGTGGATAAAATAGCACTCCTCGCCGGGCTTGAGCGCGGCCAGCGCCGTGCCGGAAAAATCCGTGCGCCCGCCGCCGGGGTAGAGCGGGTCCCAGCTGATGTGCGGCACCTTCTGCGGATGGCCGTCCACGTCCGTGTCGGGGATCTTTACCACACGGCCCGGAATAAGCCCAAGGCCCTTGTGCAGGCCGAACTCCTCCGACTCGTCAAACAGCATCTGCATTCCTAAGCAGATGCCCAGCAGCGGCGTACCGGCGGCGGCCTTCCGGCGAATCGGCTCGATCAGCCCCAGCCGTGCCAGACCGTCCATGCCGTCCTTGAACGCGCCGACGCCCGGCAGCACCAGCTTTTCCGCGGCCAGCACGTCCGCCGGGTCACTGGTCAGCAGCGTTTCGGCCCCAAAGTGGGCAAACGCATGGCGGACGCTCAACAGGTTGGACAGGCCGTAGTCAATCACTGTTACCTTCATACCTGGCGCACCTCCACCCCGCCCGCGCGGATGTCCTCTTTCAGCTCCGTCACGGTTTCTTTTTTGTAATGCAGCACAGCGGCACAGGCCACGGCGTCCGCGCCCGCGTTGGCAGCGTCCACAATGTCGTCGCCGCAGCCGACACCGCCGCCGCAGATGACCGGCACGTTCACGGCTTTCGTCACGGCCTCGATCAATTCAAGGTCCATACCCTGCTGTAACCCCTCGTTGTCAACGCTGGTCAGCAGGATTTCGCCCGCGCCCAGCGCCACGCCGCGCTTGGCCCACTCGACGACGTCATAGCCGGAGTGGGCGCGGCCATTGTCGTAGTAGGCTTCCCACTTGCCGGGCCAGGTGCGGCTGCGCTTGGCCTGAATCGACAGCACCATGCACTGGCTGCCGAACGCCTCGGCCACCTCGGTGATAAGCTCGGGGCGCTTGATGGCCGCCGTGTTGACGGCCGCCTTGTCCGCACCCATCGACAGGATGTGGCGCACATCCTCAACGCTGCGCAGCCCGCCGCCCACGCAGACAGGAATATACACATCATCGACTGTTTTGCGCACAATATCGCTTAAATTGTTGCGGTTGTACAGGCTGGCGACGATGTCGATATAGAGCAGCTCGTCTATCCCTGCCTCATAATATTCTTTGGCAAACGCATTCGGGTCGCCCAGCTTGCGCAGTCCCTCGAGCTGGATCCCCTTGACAAGGTTGGTGTCCTTGACGTCCAATCTTGCGATAAGTCGTATTTTTTTGCTCATAGCTGAACCTTTCTAAAGCCTTCCCCTGTGGGGGAAGGTGGCCGCGCGAAGCAAGGCCGGATGAGGGGCGCGTATGCCACGATTGCCCGCAAACGGGTCGCCGCGGAAAGTCCACCCCGCATCAGTCCGCTTCGCGGACAGCTTCCCCCAAGGGGGGAATCCTTTTCGCTCAAATTTCGTGGTGCGTTCCCCTCGGGTCGCCCCACAGTACCTCGCTGTCGCCCTCGTAGGGGGTGTGGCGGAGCTTCCACATATTGTCCTCCCACTTCCAGATGTGGGGGGAGCGGAAGCGGTCCGCCAGGTCCATAAAGTAGTCGCGGTCCATCCTGGGCTGCTCAAACAGCTGGCTGGCCCAGGGGAAGTGCTGGCGGTCCAGCGACAGATATTTGAAGATTTCCTTTTCAAAACGGTCCGGGTACTCGCCGTCAAACTTCTTGCAGAGCGCCTTGCCCTCGTCCAGCGTAATCTCCTCGTTGCGGATCTCCTGCGCGGCGTCGTAGGTCGTGCGGCCGATGCCGTACTTGATGTAGGTCGTGTAGTAGAAGAAGTCGTCGATCTTGTCATCGATGGAGTTGTACTTGGAGTAGGTGCCCTGGGTGCGCTCCGGCGCGGGGCGGAAGCCGCCGTGCTCGACGCTGTAGTAGTACGCGCCCTGCGGATGCCACTTCTCGTAATAGCCCAGATACCGCACCTGAATGTGGTTTTTCTCAAGGTTGGAGGTCTCGGACGGCAGGTAGATGGCCAAATCGGCCTTGTCCACTTTGTAGTCCTCCTCCAGCTGGCGCAGGCTGACACCGCCCAGATAAATGTGGTCGTAGTCGTTGACCGCAAAGAAATGCTCATCGCGCAGGGCGGAGTTGTTGTCGGCAATCGGGTTGCCGAACTCGGCCTCGTTCTCGCCGTAGAACACCAGCGGGATGCCGAATTTCGCGGCCATCTTCGGCGCAAGCTGCTTCTGACCCAGAATGAACGGCTGGAACGGGTGGAACAGGTTCTCCGTCGCAAGGCGGGTCAGCAGGCGGTGGGTCATGCCGTTGGGGGTGCACAGGTAGTTGTCAAAGCCTGCATGGATCCACGCCTGCATGTTCTCCCAGCCCCAGGGCGTGTAGATGTGCGGGGCCCAGGTGACGGTCAGCGGGTGCATACCGTACTTGTATTTCAGCAGGTGCGCGGCGTAGAAGCTGTCCTTGCCGCCGGAGCCGGGCACAAGGCAGTCATAGCTGCCGTCGTTCTTGCGGTACTGGTCGCAGAGCTCGCGCAGCTCTTTTTCGCGCAGCGCCCAGTCGATGTGACCGTTGGCCTTGTTGTGGCAGGCATGGCAGGCATCACAGACGCCGTCCTCCTGAATGACCATCGTTTTCTTGATGGAGTTGATCGTATGCTCAAACTCATAGCAGGAGTTGGGCTTCTGGTTGCTCATGACGCATTCCTTGCAGAACTGCACGTGCTTGGGCAGGCCGTAGTAGGCCTCGAGCCGGTCCTCCGGGATGTCCGGGGCGTACTTGCTGTAGTCAATGTCGATGTGACGGGGAATCTTTTCCATATTCTTTACACTCCAATCGGCTCTGTATCAAAATGAAAAGGCGCCGTCCGATAGCAATGCTATCAGACGGCGCCTTTGCCGTATGCGGGTATTATAGCACAGTTTTATGCGGGATGCAAG
>ERZ1106963.4129-NODE-4129-length-11204-cov-2.844381_pt1 | contig 11204 bp, 7 predicted proteins | sample MGYA00403681_ERZ1106963 | MGnify/ENA primary metagenome ERZ1106963 (study PRJEB35170, sample SAMEA104062407) | human gut metagenome | biome: human gut; feature: human-associated habitat; material: faeces | place: Denmark | collected 2012-05-03 ...
AACACGGGGCCGTTGGTGTTTTTCTTGTCGACGTCGAGGGTGAGGAAACTTTTGGCGGCGATGACTGTCCCATTGGGGAAGAAATATTGTTTTTCGGGGTCGAGAGCGTCGTCCATCAAACTGAACCCGCTCAGGTCGATGGTATTGTCGCTACTGTTATAGAGCTCGATAAAGTCTTTGGTGTCGTTCCACGGTTGGGTCTGCACGTCTTGATTGTTGGTGAAGACTTCGTTGATGCAGAGGCCCAGTGTGTTGGTTACCGGATGGCGCTGTTCACCGCCGTTGGCAGTTCCCCGTGAATATTGGGCAAAGATGACCCACTGGTCGCTGCCGTCGCTCAGGCGTCCGTAGCTTTCGTATTGTTTCAGGCTTGGACAGTGTACCTCGTCGATGATGTTCAGGTCGGCATCGGCCAGGACAATGTATTCATCGGGACCTTTGCTTAGTCCCCAGGCCGGATAGTTGGCCGGGTCGTTGTAGTACCCCTCTTTGTCGCATTCGATGACGAGCCGTTCACCGGCGGCTATCTTTTTCCCTTCGGGGAAAGTCCAAGCCTCTTCCTGGCCGCCGCTTTCCCACATTTTCAGACCCGAGAGGTCGATGGTGTTGCTGCCGGCGTTGTAGAGCTCGATGAAGTCGAGGTCATCGATGCTCGACTGGTCACTGAACGTGTAGACCTCGTTGATGAGCAGTTGGCCTGCGAGTCCGTTCCCGGTCGAGGCTCCGTTCGATGTTCCTTTGGTAGGACTCTCGATGACGCTCCACTGGTTGCCGCCGTCGGTAGTGCGGCCGTAGGAAAATCCTTCCTGTCCGACACTTTTGAAGTCGGGGGTCTCTACCTCGTCGATGAGTTTACGTTCCTTGTCGAGGAAGATGACCTTGTCGCCACCCGAACTGAGGCCGAACGTGAAGGAGTCGCCCTCGCCCGGCGATATCTGGCTGTAAACGATGAATCCTTTGGCGGCAATGACGGTACCTTCGGGAATGATGAACTCCTCGGCCTCCTTTTTGTCGTCTTGCAGTATGAAACCGCCGATGTTTACGGCTTGCTCCTCACCGTTGTAAATCTCGATGAAGTCGGTGTCGTCGCCGGCAGGAGAGGAGAGTACCTCGTTGATATACAGTTTGAGCGAACTGGTCTCGGGGGTGTTGTCGTCGCCCTCCGAGGTGTTGTCGCGCCCCGGCGTCCCGCTGGAAAGTACTACCCAGGTGGACGCGCCGTCGCTTTCCCGGGCGTAGGTCTGTCCGTCGTCCAAGGCGGGTACCAGTATGTTGTCGATGATGTGTCCCTGGTTGTCGATGAGGGTGACGGCATCGCCGCTACCGCTGAGCCCGAAAGAGAAGTCGTTCTCCTTGTAGAGGACCAGGTATGATTTGGAACCTATTTTGGCTCCTGACGGGAACGTGTATTCTTCGTCGGCTCCTTTGCTGTCTTGCACAAGAAAACCGCCAAGGCTGATTTCCGAATCGGAGCTGTTGTAGAGCTCGATCCAATCGGTACCGCTGGTACATACTTCGTTGATATATAAACCTTTTATATCGGAAGATCCGGTTATGAGATCGGTTTCATTGTCGTCTTTGCAGGCGGTTGAAACGGCGGTCAGGACGGCGAGAATCCCGATGAGATGTCTTTTCTTCATAAGTTTTTGGTTTTTAGAAAGATACAAGTAGTCGTAATTGTATGATGTTGAAATCTATGCCTTCTAGACGCACTTGGCTGAGTGACAACCCGTTTTGGGTGATATGACCTTTGTCGTCAGCGTATTTGTCGTTGTCGACAAACGTATAGTTCAGTCCCAGCAGGACGTTGCGTATGGGATACCAGTTGAGGGTGGCATTGTAGGCGTAGGCTTTTCCTCCTGTGATGACCGATGAAGCATCATGGAAATCGTTGAGATTGACATGGCTGGCTCGGACCGATATTTCAAGATTGCCCCCTTTGCGGCGCACTTCCATCGGGCCGAATTCGGCATCTTCGGGAGAGTAGCGGCGTTGTTTTCCCAGTATCATGTATGAAGCGGTGGCATACCAGCCGTTGAACGTGGCGTTTTTCAACGGTTGCTTCATGCCGTCGGTTCCTCGTTTATATCGGGAGAGGTCGGTGAAGATATATTCTCCGTAGACGAGCAGTTTGTCCCAACGGACAGCTGCTTCGATGCCATAGATGGCGTAGTGGTTTACGTTGGGTATCTCTGCGCGGACGAAGCGCCGGCGGTCGGTGCGGCTTTCGGGAAAGGTGCGGAACTCCACGAGCCGGTCTTCCTCGCCGGCGGCATCGGGGGTACGGTAGGTCGCATATCCGCCGAGGTGCAGCGTCAGCACGTCATTGACAATGGGCGATACCGCTACGCGGCCGGTAAATCCGTAACCGTCGCTGCCACGGTTTTTCTCTTTCTGAATGATGTCGACCTGTTGCCCGAAGACACCACCGCTCACCCACCAGTGTTTGTTCCACGCCGTGGCGGCAATACCCAGGCGTCGGCCTCCGGCAAACATCTCTACCGGCATGGGCCGTTCGTTCGACGATAGGTATTTCGAGCTGGTGAGACGTTCCATGCTCATGGGTTCCTTGAAGTGCCCTGCCTGTATTGAGATGTGGTCGTTGAATCGGTATCCCAGGAACATGTCTTTGATTTCGACTTCGTTGTAGGCAAAGTCGAGGTCAAACTCGGCAAACCAGTTATACAGTTCAGCTTTTAGGGCAAAGCGAGCCCGACGAATACTCACGCCGTTGTTGAAACGGAAGATGCCATCGTCTTCTTCCAAGTCTTTGTTGGGTTTGGACGACAAACCCGTGATATCACTTGTGGGAGCGTAGTAAGAGGCATCGATGTATATGCGGTTGTCGAACCAAAGGTGGAACTTTTCGTTCTTCGACGTAAAATGCAGTTTCCCGTCTTTGAAGTAGACCCGTGCCGGAACATTTGTCCCGTCTTTGTCATGGGTTTCTGTTTCTTGGGCCGGAGCCAGTATCGGAAGCAGTCCGATGGCGGTGGCCAGCAGTAGCTTTTTCATCGTGATGATTTTTGCTACAAAGAACGAAGGTTGGCATTTCAAGGTGATGACGGATCGATGACATTTCTGTTTCATTAAAATGAAAAACGGGTTGGCGAACTCTTCCGCCAACCCGTTTGAAGAAAAGACTTTTTTCTATTAAAGCAGTAATTTGTATGTCTCGGAGCCGATTTTGACAATATAACTTTCTTGGGTGGTCAGCTCAATTGTGATGCGGGCATTGGGTTGACTCTTGCCATTGATGGTTTTTATCAAGATACCCAGTTCGTTTATATATCCGTGCGGTTTCGTTTGCGGGCATGTTTTCTATGATGATTTGTCCGTTTTGTCCGGAAACTTTCACCGCGCTTGCATTGCTTTGTTGGAGCAACGATGTGAGTTTCTTGAAGGCAATCGAGAGTGTTGCTGGCTCTGTCAGTACTGGGGTCGTGAACAGGTATCTGCTGTTGATGAGCTGGGTCATGTCGACATCGTTGAACATCACGCTATACAAAGACCAACCTGTGTCGGGAACGATTCTGAAATTCAGCATCGAACCGACGCTAACCTCTTGTTCCATCGTTCCGCCGTTTATACCCTGTATGGTCAAAGTCGTATATTCTGTGCTTCCTTCTTGTCTCTCGTCAAAGAGCACCTGTGTCAAAGCGTCTTCTTTCAGACTCACATAGTAAGCCGTGTCGTTTTGGTCGCTGATGACTTCTTCATTGCAGATGACTTGTTTTACTTGGTATCCTTCGTTGGGACGGACACTTATCTTGACAGTCTCATCGCTCGATACATTCCCGGCAAAAGGTGCGGGAAGCGTGTCGTTGACATGTACGATGCCGAGGTCTCGGTCATAAGCTATTCATAAGGCATAGAATTTCGCTCCCACCACGGTGGAGTCATCGGGTGTTTCATCGTCTTTCTCGAAGCGGAACTCGACGTTGGAGTCTTTGTTCAGGTCTGCGTAGTAGAAGACACCGTCATCGGAAATGAAGTCCTGCCCGTTGATGTAAGCCCCGGTGAGTGAGAAACAGTCGTTTGGCATCGGGCGGAAAATGAGTTGTTGCCCTTCTGTCAGTTCCTCGGAATAATCCCCGGGCAGTAGGGGTGAATCCCCCAATATGACCCGTCCTCCGTCGGTGTTGTAAGTTACGCTGAGTGTGAACTTTTGAGCTGTTGCGGGTGGGGTAGCAGGAGTGGCAGAGCTTGCCAATAGGGACAAGATGAGGGATAGCCCGATCAGCGGTGTTTGTTTCAAGATAGATGTTTTCATGTTTTATAATTTATAATAGTTATATTTTAATATTTAACATAAAAAAGTATGCGTAATTATAATATATTCTTATTAAAGGTGAAGTATTGTTATGGATAAAAAAATTAAATTGTAAAAATTCTTATCAAAACAAGAACAGAGGATTTCTTTGTCGGTGCTCTCCAAATTAGGAATGCACGTCTGAAATGGATTTCACGCAAGAAGGGCTGGGTGTGCGATAATATCGATACCTGCTACGATGGAAACGAGTATTTGTTCGGACGAGAATCGTAGTGAAGATAGGACGTTATCGACATTTGAGGCATTTATGGCTAATACGATAATATCGGCATCGGCTGTTGCCTGTTTGTTGTCAGTTGAGGTGTGTATGGCAGGAAAACGCTGGATTAAAAGATCGAATTTATCGGGACTTTGATTGGTAATGGTTATATCTTTTTCGTTGAAAATATAACCTTGTGCCAGACAAGTGGCTATTGCACTGCCTATGTGCCCGGCGCCAATAATTGTGATTTTCATATCTTCGGGTGTTTAATTGGTTGTGTAAATCATACGAAAGTGTTCCCACAAAAATTATATGCAAGGTCAGGGATTTAGAAAAAAATACCTATTTTTGCGTCGGAATTTTATTGCCGCAAGATTATAGCAAGATATAGTGAAGAGGATAGCTGTTTATGGGGTATGGGCGGTATATTTCGGAGTGGCGCTGTTCTGTCAGCTGGTAGCTCCGAATCGTTTCCATATCGTTTTTTTTGCTTTTCCCGTAAATGTCGCATTGTTGCTGTTGGTCGGCGTTTCCTTGTGGATTCTCTATAAGGAGAAGCCGCATTCCCGTTTGGCTATCTTGTTGTCTGCCCCAATAACCACATTTTTGCTCGTTGCAGTTTCTTTGCTTACTTTTTTGGTGATGGGGTTTACGTCGTGGTTGACTTCTGCCTCGTGGTGGCTTTTCTTTGTTCTTACGGCCTTGTCGGCAAATTTGTTGTTTGTCATATTTCGTGGTTTTCGTAAAGACAGACCGTATCGTTTGCGTTTTCTTTTCAATCACATCGGTTTGTTTCTGGCTCTTGTGTGCGGATTTGCCGGGAGTGCCGATACCCGGCAATGGAGATTACGGGTATCGGGCGATGAGGTTACGTACGAGGTTTTCTCTCCCGATGGGGAGCGTGCCCGATGGCGGCAGGGAATCAAGTTGGAAAAATTCACTGTGGCATATAATCTCGATGGAATGCCGGATAGTTACGAGGCCCGGTTGATGGTCGATGATGAGGAGGTTTCCCTCCGAGTGAACGAGCCGTATGCTCTTTCGTTGGTAGATGACTTGTATTTGGTCGATTATGAACATGTTTCCGAAGGAGAAACTGTCGGATATTGCATATTGGAAATTGTAAGACAGCCGTGGAAGTATATGCAATGGGTCGGCATTTGTATGATGATGTTGGGCAGCGTGTTATTGTTTGCACAGGGAGTTCCGCTGTCAGAAAGGAGGAAAACGCCATGACATGGAACGAGTTCACGGTATTTGCGATAGTTTCGGCGGCCTTTTGGATAGCCGGGGCTGTTATGGCGTTCCGACGCGAATCTTACAGCCGCTTGGCTGCCGGGCTTACCGGCGTTGGATTGTGCTTCTATACCGTGTTTATCATCGCTTTGTGGATTACCTTGCAACGTCCTCCGCTCAAAACGATGGGCGAGACACGTCTGTGGTACTCTTTCTTTATCATATTTTCGGGATTGCTTACTTATCGGAGGTGGCATTACCGATGGCTCATGTTGTTCTCGACCGTCATATCTCTGGTATTTGTCATCACCAATATATTGAAACCCGAAATACATGACCGCTCTTTGATGCCTGCGCTTCAGAGTTTTTGGTTCGTCCCGCACGTAACGGTGTATATTTTTTCCTATTCCGTACTCGGCTGTGCATTCATTTTGGCTTTGGCCGGCTGGTTTCAACGTACCGATCGTTACTTCCCGACGGTAGACCGCCTCGTGTACATAGGCATGGCATTCCTGACGCTTGGTATGATGAGCGGGGCTTTGTGGGCGAAAGCGGCGTGGGGAAACTTTTGGAGTTGGGACCCGAAAGAGACGTGGGCGGCTGTTACGTGGTGTATCTATTTGCTTTACATACACCTGAGACTTTACGGGAGAGGAGGCCGGGCCGGGCTTAACGGATTGCTCGTAGCTGGTTTTATCTGTATGCAGATGTGTTGGTACGGAGTGAATTTCCTGCCTATTGCCCGAAATAGTATGCACATGTATTCTTAAAAACCGAAGAAATATACTTAAACTTATATTGCCTATGAAAAAAAGTTCGAAAATTTTGTTGAGTCTGGTAGTTGTGGTTGCTTTACTTGCCATCATCTACCGGTTGGTGAATAAGGCCCCTTCTTCCGAATTGGCACCTAACGAGCAGATCGTAGAGGTCATGACGGACGGTGGTTGTCTGTTCTGCCATTCTGCCAATCCCAAGTTGCCTTTTTTTGCCAATTATCCTATTGCCCGGAATCTGATTGGAAAGCATGTGGAGGATGGATATGCGGCATTCGATATGCAGCCTTTCATGACGGCCATGCGTGAGGGTATGGCACCCGATGAAGTCAGTTTGGCAAAAATAGAGCAGTGTATCGCCGATGGCTCCATGCCTTTGAAATCCTATTATCTCATTCACTGGGGTGCATCTATTACGAATAAGAAGCGAGATATGATGATGGTGGCTTTCAGGGATATACGGTCTGAATTCTACCCGAATCCGCTTGCTGCGCCTCAATTTGCCAACGAGGCGATTCGTCCCATTCCCGATACATTTCCGCACGATGCTCGTAAGGCCCAACTCGGAGAAGAGCTCTACCACGACACACGTCTCTCGGCCGACGGGACGGTTTCTTGTGCAACATGCCACGGGATCGGTACCGCAGGAGTGGATAATAAGCGTTATTCCGAGGGTATCGACGGGCAACTCGGCGGTGTGAACGCCCCGACGGTCTATAATTCCTGTTTCAATTTCGTGCAGTTTTGGGACGGACGCGCAGCTACTTTGGCCGAGCAGGCCGGCGGTCCTCCTTTGAATCCTGTCGAGATGGGGTGCAAGTCGTTCGATGAAATTGTAAATCGTCTGGCGCAAGATAAGCATTTTACGGCTCGATTCTTAGAGGTCTATCCCGAGGGATTGAGTCAGACGACCATCACCGATGCGATCGCCGAGTATGAGAAGACGCTCGTTACGCCCAATTCCGCATTCGACCGTTATCTGAAAGGCGACACAAACGCCATGACCGCAGAACAGGTCGAGGGGTATGCCTTGTTCAAGGAGTATAGTTGCGCGACTTGTCATGCCGGCGTGAATATGGGTGGGCTTTCTTACGAACTCATGGGGCGTCGCGCCAATTATTTCGAAGATCGGGAACTCACGCTTAAATCGGGTCTTACCGATGGTGATAACGGCCGTTGGGCGCAGACGAAGGTTGAGCGCGACCGGTATCGTTTCAAGACGCCGACTCTCCGCAACGTGGCGCTGACTTATCCCTATTACCACGATGGCAGTGTCGAGACGTTGAATCAAGCTATATCCATGATGGCTAAATACCAAGTCGGTCGTGATATGCCGCAGGAAGATGTCTTGAAAATTGAAAAATTTTTCGATGCACTTACCGGTGAGTATCAAGGAAAATTACTGACGAATACCAATATGAAACCGTAAAAAGTCCGATCCCGGAATTTTTCTTAATCAAACAAAGGCGGCCGATCATCAATCCGCCTTTGTTTGATTATATACTAGATAAACCAATAGACTTCCCATGCTTGTCGTTGAGCGATCCATGTCATTTTACTAAGTATGAGTAAAGTGCGGTTATCAGCGTTTTTCCTTTGCCGATTTGGTGTGAAACTTATTGCGATTGAGGTATTATTGTTGGGGAGCCTCATGCTTGTCGTTTTGCACGACTTATAAAGCTGTCCCGAAAACAGATGAAAGGTAACAAAAAAGCACTTGCATTATTGTGCAGGTGCTTTTTTATTCCGTGACCCCGGAGGGGCTCGAACCCTCGACCCAATGATTAAGAGTCATTTGCTCTACCAGCTGAGCTACGGAGTCATTATTTACGGCTGCAAAAGTAATGTTTTTTGGTAAACCGACAAAAGTTTTTGTCGATTTTTATTCCGATCTATTTATTTCCTTCTGGAAATAGATAGATTGAAAGGCCGGGACTCTTGAAAATATGTATAGAAAGGGATAATATAAAGATTCTTAAATCTTACCGCCGAATGCCAAGTCGCCAGCGTCTCCCAACCCGGGATCGATATAAAGTTTCGGCGTGAGTTTGTCGTCGAGGGCTGCTGTCCATAGAGATACGGATTGCCCGGTTAATGTTTTTGCGACATATTCTAATCCCGGACGACTGGCGATGACCGAAGCGATATGTGTATGGACGGGAGTGCCGCCTTGCGCCAACAGCTCTTTGTATGCAACGACCAGAGATGATCCTGTTGCTAACATCGGGTCGACCAGCAACAGTATTTTTCCGTCGAGTCGGGGTGTATAAACGGAGTCGAAACGCACTTCCATTGTTTCTTGCGTGCGGTTGTAGGCACGACGGGCCGATATGAATGCGCTTTCAGCTCGGTCGAAGTAATTGAGAAACCCTTGATGGAAAGGAAGTCCGGCACGTAAAACGGTGGCAATGACTATGTCTCGTGCAGGCAGATTCACCTCGGCAGGGTTGATAGGTGTCTTTATGGTTTGCAGTACATAGGAAAACGTCTTGCTTATTTCGTATGCCATGATTTCTCCCACTCTTTCGAGATTTCTCCTAAATCGCATACGGTCATTTTGGAGTTCTACGTTTCTGATTTCGTTGAGAAAAGTATTCAATAAGGAATTTTGCCGGTTGAGAATCTGTAATGTCATCGCTTGTTTCGAGTAAGATGATTGGACTGCAATATTGCTTAAAAAAATCGGAATGCCCAAATTTTATCGGGACGTTATCGGTATAACCCGACGACTTTGTTTGTGTAACTTCAACTTTTATGTATATCTTTGTTGAGTTCTCTTTTATGTCTTATATCATGAAATGCCACCGTGTCGCTTCAGGTTCAATGCCGAAGATAAGTTCCTTTATAGGAATTTTTGTCTTGATACAGATTTTTTTCGGTATATCGTCTGCCCGGGCGCAAGAAGGATTGAAGTTGTGGTATGATAAACCCGCGGGTGAATGGGTTGAGGCGTTGCCGGTAGGGAACGGACGCATCGGGGCGATGGTTTTCGGCGGAGTAAGCAGTGAGTTGATCCGGCTGAATGAGTCCTCGCTTTGGTCGGGTTGTCCGGTACAGGATAGCCTCAACATCGATGCCCCTTGTTACTTGCCTTTGATTCGTAAAGCTCTTTTCGAGGGCGATTTTTCTACGGCTGCGCAAGGTTGTCGGTTCATGCAGGGGCCTTATAGTGCCAGTTATCTTCCGCTGGGAGATTTGCATATCTCATATATGATGCCCCGTTCGGCTCCCACCGATTATTATAGGGCGTTGAATCTCTCGGAAGCATCGGCCGTTACTCGTTTTACGGTGGCCGGTATTACCTACGAACGGGAGGTGTTTGCTTCGTCTTCTGATGATGTTTTGGCAGTGCGTCTCACTGCTTCGAGAAAAAATTCCCTTTCTTTGCATATCACTCTTTCTTCTCCGTTGCATTATGAATTGGAAGCCCCGGCTTTCGATGAACTGACGATGCGGGGTGTTGCTCCGATACGGGTCGATCCCGATTATTATCTAGTCGATGGTCGGAGTCCGATTGTTTATGAGGAGAACGGGCATACCGGCATGAGATTCCATACCTGTCTGAAAGTTGTAGCCAAAGGCGGTGTCGTATCGTCCGATACGTGCGGGATACATGTCGATCAGGCATCGGAAGTGGTGGTGTTGCTTTCGGCAGCTACCAGCTTTAACGGTTTTGACAAATATCCCGATACCGAAGGTGCCGATGAAAAAAGTCTTGCCGAAAACATGTTGCATAAGGCATCGGCCTATACCTACAAGAATTTGAAGAAACGCCATGTTTCCGATTTTCGAAAATATTTCGATCGTTTCTCCGTTTCTTTGGGGCTGACGGCCGATTCTTTGAAAAAGATTCCTACCGACCGGCGGCTCATTGCTTATGCCCGGGGACATTCCGATCCCGAGTTGGAAGTGCTTTATTTCCAGTACGGTCGTTATTTACTTATTTCTTCTTCTCGTATAGGTGGTCGTCCGGCTAATTTACAAGGTATTTGGAATCCTTATATACAAGCTCCGTGGAGTTCCAATTATACGATAAATGTCAATACCGAGATGAATTATTGGCCGGAGGTAACATCTCTTCCGGAGATGCATGAACCACTTCTCGACTGGATTTCCGGCCTGTCTCGTACCGGTATGGTTACAGCCCGACAGTTTTATGGCTGTCGAGGTTGGGTGGCACATCAGAATTCCGATATTTGGTGCATGAGCAATCCTGTGGGGAATGGTGTCGGAGACCCGACGTGGGCCAATTGGTACATGGGCGGGAATTGGCTGTGCAGGCATCTTTATGAACATTATGCCTATACACGGGATAAGAGTTTTTTACAGGAAGCCTATCCGATTATGAAAGGTGCTGCCCGTTTTTGTTTGGATTGGTTGGTGGAGAAGGACGGTTATTTACTGACGGCTCCGTCTACTTCTCCTGAAAATAATTATCGTGTCGACGGAAAGATCGGTTCCGTTACGATGGGGGCAACGATGGATATGTCTATCATTTGGGATCTGTTTACCCACCTTATCGAGGCTTCGGCCGTTTTGGGTATCGACGCTTCGTTTCGGGATACGCTTGTTACGGCACGGGAACAGCTTTATCCGTTGCGTATAGGAAGCCGGGGAGAGTTGTTGGAGTGGTATGACGAGTACGAAGAGGTAGATCCGC
>ERZ1106963.4134-NODE-4134-length-11196-cov-2.233731_pt1 | contig 11196 bp, 9 predicted proteins | sample MGYA00403681_ERZ1106963 | MGnify/ENA primary metagenome ERZ1106963 (study PRJEB35170, sample SAMEA104062407) | human gut metagenome | biome: human gut; feature: human-associated habitat; material: faeces | place: Denmark | collected 2012-05-03 ...
GTTATACCGTTACGAAACGACGCTTGCGAAATTCGGCGAAAAGGAAAAACGTTCCGGGTATATCGCCGCATCCGAAAAACGGAAAGAAATGATGTATCGTTTTTGTTTCGACGGGCAAAAACTTACCGACGCCGTTCCCGGAGGACAATTCGGTTGCGTTACGTCCGTTGCCGACATGCTTCCGTTCTGGGCGGGGATAAGTAACGATAAAGACGTTTTATTGCGCATTCTGAAAAAATTGGAATATCCTTACGGTATTGCGGCATGCGAAAAAACGGATGAGGATTTTGCAGGGCAATGGGGATATCCGAATATGTGGGCTCCTCTTGTATGGTTTGCGTTTTACGCGCTTAAAGCGGTCGGCGCGCATGAGGAAGCCGTGAGGATAGGAAAGAAATATCTTTTGACCGTGGAAGATTGTTTTGCAAATACGGGAAAGCTGTGGGAAAAATACGACGCGGTAAAGGGCGGAAAAGCCACGGCGAACGAGTATACGGAAACGGAAATGTTAGGCTGGACGGCGGGAGTTTATAACGATATTTATGAAGAAATCAATCAATGAAAAAATAATTGCCGTAACGGGGCGGGATAATTGGTCTACGGCGGAAGCATGCGGACTTCCGTCGCTCAGAGTTTCCGACGGCCCTCACGGGTTGCGTTTTGTAACCGAAGAGAAAGACGGAGAGCAGATCGCCGCGGAATCGGTTTGCTATCCTACTTTTTCCGCGCTCGGCAATTCTTTCGACGAGTCGCTTGTATACGCCGTAGGGCAGGCTATCGCCGAAGATTGCATAAAACATGACGTTGCAATCATTTTAGGCCCCGGCGTGAATCTTAAACGCACGCCGCTTTGCGGACGAAATTTCGAATATTTTTCCGAGGACGGAGTTCTTGCGGGAAAACTTGCCGCCGCCTATATCGAAGGCGTTCAAAGCAAAGGGGTAGGTACGTCGCTGAAACATTTCGCCGCAAACAATCGCGAATACGATCGTTTTTTTCAGAGCAGCGAAATGGACGAGAGAACTTTGCGCGAAACGTATTGCCGCGCGTTTGAAATCGCGTTGAATGCGAAGCCCTGGACGGTGATGTGCAGTTATAATCCCGTAAACGGCGTTTACGCTTCCGAAAACAAGCACCTTTTAAACGATATTCTTCGCAAAGAATTCGGTTTTGACGGGGTTGTCGTTTCCGATTGGGGCGCGGTAAAACATCGCGCGAAGTCGCTTAAAGCGGGCATCGATCTTGCGATGCCGTATAGCGCCGATTACGGGAAACAACTTGCCGATTGGTATGAAAAAGGATTGATCGACGAAGGAGACCTCGACAGAAGCGTCGGAAGACTTCGCGAACTTGCGGAAAAATATCGTTCTGCGGTTTCCCTGAGAAGGGTTACGATGACGGAGGAACAAAAGCATGAACTTGCGGTTCGCGCCGCCGAGGAAAGCGCCGTACTTCTGAAAAACGACGACGATATCCTGCCCGTATGCAAGGATAAGAAAATCGCCGTGATCGGCGGTTTTGCGGAAAATCCCGAATTTCAGGGCGGCGGATCGTCAAGGGTAAACGCCAAGGTCTCTCAATCGTTATGCGATTGTCTGAAAAATCTCGGTTTTAACGTGGATTTTGCCTTAGGCTATATGATCAGATATAACATTCTCACGCCTTTCGGAATACGTTACGCCGTGGAAACGGCGGCAAAAAACGATTGCGCCGTGGTGTGCGTAGGGAATACGTGGCTTACGGAGAAAGAGGAAACCGATCGTTTTTCGTTGAAACTGAATTCTGCGGCGGAAGATCTTATTCTCGACGTCGCGCAGGTTAATCCGAACGTGATTGTGGTTATTTACGCAGGTTCCGCCGTCGACGTTTCCGCGTTCGAAGGAAAGGTAAAAGCAATACTTTATATGGGGTATTGCGGCGAGGGCGCAAACGAAGCGGCGGCCGATCTGATTTCGGGGAGGGTTTCGCCGTGCGGAAAACTTGCCGAAACTTTCCCGAAAAGCCTTGAAGATACGGCTACGGCGGATCGGCGCGGCAACGGCTATTCGGAAAGATATCCGGAGGGTGTTCTCGTCGGATATAAGTATTACGAATATAGCGGGATTGCGCCTGCCTATCCGTTCGGCTACGGCCTGTCGTATACGGCGTTTCAATACGGAGATTTGAACGTGAAAAAACTCGGCGAGACTGATTATTACGTCTCTTTTTCCGTAAAAAACGTCGGTCGGCATGTGGCTTCGGAAATCGTGCAGGTATATATTGCCGACGACGCGAGTATGGTAACGCGTCCGAGAAAAGAACTCGTCGCTTTCGGGAAAAAACGTCTCGAAGTCGGCGAAACGTGTACGTTCGGGTTTGATCTTACCGAAAGGGATTTTGCCTATTTCAGCCCCGTTTTAAATGAATTTTATGTGGAAAACGGAACTTTTACGATATTGATCGGCGCAAGCAGCGCGGATATCAGGTTACAGGAAAAAGTGGAAATAAAATTGCCTGACGAGAAGCAGTTTTCACAGTATTGAGGAAGAATATGAAACTAACAATCGATTATCTCGAAGAAGAACGTTTTTTCGGCGGAACGGTCAACGACGGCATTTTTATGCCGTATTCCGCAGGATTTTCGCGCGACCTGCGCGTGTGGCACGCAGGAAATCAGGCGTCCTCGTTTTTATTGTCGGACAGAGGAAGAACGATATATTCGGAAAAACCTTTTAAATATGAGTTCTTTTCCGACCATATGGAAGTCGAAGGGGACGATATCTTAGTGGAACGCAACGGCGACACGCTGAAAAGCGCATACACGTCGATGTGTAAAAAATTCGCTCCTGCGGGGAAGAATACGATTCCGCCGGAGATTATGTTTTCGAGTCCGCAATATAATACGTGGATAGAAATGGAATGGGATTGCACGCAGGATAAAGTGCTTGAATATGCCGATCGGATACTTTCACACGGTTATCCGGCAGGAGTTTTAATGATCGACGATTGCTGGTGTCGGGCATACGGAGACTGGAATTTCAACGCCGCGTCCTTTCCCGATCCGAAAGCAATGATTGATAAATTGCATCGATCGGGTTTTAAGGTCATGCTGTGGTGTTGCCCGTTCGTCAGCCCCGACACGGCTGTTTTCCGCGAACTGGAAAAACTCGGCGCGCTCGTAAAAAAATCGGACGGAACAACCGCGATTTCTCATTGGTGGAACGGATACAGCGCGGTGCTTGACCTGACGAATCCGACGGCAACGGCGTGGTTTGAAAAGCAAGCTTCCGCTTTGATGGACAATTTCGGTATAGACGGTTTTAAATTCGACGCCGCAGACCCCGAATATTATGACGACGATTTTGTGTTTTCCGATGGTTCGGAGCGTTCGACGCAGGCGAAAATATGGGCAGAAATCGGCGCGAAATATTCGTTTAACGAATTGCGCGCCGGGTTTAACGCGGGGTGGCTTCCCGTTGTCAATCGTCTTCGGGATAAAAATCATTCCTGGGATAACGACGGGTTGAACACTTTGATTCCCGACGGGATCGCGATGGGTTTATGCGGTTATCAATATCTTTGCCCCGATATGATCGGCGGCGGAATGGTTCCGGATTTTCATCGCGACGGATTTGTTTTCGACGAAGAATTGTTCGTGCGTTATTGTCAGGTGGCGGCAATGTTCCCCATGATGCAGTTTTCGCGTGCGCCGTGGAAAGTTTTATCCGAAAACAATCAGAAAATTTGTCTCGATGCGGTCGGGTTGCACAGCGATCTTGCGGAGTATATCATACAGACGGCAAAGCGTTGCGCCGCTTCCGGCGAGCCTATGATAAGAAATCTCGAATATGCTTATCCTCATAGCGGTTATGCTACGGTGAACGACGAATTTTTTCTTGGTGAAGATATTCTTGTCGCTCCGCAGTTGAAAAAAGGCATGAGTACGAGGCAGGTGGTTATTCCCGACGGAATATGGGAAGACGCGGCGGGAAAAAAATACCATAAAGGCATCTATTCGATCGATACGCCGATAACGGTAATTCCCGTATTCAAAAGAATCGGCAAATAAAGTTAAGCGCAGACAGAAATACGCACGGTTTTTAATGAAAAATCGCTGAAAACTTGCCTGAAAACGATATTGCAATAGTTGATTATCGTAATAGCGAGGAACGTATTTGGCTTGCCAAATACCGACTTAATAAGTCGCCTCGTTAGGGAAAAGATTTCCCTAAGACCCTTTTGAAAAAAGACGAACGAAAAACATAAAACCAGTTTGCGAAACGGAGAATTTTTCAGGAATATAACAAAAAGCAATTAAATAGAATGATTGACCATCATAGGACAAAAAAAGTTGTCAGATACGGTTAAAGTCGTTGAAGCGTAAAATGTTTCGGCGGCTTTTTTATACCCGAAAATCTGAACGAGGAGGAGCAATAATGGCATGTTACAATTTTTATCGCCCGCCGTAAAACGGAATTTATAGAACAAATAAAAAAAATTATGGGAGGTAACGTTATAGAAAACAGAACGAGACCGTTTGCCTACACGTTTAGGGCGAACATAAACGAGAAGAATTTAATCGACAAAGCAATATCCGCAAGCGGACTTACTATGCGCGAATTCATCGTTCGTGCTATCATAAACAAACCCGTTATCGTAATAGAGCGCGGCGGCGATATACTCGCGGAATTGAAGCGGCATGGAAACAATCTGAATCAGACTGTGAGGAACAATTATTACGGGTTAAATACAGAGCTCGAAATAAAAAGTTGTATCGCCGACCTGAAGGAATTATACCGTAAAATTTCCGTTGCCGCAGGCGGTGCGTGATGCCGCTTTTTAAATGTAGTGCGAGCAAGGCGAAACCGAAAAACGGGATAAGGTATATCACCGATCCGAAGAAAGCGGCGTTTGTGTCGGCGAAAAATTTATTCGAGGACGAAGATTACGCAAAACAGTTTGAAGAAACGGCGAAAAGGTTCGGTAAGGGCGAGAAGTTCGACGAAAGGAAATACTATCATTTCAAATTGTCTTGCGCACGGAAAGATAACGTAACATCGCGCCGGGCGCACGACTTTGCCGAAGAAGTTGCGGAAGCATTTTTTAAGAATTACGAATGCGTGATCGCAACGCACACGGATACCGAAACGGTTCATAGCCATATTATCGTAAACGCGGTTGATCCGATTACCAGCAAAAAATTGCAGTTCAGTCAAAAAGATTATGCAAAAATGAAAGACGAAGTAAACGTAATCGGCAGAAAATACGGCTTTACGGAAACGGAATTCAGAAAAAGGGGCAAAAACAGCCGAACGGCGGCAGAAAAGAAAATTATATTAAAAGGCGGAACGAGTTGGAAAGAAGAACTGCGCGAAGTCATAGCCGAAGCGGTAAAGAAAACGAAATCGCCCGAAGCGTTCAAAAAATATCTTGACGAATGTTACGGCGTAAAAATCACGCGGGACGGAAAGGATTATTCCTATCTGCACCCGAACAAACAAAAGCCTGTTCGAGGGGCGAAACTCGGAGAAAATTATACAAAAACGGAGGTAATTAAAAGAATTGGAGAACAGAATTACAGGCAGAAGTCCGGAGCGTATACCGGACGAAGAAGTGGATTTGACGGAAAATCCGTCGGCAATCGAACTGTGCGAAGAGGTAAAACGGTTGACGGCGGAAACGCGGGAAGCATTATTAGAGCAAGCCTTAGCGGTATCGAACGAGAAATGCAACGCCTTAATTTCGCGGCTGAATGCGCGGGTGGAGGACTTGACGCAGCAAGTGAGGAGCGTAGAATGGACGAACGACGCGCTCGTGAGGAGGCTGAAAGAAGACGTAGAGCAGCTGACGAAAGATATGAAAGAGGACAATCGGAACTTATTGTCGAGTCTGCGGATAACGCTTCAAAGGATAACGGAAACGGTAACGGAAATACAACGGCAAATAAGTACAACTATGGCAAAGGCGACTGACGAGGCGACGGCGTTATTAAAAGAGAGAATCGCGCTTGCCGCGGACGATGCCGCCGAAGTAATCGATGCGCACGCGAAAGAACTTACGAAAAAGGTGCAAAGTCTCGAAAAAGAGGTGGATAAAGCGAAAGAAGAAATCTATTACGAGCGCGGTTTCCGTAAATTCTTTTTCTGGCTGACGCCGGTATTATTGCTGGCGCAAGGGATCATGACGGCAATTTTGCTGTTGAGATAAAAACGAACAATCCGACGATTGAAAGTGATGTTGCTTTCAATCGCCGGAGCCTGCGCTTAAAAAGACAATACGGCGAAAATTGGCCGGGGATGATATTGAAAAGAAGTAATAATCGAAAAGCGTTAAGGTGAAACGGAAAAAAGTTTTTAAAACATAAAGGAGAAGACACGAAAACAGACAACAAATAACGAATTCAGCGAGGAAACGTGGGGAGAAGCAAAAGGCAAATGGACGACAAGTCTTATTTATCCGCACCGAAAACGAGTGCGGAAACAAAGATAAAGGGGAAAAATTATATAGTGGAGAGTTATTACATCGGGAGGAAAAACATACACGATACGTTGATAAGCATAGCGGAAAACGAAGCGTATGAAGAAATGCGGCGTAACAGAAAAAACAACGGGGAGTACGGGGCATGAACAGCTTGAGTTATTCGGTGAAATGTGGTAAAATAAAGGCAAGTGAAAAAATCGCTTCGGTTCGGGAGGTAAAACATGGAACCTAAGCAGTATAAAAATTACATAACAGGCATTTATTTGAGATTAAGCCGCGACGACGAACGCGCAGGAGAATCGCTTTCTATCGAGAATCAAAAAATCCTTGTAACGAAGTATGTGAAAGAAAAAGGCTGGGAGATAAAAGACGTATATGTCGACGACGGCTATTCGGGAACGAATTTCGATCGCCCCGGAGTAAAGCGGTTGCTTGACGACGCAAAAGCAGGAGAAATCAATACGATTGTAGTAAAAGATTTGTCTCGTTTCGGCAGAAATTATATTCTTGTCGGACAGTATATCGATTATGTTTTTCCGTCGTTCGGGATAAGATTTATCGCGATAGAGGACAGAATCGACACTGCGAGCAAAGATACGTCGGCAATGGATATGATGCCGATTATGAACGTTTTTAACGAATGGCATTCGGCGAATACGAGCAAAAAAATCCGTGCGGTAAAATATTCTTGTGCGCAGGCAGGGAAATATCTTGCTTCGAAAGCGCCTTACGGTTACGTGAGAAAAGACGATAAAAATCATACGCCGATTATAGACGAAGAAGCGGCGCAGGTGGTAAGGCGGATTTTCGAACGGCGAGCCAAAGGCGAAAGCGCGTATCGGATTGCTCTGGATTTGCAGGCGGACGGGATTTCATCTCCTGCCGTGTATGCCGAGCGCAAGTTCGGGAAAAAGGTTACGGGCGAGGGGCATAATTTTTGGTCACCCGCGGCCGTCAGAGGTATATTGGCGCAGCAACTTTACGTCGGAGATCTGGTTCAGCAGAGAGTGAAGCATATTTCTTACAAAAATAAGAAGGTCGTAAAAGTTCCTAAGGAAGAGCAAGTCATTATTCCGAATAATCACGAGCCGATTATAAGCCGCGAACTGTGGAATAAGGTAAAAGAACTCGAAGCGACGGCGAGTACGGGTAAGATAACGAAAGAGCGGGTAACGCCCGCGCTTTCGGGAATTATGCGATGTTCAACGTGCGGCGCAACGATGGAATACCATAGAACGACAGGCGGCAGACATAAAAAACCTATCGTTACTTATGAATGCGGATTGCGGAATCGGTACGGCGCGGATAAATGCACGAAGCATTATATCAACGGGGACGTGATTCATAAAATCATACTCGACGATATACGAGCGAAAGCGAAAATCGTAGCCGAGGACGAAGAGGGTATTCGTAAAAGATTTATCAGACGGAACGCGATGCTTGCCGAACAGTCGGGTAAAGAAACGGCAAAGGCAATAAAGACGAAGAGAGCGAGAATTGCCACGCTGGACGATTTGATGAGCAAGGCATACGAAGATAAACTTTTAGGGAAGATGCCTGAAGAACTTTGTCTGAAATTTATCGACCGCTATCTTGCCGAGCAGGAGTATTTGCGGAAGGAAGTTTCCCTGCTCGAAGCGGAACTGAGAAACGCAAAAGACATGCGGGAAAATATCGACGAATTTATGAGCCGCATTAAGAAGTATCTTGACGTAACGGTAATAACGCGCGAAATGATGCTGGAATTATTCGACAAAATCATTATCGGCGAGAAAGAGCCGCCGAACGGCGCGCCGCGGCTGATACAGCTCGTTTACAAAGTCGATATCGATTCGGTTTTATAAAAAAACAACAAAATACGCTCCGCGTAATTACTGTGTACCCCATAAAGTATTTACGCGGACGAAGGGATAACGGGCACGGAAATGGAAAAACGAGACGAATTAAACCGTCTGTTGAGGGACTGTAAGAAAGGAAAAATAGACCGAATCATAACAAAGTCCGTCTCACGCTTAGCTCGAAATACAGAAGAAATGCTTATCATGCTTCGCCTGCTGAAGGAACAGGGAGTGAGCGTGTATTTCGAAGAACAAGGCATTGACACAAACCAACTGAATCTGGAAATGATTGTAACATTCCCCGGTATGACGGCGCAACAGGAAAGCGCGGCCATATCGGGGAATTTACGTTGGGGAATACAGAAAAAAATGGAAAACGGAGCATTCGTTTGCTCGAATCCGCCTTATGGATATAAGTTGGAAAATAAACAGCTAGTGGTATGCGAAGCGGAAGCGATAATAATTCGGAGGATATTTGATCTGTTCCTGCAAGGTATGGGAAAACAGGCGATAGCAAGCCTGTTGAACGAGGAAGAACAACCAAGACGAAGAGGGTATTGCGTATGGCATATGACGGCAATCGATTATATTTTGAGAAACGAAAAATATATGGGTGACGCAGTGCTTGAGAAAACATATATGACTGAAAGTCTGCCATATAAACAAAAAAGAAATAAGGGAGAAAAGACAAAATATTACGTAGAACAGTATTGCCCGGCGATAATCAGTAAAGAAAAGTACATATCGGTACAGGAATTGATATTGTCCAGGCGTGAAGATAGAGGCGGAGTAAAAGTATATGCATTGACAGGACGGATGCGTTGCCCGGAATGCGGAAGAGCGTTTCGCCGACAAACCATAAATCAAAAAGCGTATTGGAATTGTGCGTTGCTTGCGGCACAAGCCGGCAAATGTAAAAGCCGACGAGTGCGTGAGGATATGGCGTATGAAACGTTTACGGTGATGACGTATAAGCTCAAAGCATACCGCCAGCAGATAATAGAGGAGACAATTCAAAGGCTTGAATATCTGCAAAGCCGAACGAGCGAAAACGGAGAAAGAATACAGGAAATCGACAAGGCAATCGCGGATTTAAGTGCCAAAAATCATGTGATCACGCGGTTGCATACAAGCGGGGTAATGGGAGTAACGGAATATACGCAGCAGACATCAGAAATCGGGAACAAAATCACCGCTTTGAGAAGCGAACGCCGCAAAAAGCTCACCGAGGATGAAACCGATATGCTGCTCGATGAGTTAAAAACGCTGAACGAAATCATGAAAGAATATCAGCCGAGAAGTGAGTTCGACGGCGATCTGTTTAGTCAAATCGTAGAAAAAATCATCGTAGAGGACAGCACGAAATTGATATTCTGTTTAATCGGCGGATTGAAGCTGACCGAAGAAATCAAAGAAAAAGGACGGTGTAAGATGGCATGAAAATAAGGAACATCCTGTTCGGATACCGTTATACGGAAGGAAAACTTGTATTTCATCCGACGGAATCGGAGGTAATGAAAGAAATTTATAAGGCATACCTCGAAGGGAACTCTCTATTGAAGCTGTCGGAACGGCTGAATGAAAGGCAGATTGAATATATGCCCGGCGTGGTCGGATGGAATAAATCAAGGATTATGCGATTATTGAGCGATCAGCGATATATGGGCAATGAAAAATATCCCGCTTTAATCGATCGGAAAACTTACGAAGCGGTTCAAACACTAAAAGATGAAAAATATTTGCAAAAGGACTTGGATCGGCAAGCGGATATCTTTCAAATAACGATTCCTGTACGTTGTCCGAACTGCAGCGGTGTGCTGCGTCGAAAAGCCGATAACCGTCGAAAAACGGCAGTCTGGTGGAAATGTCTGACGCCGAATTGTAAGACGAATATCGGGAAAACGGATGAAAGTCTGATAGAAGAACTGACGGAAGTGATGAACGGATTGATAGCCGAGCCCGACCGCATAGATATACCGCCGGAAAAGGACCCCGAGCCGAGCATAGAACTGCGACGGCTGAATAATGAAATAGCAAGGTTATTAGACAGCATTCAGATCAACCGTGACACGGTAAGAGAAAAAATAATCGAGTATGCATCGCTGAAATATGCTGAATTTGATTCTGCGCTCGGTAAAGCGCAGCGGGTAAAAGATATTTTTAAGACAGCCGCTCCTTTGAAAAAGTTTTCGTCGGAGCTGTTAGAGAGGACGGTGGATGAGATACGGATGTACGCAGACGGAAGGATCGGGATCGTGCTCGAAAATAAACAGGAAATCAGACATAGAGGTTAATGATAATATGGAAATACCGGAATCAATAAGACCGCCGAGAGTAGTGCGGGTTATTCCCCCGACGATCAATACGCAGGAGTCGATACGTGAGAAATACAAACAGTTGAGAGTCGTTGCTTACTGTCGCGTATCTACAAAGCAGGAGGAGCAACTCAACAGCTACGAAACACAGAAGAATTATTACACCGAAAAAATCAATGCGGAACCCAACTGGACGCTGGCGGGAATCTTCGCAGATAAAGGAATTACGGGAACGAGTATAAAAAAGCGCGACGAATTCAAAAAAATGATCAGGCTTTGCAGACAGGGTAAAGTAGATATGATCATTACAAAATCCATATCCCGATTTGCGAGAAATACAGTAGATTGTCTTGTGTATATCCGAAAGCTCAAAGAGATGGGAGTGGACGTGTTTTTTGAAGAACAGGGCATCCACAGTACGCAACCCGGTGCGGAGTTCTATATCACGATATACGGCAGCATAGCGCAGAGCGAGTCGGAAAATATAAGTGCGAACGTGAAATGGGGCAAAGAACAGAGCGCAAGAGAAGGAAAGGTACCGTTCCATTATAAGAATTTTCTGGGGTTCCGAAAGGGAGAGGACG
>ERZ1106963.4136-NODE-4136-length-11187-cov-2.781531_pt1 | contig 11187 bp, 8 predicted proteins | sample MGYA00403681_ERZ1106963 | MGnify/ENA primary metagenome ERZ1106963 (study PRJEB35170, sample SAMEA104062407) | human gut metagenome | biome: human gut; feature: human-associated habitat; material: faeces | place: Denmark | collected 2012-05-03 ...
CGTGTTTGTGCGTAAATAAATGATCCTGGCAATATTCATAATTTCCCTTGCACTTTGAGCAGAAACGGAACTCCAGATTTGGATCATCCTTTTCGGTACGTCCGCAGATCGCGCATTTATGCTTGGCAATTCCATCTGGTCCATAGCCCGTTCTGGTCGGAGCCATGGCCTTCTTAAACTGCTGTCTCCTGTGAATCTCCTTCGGATTGTAACGGTTCATATCCCGCGTACTGAAATAAAAGATTACAAAATTCAAAAGTGATGCTACAATCGGCACAACGCCTACCCAAAGTCCAACTCTAAGATATGATACGATATCCCACGCAATAAACAGTCCATATACAAATGCCATCCATTTCATCTTGATGGGGATCACAAACATAAGCAGCAGCTGAAGATCCGGATATGTGACTGCATAGGCAAGAAAAATAGAAAGACTGATGTAATATGTGGTAAAAATACTTCCATAAGGAAGCATCATTCCCCCAACGGTCACATAACCGCCGGTAACTGCATACAAAAGCGCCGCTGCAATAACTGTAAACAAAAGTCCCGAAAAAATATACAAAGTATATCGGAAAGTTCCCCAGGTACGTTCCAGAGAGGTACCGATCGGATAATAGAAAAAAGCAATTGCAAGCACGAACATGAGAAGATTACTCATTCCTCCCACGCTGGATGGCGGATAGATCACCCATGTTACGAGTCTCCAGATCTGACCTTTCATGACCATGGACATATCCAGGCTCAGCATGCTCAAAACTCCCGGTGCAGCTGCGGTCAGAATATAACCCAGTACATAACATCCGATAATATAAATGGTCAGATTCGGAACCCCGAATCTTCCGAATTTACGTTCCAGTTTGTCAATAAATTTCATTAAAATCTCCTTTCAGAAAACTTTTGAAAATCAGAAAAATCGCTTCTTGGAAAGAATGATCGCTGCCACAACACTGATCGCCACAGAAAACAGGATAATGATCAGAAAGCCCCATGGACTCTGTGATAACGGCATACCGGAACCAGCCACGTTCATTCCGTAAGCGCTGAACACAATGGTCGGAATACTCATGACAATGGTAATGATCGCCAGTACTTTCATAACAATATTCATATTATTGGAAATAATAGATGCAAAGGCATCCATGGTTCCGTTCAGGATTCCGCTGTACACATTGGCCATTTCGATAGCCTGTTTGTTCTCAGTGATGACATCTTCCAGAAGATCCGTATCCTCCGGATATTTCTTGATACTGTCTATCTTCAGAAGCTTCTCCAGCACAACCTCGTTGGACCGGAGGGATGTGATAAAGTAAGTCAGGGATTTCTGCAGCTCCAGAAGCTCGATCAGCTCCTCGTTTCTTGTGGAAAGATGCAGTTTTTCTTCCACCTGCTCACTTTTCTTGTCAATGATACGCAGATAACGCAGGTACATACTTGCATTTCTGTAAAGGATCTGGAAAATAAAACGGGTCTTCATATAGGTAAAAAAGCTCCGGACTCTTCCTTCCATAAATCTGGTCAGAACCGGTGTGTCCTCCAGACAGATAGTAAAGATCATAGACCCTGTCACAATGATACCAAGCGGTATGGTTCCATACCAGTCCTTGTCATTACGCTCCTCGATCATAGGAACGTCAACCAGGATCAGTGTATAATTATCCTCAACTTCGATACGTGACCGTTCTTCCTCATCCAAAGGGGATCGTAAATCGTCAACCTCTATATCAAACTTCTCGGAAAATTCAAAAATCTCTGTTGCCGTCGGATTCGTCAGCGCAATCCAGCAGCCTTCCTCCGGTTCCTGTATCTGGTGGATGGCTCCGTCTATTGTCTTGTAAATCCTTACCACGATTCCCACTTCCCTTCTTTTGCTTTTCTTTTGCCAGGGCAAAATTCATTTTTATTATAAATAGTCAAAATAGCTTTGTCAATTCATACCTTTTCTTTTTAAAAGAGCTTTTAAATAATTTCACATGATCTTTACATAAAAATTTATTCTGCCTTCCACGTTCTTTACATTTTTTCCGGCTTCCTATATAATGATTCCAGAATTCCAACGAAAGGAAGTTATACAAATGAGTCAGTCATCATTCGGAAAAAAATTCGTAGTTACTACCTGGGGAGAATCTCATGGCAAGGCTATCGGTGCAGTTCTCGACGGCTGCCCCGCAGGTCTTTCTCTCTGCGAGGAAGATATCCAGGTTTTTCTTGACCGGAGAAAGCCCGGTCAGAGCCGTTATACAACTGCCCGTAAGGAAGGAGATCTGGTGGAGATCCTTTCCGGAGTTTTTGAAGGAAAGACTACCGGTACTCCAATTTCTCTTCTGATCCGCAATACAGATCAGCGTTCCAGAGATTACGGAAATATCGCATACTCCTATCGTCCCGGTCACGCAGACTTTACCTTTGACCAGAAATACGGATTCCGTGATTACCGTGGAGGTGGACGCTCCTCCGGAAGAGAAACCGCCGGACGTGTGGCAGCCGGTGCCATTGCCATCAAGCTGTTAAATGAACTTGGTATTACTTTTACCACCTATGCGAAATCCATCGGTCCTGTGGAAATCCAGTCTTTCTCAGAAGAAGAGATCCGGAACAATTCCCTCTGTATGCCAGACGCCGATGCGGCAGAAAAAGCATCCGCCTATCTCGAGCAGTGTCTCAATAACCAGGACAGTGCAGGCGGTGTGATCGAATGCCGGATCAAAAATGTTCCTGCTGGTCTGGGTGATACGGTTTTTGACAAGCTGGATGCCACTCTTGCTCATGCGATCATGTCCATCGGTGCTGTAAAAGCTGTTGAGATCGGTGACGGTATTAATGTGACACGTCTTACCGGTTCCGAAGACAACGACGGTTTTGTCCAGAAAGACGGCATCATTTCCAAGACCTCCAACCATGCAGGCGGTATCATGGGCGGTATGAGTGACGGCAGTGACATTATCCTCCGTGCCCATATCAAACCAACACCATCGATCAGCCAGCCCCAGTCCACCGTAACCAGCTCCGGCGAAAATCTGGAGCTTGAGATCAAAGGACGCCATGATCCTGTTATTGTTCCACGTGCCGTAGTTGTTGTGGAAGCCATGGCAGCTCTCACCATCACCGATGCACTTTTTGCCAATATGAGCGCACGCATGGACCGCATCCACGAATTCTATCGCAGATAAAACCGCCCTCATTCCCGGCAGATCCGTGGATTCATCCGTAATGCCAAATGCTTTTCCAGCAAAAAACAGACTCAGGGAATCTTATTGCTTATCCCTGAGTCTGTTTTTGTATCCGGATATCTGGCCGTTGCAGTCATTTACCGAAAAGAATTATTTGCAGATGCCATCCACATCTCCCGGCACCGGCCAGATATGGATGCTGTTCGGTGTTTCGATCTTTCTTGGCTTCTCATTCATCATAATAATATTTTTTTCGTAATCTACTGTAAAAACAGTAATACTGTTACTTCCATGATTTGCAATGGCAATATGTTTGTTATCCGGGAAAATCATAAGATCTTTCGGATAATCACCACTGATCGGAAGGGTAAATTTCTTGGTCAGAAGGCCGGTTTCCTGGTCTACCGCATACATGGTTACTGTGTTCTCACCTGCAGTTGTGCAGAAAAGATATTTGCCATCCGCAGAAAGAGACATGCCTGATGCTGCGTTGTGAATCGCATCATTGGCGTCTTCTTTTCCAAGAGTGGTAATACTCTGGAGCAGCTGGAACTCCGGGTTCTTGCCGCTTCCGTCATAGCTGTATACCTTAACCTCATTGCTGAGCTCAAAAAGAAGATATGCAAATCTTCCATCATCACTGAAGCGGATAATACGAGGGCCACTCTCTCTCGGGCAGCGGAGGATGTCAACAAGCTCCAGTTTATCTTTCTTCTTGTTGATCCTGTAGATCTTAACCTGATCAATGCCATTATCTACCGCACAGAGATATTTGTTATCCGGTGTGGGGCGGACACAATTTACATGTGGACGGAAGTTACGTTCTGCCACACTTCCAAGTCCTTTATGGAAAACACCGTCCATAACACTTCCCAGACGTCCGTCTTTATGTGTATGTACAACCGTTACCTTACCATCATGATAACCTGCTACATAAAGATATCTTCCGTCTACATCTGTTGCAAGATAACAGCCTCGCATTCCGTTAATATCTACGCTGTTAATACGGGAAAGATCTCCATTTTCATCTCTCTCGAATACAGCCACACCTTCATCCTCGATGGAGTACAGATATTTACCGTTTTTGGAAACTGCCAGATGAGATGCATTGCTGACCTCTACCTCACTGCGCTCTGTCAGTGTTCCGTTCTCTACATCTACATCGTATACCTGAATTCCCTTACTGGTTCCATGGGTATATGTTCCCACGTAAGCCACGTACTTCTTTTTTCCCATAAGCTCTGGCCTCCTGCTTTCACATTCATTACGTATTTTTGTGTTTATTTTATCACAAAGTTTTTTGAAGAACAAGTTACCATCCTACTATCTTTGTGTAAATTCCTGTGCAAAATCATTTTTTTGCGGAAATTACAGATCTCCCAGGGCGCCTCTCATTGCTTCCAGAGTTTCGTCGATCACTTCATCTGTGTGTGCTGTGGAAAGGAACATTGCCTCAAACTGGGACGGCGCAAGATGGATGCCACGTTTCAGCATTCCCTTGAAATATTTTGCAAAAAGATCCAGGTTGGAAGTTTTTGCGGAAACATAGTCTTTTACCTCCTGGTCTGTAAAGAAAATACTTGCCAGAGAAGAATCATAGTTTACCTGATATGGAAGACCTTTTTCCTCCACGATCTTCTTCAAGCCGCCGTAAAGCTTCTCACCTTTAGCAGCCAGATCTTTGTAGATTTCCTGATGCTCATAGAGATATTTCAGCTGTGTGAAACCTGCAGCCATGGCAACCGGATTTCCGCTTAAGGTACCTGCCTGGTATACAGGACCACACGGTGAGATCAGATCCATGATCTCCTTACGTCCGCCATAAGCGCCTACCGGCATTCCTGCGCCGATTATTTTCCCGTAGGTGACAAGATCCGGACGGATACCAAAATACTCTGCTGCTCCGCCAAAGGCAAGTCGGAAGCCTGTGATCACTTCATCAAAGATCAGCAGACAATTGTGCTCATCGCAAAGCTCACGAAGCCGCTTTAAGAAGCCTGGTTTCGGAGGAACCACACCCATGTTTGCTCCTACTGCCTCCACGATCACGGCTGCCACATTTCCCTCCTCCTGTTTGAGAAGTGCTTCCACACTGGCGGCATCATTGTAGGTAGCCGTCATGGTATCCTGTGTACAGCCCTTCGGAACACCGGCGCTGTCCGGAATACCACTTGCCATGACACCGGAGCCGGCACTTACCAGAAGGCAGTCGCTGTGTCCGTGATAGCAACCTGCAAATTTGATGATCTTGTCTTTTCCGGTGAAACCTCTTGCCGCACGGATGGCACTCATAACAGCCTCTGTTCCGGAGTTTACCATACGAATCATATCTACATGCGGAATATGCTCACAGATAAATTCTGCAATCTCCACTTCAATTTCCGTAGCGCATCCAAAGCTCAGGCCATTTTCGCAGGCCTTGATCACGCTCTCACGGATTTCCGGGAAATTATGCCCCAGGATCATCGGGCCCCAGGAATCAATGTAATCCACATAACGGTTTCCGTCCACATCATAGATGTAACATTTATCAGCTTTTTCAATAAAACGAGGTGCCTCACCGATGGCTCCGTAAGATCTTACCGGGCTGTTTACACCTCCCGGAATTCTTTTTACCGCACGCTCAAATAACTGTTCTGATTTTGTCATCAGCCGATTCTCCCTTCATCCATAAGTCTTGCCAGAAGTTCTGCATAGTAGGTAAGATAGATCTGTGCGCCGGAACGGAATGCTCCGGTAGCCATCTCGCCTACGATTCTTTCCTCATCAATCCAGCCATTTGCGGCTGCAGCTTTTACCATGGCATATTCACCACTGACACTGTATGCCGCAACTGGTACATTGGTGGCTTCCTTTACCTGCCAGATCATATCCTGATATGCAAGAGCCGGTTTTACCATGATGATGTCTGCGCCTTCCTCAACATCTGTAAGGGCTTCTTTCAGGCCTTCTCTGCTGTTGTGCGGGTCCATCTGGTAACTCTTTCTGTCACCAAAAGACGGAGCAGAATCAGCCGCTTCACGGAACGGGCCATAAAATGCAGAAGCATATTTTACCGCATAAGACATAATTGGGGTATCTTTATAATTATTTTCATCTAAAATATGGCGGATTGCCGCAACCCTTCCATCCATCATATCAGACGGTGCAACCATATCTGCACCTGCCTCCACGTGGGAAAGTGCTGTTTTTGCAAGAAGCTCCAGCGTCTTGTCATTGTCCACATCATGACCGCAGAGAACGCCGCAATGGCCATGGGAAGTGTACTCACACATGCATACATCTGTTACATAATAAAGCTCCGGAAATTTCTCTTTTGCAATGCGAAGAGCTCTCTGAACGATCCCCTCCGGATCATAGGCACCGCTGCCCACTTCATCCTTATGGTCAGGAATACCAAAAAACATCACACTTCCTACACCGGCTTTGGAAAGCTGCTCCAGTTTATACGGAAGACGGTCCAGGCTGTAACGGTACTGCCCGGTCATGGACGGAATTTCTTCTTCCTTATTTTCTCCTTCCATTACGAACATAGGATACATAAGAGAAGATTTATCCATTCTTGTCTCACGTACCATCTTACGAAGGTTTTCGCTACCTCTTAATCTTCTTGGTCTTTTTGTCAGTTCCATGATCATTCGCTCCTTTTCATATCCTCCACCAGCTTGACAAGACTGTCAATGGTGGCTTTTTCTGACATATATGCTTTCATTCCAAAGCTCTCAGCAGCCGCCTTCGTCTGTCTGCCGATGCAGGCCGCCTTAACCTTTGAATAATCCAGTCCTTTTGTTCCCTCTACAAATCCCTTCACAGTGGAGGCACTTGTAAACACCGCACAGCTGATCTGTCCTGTTTCAAATTCCTTCTTCTCATCGATGAGCTGGCTCTTTTCGTAAAGAGTCTGATAGGTTGGAATATCCTCAACCTCAGCCCCTGCCTGTGCCAGAAATTCAGTAAGCTTTTCGTTGCCTTTTTCCGCCCGCGGGATGAGAATTTTTTCTCCGCCGGAAAGGATCTCTGAAAGTTCCTTTCCAAGGGTATCCCCGTCATATACAGACGGCACAAAGTCTGCCAGAAGGCCCCTTTCTTTCAGAGCCTTTTTGGTTCCCTCACCGATCACTGCCAGACGGATCTTTCCCATGGCACGGATATCTTTTCCATGGCGGATCAGTTCTTCAAAAAATACCCTTACACCTGTAGGGCTGGTAAATACAAGCCACTGATATTCCTCCAGGTGATCCAGCGCTTTATAGAGACGGCTCTGGTCTTCCATGGGGACAGTACGGATCGCCGGAAGCTCCAGAACCTCCGCACCTTTTTCACGAAGCTTGTCCGCAGTTCTGGAAACAAGCTCTTTCGGTCTTGTGACAAGGACCTTCCATCCTGAAAGCGGCAGTTCTTCATACCAGCCAAACTTCTCTGCCAACGTACATACCTTACCTACTACAATGATCGCCGGTGTCTCAATTCCCTGGCGTTTTACCTCTTCTTCCAGGGTGGAAACGGTAGCCACGATCCGTTTCTGTCCTGCTGTAGTGCCTTTTTGAAGGATTGCCGCAGGCATATCTTTTTCCATGCCTGCATTTATAAGACCGGCACAGATATCCGGAAGTGCCGACACACCCATCAGAAATACAAGAGTTCCCTTTGTATCAACAAGCGCACGGAAATCAATGTCATATTCTTTTCCGGCTCTTTTATGCCCTGTGATGATGTGGACCGAAGAGCAGAAATCTCTGTGCGTTACCGGAACCCCGTTATATGCCGGTACTGCAATGGAAGAAGTAACTCCCGGAACGACTTCGTAAGGGATCCCATTCTCCCGAAGAAGTTCCAGTTCCTCTCCGCCTCTTCCGAAAAGAAATGGATCTCCTCCTTTCAGACGCACCACGCGAAGACCTTTTTGCGCCTCCTCAAGAAGTACCTGATTGATATTTTCCTGACGCATGATGTGGTGACTGGCACGTTTTCCTACATTAATAAGCTTCACACCTTCCGGAATCCGTGACAAAACGCCCTGGCCTACCAGACTGTCATAGACAACCACATCTGCCTGTTCCAGAACTTTAAGACCTTTTAATGTAAAAAGGCCGATATCACCAGGGCCTGCGCCTACCAGCCATACTTTTCCTAAGAGTTTCTGCCAGTTCCTTGCCTAAGCTTTCCGCATCTGCCTTATTGCCACGCAGTGTTCCTGTTACATAGGAACCGTCTTTTTCATTATAATAAAGTCCTCTGAGATAAAGCTCATCTCCGGAAATTTCTGCATGGGCAGCTACCGGAGAAGAACATCCTCCATCCAGAAGTTTTACAAAGGCACGCTCTGCTCTTCCTGCGGCCCAGGCCTCTTCATCACAGTAACCGTTCAGGAAACTGTAATCCTCACCTTTTCGTCCCTGTACCGCAAGGATTCCCTGGCCTGCTGCCGGAATGATCTCATCGGCTGTAAAATACCGGTTGATCCTGGATTCCAGTCCAAGTCTCTTAAGCCCGGCTGCAGCCAGGATCAGTGCACTGTACTGCCCTTCATCCAGTTTCCGGAGTCTTGTCTGAAGATTTCCACGGATGCTTTTGACCTCCATATCCGGATACAGCTTCTTAAGCTGAAGTGTACGTCTCAGGCTGGAACATCCGAGAGGCTTACTTTTATCCAGCTCGGAAACTCCCTCCGGAAGTACCAGTACATCTCTTGGATCTTCTCTTCTGGAAAAGGCCAGAAGGGGCAGTTCTTCCGGAACTTCCATAGGCATATCTTTCAGGCTGTGCACAGAAAGGATACTTCTTCCATCCATCAGTGCTTTATCCAGTTCCTTTACAAAAAGTCCCTTTCCGCCAACCTTGTCCAGGGTGCGGTCCAGAATGATATCTCCGGTGGTTTTCATGGTAAGGATTACCACTTCCATTTCCGGATTTTTTTCTTTTATATAATCACGGACCATTTCACTCTGGAGTACCGCAAGTTTACTCTCCCTGCTGCCAATTATAATCTTACTTTTCTTCGTCTTCATCATCCTGCTCCTTCAGTACCTTTTCCAGCGCTTTCTGAATTTCTTCCCTGACACGCTTTGCCTTTTTGTGGTCAAGACCGCTGGCTGTAACTCCTACTACCATTTCATCTCTCATATAGATACCCGGGAAATAAAAATCACAGGATTCACGGTCGGAGGCTACATTTACATAAATGCCCTCCTCCCTACAGACACGGTGGATCTCATCATTCAGCTTCCAGTCATTGGTGGCTGCGATCACCATATATGCGTTGGCAAAATCTGAACGTTTCACGGGACGGATATATAAAGTTACAGTTCCTGCTTTTCCAAGATCCATAAGCTCCTGGGTCACTTTTGTAGCCACTACCGTGATATTTCTTGTAAATTTCAGAAGAGTCTTTATTCTTCTGGTAGCAATATTACCACCACCTGCCACAACGATATTTTTATCGGACAGGTCTATAAACATGGGGAAATAAGGTTTATTCTTCATAAAGTTTCTCCAGTCCTTCCACACATTCCAGAAAAACATCCTGGTTCAGACTGTCACGAAGTCCGAAGATCAGTTTATTCACAACCTTCCCGGCTGCAGTATCCACTGCTTTTTTCAGCTTCTCCCTGTCTGAATCTTCCATAGGAGTTTTCCGGAATATTTTTTCGATTCTTAAGTTCAGATCTTCCACAGCATCAGCCTTGATTTCCTGAATACGGGGAATAATATCACGGCCATCCAGCCACTGGAAGAATTCTTCCATCTGTTCTTTTACAATTTTTCCTGCTGCTTCCAGGTTATCTGCAAGTTCCTTTGGTGTTTCGCTGGTACGGAAGCTGTCCATATCATAAAGTGTGATGTTATCTTTTTTTCGGATCTCCGGATCAATATCTCTTGGAACTGCCAGATCGATAAGGATCATAGGTCGTTCCACACGTACATCCTCAAACAATTCTTCCGTCAGTGTATAATTGGGGCTTGCTGTTGCGCTGACCACCAGGTCACACTCCGGCAGATAATCCATTCTCTCACCATAATTGATCCTGCTGCATCCAACAGGAATGCTCACAACACCACTTCTGTACTGACGGATCGTAACCGTCACATCCGCTCCTGCTTCACGCAGTGTCTGGGCAGCCATCTTCCCCATCTCACCGTTTCCGATCACCATACAGACTTTATTGCGAACATGATAACCGCCCTCTTCCAGAAAACGGATGGCCTGATGGATCACAGAAGGATTTCCATGAGAAAACGGCACTTCCGTTTTGATCTTCTTGCCTGCAGTTACCGCCATACGGAAAAGCACCTCCAGAACACTGTCTGTGGTAAACTCATCCCTTGACATACTCAACGCCTCTTTTACCTGGGTCAGGATCTGATCTTCCCCCAGGATCTGGGATTTCAGTCCGCTGGTAAGATAAAAAAGGTGCTCCACCGCCTCTTCGTTTTCTCTGCTGGTAAAATACTTCTGGTATTGTTCTCCCTGCACACCTTTCAACGAGCAGAGCCACTGATACAGGTCCGGCTTCTCCTCATCTGCAGTACTTACCCACAGTTCCAGCCGGTTACAGGTCGACAGAATAATACACCCGCAGATCCCAGCTTCTTCTTTCAGCCTGCGCAGCGCCTCTCCGGTATTTTTACGGGTAAAAGCAAACTGCGCTCTGACATCTACAGGTGCCATATTATGATCGATTCCAAGCATGAATATACTCATGTCCTACATTTCTCCTTTGTTTCCACAATCTTTTATAATGATAAACATTTCCGTAAGGAAAGTCAACTACGATTGACAATGTCAGCCCTCCCTTTTAGAAATTGCGGATCATCTTTATATTCCAGCGGAGAAATATAAAGAATTTATCATAATCACCATAATTATCAGGATGGAGGAAATCCCCGTATGAACTCAGCTTCAAAAAAAGCGATCCTAGTAGTAAGTTTCGGCACAAGCTATGAAAACACCCGTAAGCTTACCATCGAGGCAATCGAGCACGATATTGCCGATGCATTCCCGGCCTGTCCCACC
>ERZ1106963.4137-NODE-4137-length-11185-cov-2.707278_pt1 | contig 11185 bp, 9 predicted proteins | sample MGYA00403681_ERZ1106963 | MGnify/ENA primary metagenome ERZ1106963 (study PRJEB35170, sample SAMEA104062407) | human gut metagenome | biome: human gut; feature: human-associated habitat; material: faeces | place: Denmark | collected 2012-05-03 ...
CGGTGCCGGAAAGACCACCACGATCAGTCTGCTTTCCACTTTGCTTCTGCCCACTGCCGGAGAGATCCTGATCAATGGACAGACACTGGGACGCAACCGACCGGATCTGAAACGTAAGATCAGTGTGATCACACAGGAATATTCCATGCGTCAGGATATGAATATGGATGAGATCATGGAATATCAGGGACGTCTTTATTTCATGCCCAGGAAAGAAATCAAAGAAAAAACAGAAGAACTTCTGGATTTCTGCGGACTTCTTCCTTTTCGAAAACGTACGGTACGTAAGCTTTCCGGAGGAATGAAACGAAAACTCATGGTATGCCGCGCTCTTCTCACAAGTCCCGAAATTCTTCTTCTGGATGAACCTACTGCAGGAATGGATGCGCTCTCCAGGCGGCAGATGTGGAATCTTCTCCGTCAGCTCAACGGAAAAAATCTTACCATTCTTTTAACCACTCATTATATGGAGGAAGCTCAGTCTCTCTGCAACCGGGTAGCACTTATGGATCACGGAAAGCTGGAGGAGATCAATACTCCATCGGGCCTGATCGACGGCCTGGGCAAATACACCGTAGATCAGGAAACACCGGAAGGGGCAAAAAGCCACTACTTCCACAGTCGGGAAGAGGCCATCTCTTTTCTGTCCTCTCTGGACGGGCAGTGTACCCTTCGTGAAACAACTCTGGAAGATGTTTTTGTAGAACGTGCAGGCAGACACCTGATGCAGCGATGATCTGCCATATATCATATTACTAATTTAATAGAATGGACGATGAATATCATGGGAATACTTACTATTTTATGGGAAAAATGGGTAGAATTTCGAAGAGATTTTTATAAGATCACACTGGCTGCCATGATCGCACCTTTAATGTATCTTATTGTTTTCGGAATGGGAATACAGACCTCTTCCCACGGGGAACCTTATCTGAACTTCCTGATCCCCGGAGTCGTTTCACTGACTACTATGAACGGAAGTTTTAATGCAATTGCCCAAAACTTAAACGTACAGCGTCTTTACGAGAAGGCATTTGACCAGGTCATGATCTCGCCAACTCCTCTGTGGCAGTTTATTGCAGGTCAGATCATCGGTGGCAGTCTCCGCGGTCTTTATGCAGGAGGGATCATCCTTCTTCTGACCATGCCGATCGGAACCGGTCTTGTGTTCAACGGATGGTCATTGCTGGTGATGTTCCTCAACGGTGCTGTATTTTCAGCCATCGGCGTTGTGGTTTCTTTCCTTGCCAAAAACCATGCGGATGTACCTCGTTTTTCCAACTATATCATTATGCCAATGGCTTTTCTGTGTAACACATTCTTCTCTACAGAAAAGATTCCGGGATTTCTCGGCAATTTCGTGGCTGCACTTCCTTTGTCGCAGACCAGCCATCTGATCCGTACCATCGCTTCCGGCGGTGCGGTAAACTACATCAGTATTCTGATCCTGGCAGCTTATCTTGTTGCATTCAGCATTGCCGCTTCCTGGTTTATCTATAAGAAGAAAAATCTGTAACCATGCTCTGCAACTGATGGTTTCTGCTCATTGAACAAAACTTGTCAAGCAGATATTCGCAAGCCATATTCGCTACTTGCTCATAACCGAATAACAATCATATATCTGACAAAAAATCACCGGCTTCTCTGAAGATTGAGAAACCGGTGATTTTTGTTATATCTTTGTTATCCTATTCCGTGATCAGATATCTTTTTTTCTTCTTCTCACAATTACATATCCGCCTGCAAGAAGTGATGCCACGGCAAGTGCTGACATTGTTCCGATCGGTGAATTATCGGCTGTAGATACCGCACTTCTGGAAGTACTTCCATTACCTCCATTGGAGGAAGTTGCTGATGCCTCTCCTGTTACCGTTGCATCCGGATCTGTACCTGTCTGACCGTCTGTACCATCCGCACCAGGAGTTCCCGACGGAGTTAACTCTGCAGATTTGAACTGATATACCGCAGACTCGATGGTATCAAGCGGCTGCCAGTTACCATTGGTGTAAACATATTTCTGGAAGAATACATACAGATTGTAAGTATCTGCTTTTTTAATTCCTTTGGTAGAGCCGATCTTCCATGCTGTATGCTGCTGTTTGGCAGTTGGATTGGCAGCAGTGCTCCAGTAAAGCGGAACCCACTTCACATCACCCTCATTTGGATTCGGATTTGTCGTTCCTGCACCGATAACCGTAAAATCATAGAAGGTATTCGGATAGAACTGAAGTGCATCATCCAGTCCCTGCACAATACTGTCTGTTACAGGCGGAATATTTGCTCCCGGTACATTAGTCGGAGATGGTGTCGGAGTTGCCGGTCTTGAAGACTGAGACAGTGTAATCTTAAAGGATTTTGCTGTTTTTACAACACCATTGATCGTTGGCTGTAAATCAATATCTTTTCCCTTGGAATCTTTCGCTGTGAGGTATACTTCAATTTCTTTATCCGGAAGATTATTAAGTTCGATATTAAAGGATTTATCCGCTTTGATATTTATGCTTCCGCTTCCACCGTCTTTATCGGATCCTTTTACTTTCCAGGTGTAGTTACATACACCATCTGCACCGATGATACAGGTAACCGTAGCGGAAGAATGATCACGCCAGCTTAATCCGGTCCAACGGAGAGACGCTTTCGTGGTAGTGGTTTCTTTCGGACGTCTGGATTCAAGCAGTTTGATCCTCTTGTAGACTTCCTGTTTGTCTTTATCCTCGAACCATACCAGAAGATCAATCTTGTTCTTGGAATCAAGCTTATCCAGCGGGATTGAGAAATTACCTGCTTTGGAAACATCAACTTTGTTCTTTTTATCATTTTTTGCAGTTTTACCACGTACTACCCATTTATAATAGCAGGTTCCTGCTTTGGTAGTATTCAGGGTTACGGATACCTTTGTACGGCCTGACCACTTGGAACCAACTGCTTTTATAACCGGTTTGGTAACCGGAGCCGCAGTCTGTGTAATGGTCTTTTTTGCAGGCTCTGCATTTACAGATCCATCATTTGCTTTTACCCATACATAGAGATCAACTACGCTGCCTGTAAGGTTCTTAAGAGAAACGCTTGCTGTTTCTCCAGCTGCGATCGCTACGCCCTCAGTGGCGTCATCTATGGATGGAGCTGCTGCACCTTTCGCAACCCATTTATAGTAGTATGTACCGTCTTTATCTGAGGTGATCGTTGCTGTTGCGGTAGTTGAACCGTTCTCCCATGTAGAGCCTTTGATCTTAACGGTCGGTCTGTTGGAGACGAGTGCTCCTGTAGTGGTATCTACTTTAAAATTCTTATCTCCCTCATACTGTGGAGCCAGAACGCCAAGCGCTGCTTTAAAAGCTTCATCTGTGACATCTTCAGATTTTGCGATAGCAACATAATTCTCTGCCGCATTTTCTACAGAAAAACCGATCTTTGGAGACGTGATCTCTCCATTGACAACAATTTTTCCGTCTGTACCTGCAAGCACTACATTGGCTGCTGTCTGGCCGTCTGTCTTTGTATTTCCGGTGATCGTTGGCTCAGTATCTGCTGCTCCGTCACCTTTCTTTACAAGGATCATACCTGTACTGTAGACAGCTCCACCATCAGAATGATTGTTACTGATCTGACCGCCTGTGATCTGAACAGTTCCACCTTCATTAAAAATAGCTGCTCCTCTTGCAGTTGTCGTATTATTGGTAAGAGTAATGCCTGTTGTCATGGCAAATTTCGCACCGGATGCTACATGGACCAGAGAACCTGTCACCTGTGTTTCACCTTCAACGGAACCATCAACAGAGAGTGTTCCGGCTCCTTCCGCAACATCTCTCTTTGCCATGTAAAGGATACCGTTTACCTCGAAAAGATTGCCGGCATAGCTGTCCGCACGCTCAATTTTGGCATTCTCATCTTCTCCGACAATTGCAATTCCTTTATTTGCCGGAATTGTAACAGTGTTTGTAAGGTAAATCGTTCCACTGATAATAATCTTTGTAAGATCTGACTCCTGTACATTCGTCGTATCACTCAGTTCCGGAGCTTCATTGATAACTTTCTGAAGTTCTTCTTCACTTTTTACCACAGTTCCCTGCTCCGCTGTCTCCGCAGCAGCCGCCGCCTGTTCCTGTTCCAGCTGCTGCTGGGCAGCCTCGGCCTGAGCCTGTGCTTCTGCTTCTGCCTGAGCCTGCGCTTCTGCTGCTGCCTGGGCCTCAGCATCTGCTGCTGCCTGTGCCCCGGCATCTGTATCAGTCTGAGCATCCGCCTGTCCATCTGTATCTTCCTGCTGGCTGTCCGCTCCGTCTACATTTGTCTGGGCATCAAACTCTGTGCCATCTGCAGCTCCTGTATTCTCCTCTGCAGCCTGGGCCTCGGCAGCTGCTGCGCCTGTATCTTCAGCAGCAAATGCTGCGGCAGGTGCCATTCCCACTGTCATGGAACCGGCAAGCAGGACTGCAAAAAGTTGCTTTTTTTTCATTTATAAGTCCTCCTGTTCGAGTTGATCTGTCTATTCAATTCAATAATCAGAAAAAGTATAGCACACCGTCCAAAAAAAGTAAAGCGGATGCAACACTCCGCTTTACCGGGCATCCGCTTACGGACGGACCTGTCCGTTTCCGTAAATGATATATTTGGTTGTCGTCAGTGCAAGAAGTCCCATTGGTCCTCGTGCATGAAGTTTCTGAGTGCTGATTCCAATCTCTGCACCAAACCCAAATTCATTTCCATCGGTAAACCGCGTGGATGCGTTCACATAAACGGCCGCCGCATCTACCTCATCCAGGAATTTCTGAGCATGGCTGTAATCATTGGTAATGATCGCCTCTGAATGTTTTGTATTATATTTATTAATATGTGCAATGGCTTCCTCTACAGAATCCACTACTTTTACAGAAAGAATATAATCCAGATATTCTGTTCCCCAGTCTTCTTCTGTCGCAGGAACAGATTCCGGCATCAGTGCACCGGCATCTTTATCCGCACGCACTTCCACATGCTTCTCTTTCAGGCGCTCTGCCAGAACCGGAAGAAAAGCGTCCTTTACCTTGCGGTTTACAAGAAGAGATTCGCAGGCATTGCACACACCTACACGCTGTGTTTTGGCATTGATCACAATATCAGCAGCCATCTGAAGATCTGCGGTTTCATCCACATAAATATGGCAGTTGCCGGTTCCTGTCTCGATCACCGGAATCGTGCTCTGGTTTACGACCGCTTTGATCAGGCCTCGTCCTCCCCGTGGTATGAGAACGTCTACATATGCGTTCATCTTCATAAATTCTGCTGCTGTCTCCCTGGAAGTATCTTCGATCAGCTGGATCGCATTCTCAGTAATCCCGCAGGATCTCACGGCTTCACGGATACATTCCACAATCGCGGTATTGGAATGAATGGCATCACTTCCACCTTTCAGGATGACAACATTTCCGGTTTTAAAGCAAAGTCCGAACGCATCAGAAGTTACATTTGGGCGTGCCTCATAAATGATCCCGATCACGCCTAGTGGTACCCGTTTCTGTCCGATCATAAGTCCGTTGGGACGTTTTTTCATGCCGGTAACTTCTCCTATCGGATCTTCAAGACCTGTAAGCTGGCGAAGTCCGTCTGCCATTCCCTCAATGCGCTCTGGTGTCAGCATCAGACGGTCAATGAGACCCTCGGACATCTGATTTTTTCTTCCGTTTTCCACATCCAGGGCATTGGCTTTCAGAATTTCTTCTGTGTGCTCCACAAGAGCTGTTGCTGCAGCTTCAAGGGTTTTGTTTTTGTCATTTGTAGAAAGATTTCGAAGAACGGTCTCTGCATCTTTTGCATTCTGTCCCAGTTTTTCAAGCATTTCATTCATTTCAAATACTCCTGCCTTTCTTTCTGTCTCTTTATTGCATTTCAGCATTTTACTGCATATCGCGATAGATCTTTTCTTCGGTAACAACAACCTGTGGCCGGATATCTGTCGGTTCTGTGGGAACTTCCGGAAGGATCTGGAAGGAAAAACCTACCGCAACTCTGCAGATTCCCGGATGTTTCTCCAGAAATCGATCATAAAAACCGCCGCCATAGCCTACACGGTCACATTTCTCATCAAATGCAACTCCCGGCATGATCATCATGGCATCTTCCCATGAAACAGTTTCTCCGTCTTCCCTTGGCTCCGGAATTCCAAAATAACCGGATTCCAGCTGTGAAAAGTCCGTCAGTTTATAAAATATCATATCTTTCCCGAATACCTTCGGTACAGCCACTTCTTTGCCATCTTTCCATGCCTGCTCGATCATATAACGGGTGATCACTTCATGATTGTAATCTGCATATGCCATGATCCGCTCTGCGTTTCTGTATTCCGGAAGTTTCGTCAGTGTCTCTGTGATCACATGGCTTTTTTCCTGAATCCAGGCATCATCATGCTCTTTTCTGGCTTTAAAGATTTTTTTTCTAATTTCCTTTTTTTCTTCCATATTTTTCTCCCAGGTTGGTGATACTGCCATCCTTTTCTTTGATATCGATATTATTCAGATGTGCACGAAGGCTTCCCTTTACCGCATCCAGATACTCTTTGCGCAGCTTCGCCTGTTCTACTTTTTCCTCTTCCGTGAGGCCTACACTTTTCTGTTTATGTGCCAGTGCGTTGATTCTGTCGATCTTGATATTGTCCATCATAATAATTATTCTCCTTACAGCAGTTTCTCAATATAATCAATGAGGAAGAATTCTTCCTTCTTGTTTCCAACAAACAAAGTTCCGCAGTTCTTACCCTCCACGATCCTGTGGATATTATGGAAATCATTTCCATTGGCAATAACCATGTCCGCTCCGGCTGCTGTTGCAATGATCGCAGCGGTAAGTTTAGTTGCCATTCCACCGGTTCCCACATTGCTTCCTGTGGAAGATTTTCCAAGTTTTCTCATATTGTCATCCATATTTTCTACAATGTCAATAAACCGGGCATCAGGATTGGAATTGGGATCGTCCGTGAAAAGTCCGTCAATGTCAGACATCAGGATCAGAAGATCCGCGCCGATCAGAGCCGCAACTACAGAAGAAAGTGTATCATTATCTCCGAATTTTACCAGATTCTGGAATTCATAGGAAGAGACAGAGTCATTCTCATTTACAATAGGGATCACGCCCTCTGCCAGAAGCTGATTAAAGGTATTCTGAGCATTCCTGCGGTTGGTATTATTGACCATAGTATTCTTGGTCATCAGGATCTGCGCCACCATCTGATTGTATTCTCCAAAAAGTTTCTGATAGATAGTCATCAGTCTGGCCTGGCCAACTGCCGCACATGCCTGTTTCTTTTCAAGCTCAGCAGGTTTTCCCTTCATTCCCAGAGCTGCTGCTCCCACAGCAATGGCTCCGGAAGATACCAGAACCACATCTTTCCCCTGGTTGTGAAGATCACTGAGTTCTCTTGCAAGGATCTCCAGTTTACGAAAATCCAGTCTTCCTGTTTCTGAATGGATCAAAGATGAAGATCCGATCTTGATTACGATACGTTTCTTGTCTTTCAGACGTTCTCTGTAATTTGCATTCATGTTTCCAATTCTCCTGATACCTGTATATTCACTGCATGATCCGGACAACCATATTATTGTCCGGATCTGCTTTTTTCTTTATATGATACGGGCTCTGATTCGCTGTATACGCTTCCCGCTTTCTATTGATATGTGACAGAATCAATCCTGTCGTTCTGTACGATCTCAACCCAGGTAGTTCCCTGATTTAAACGGATCTCCTGTTCATTTCCATCATAATAATGAGTTATTCCCCAAGGTGAATCTTTCTCCCAGCGGATATCGATGGCTTTTCCTCTGGTAATAAACTTACCTTCTCCTCCGGAAATGGCATCAATGTTCAGATATCCGTTTCCGTCGTAAGCCGGGCATGAAGAATACTGCAGGATAATATTATCGCAGGTTATCTGCTGGTTATCCAGCTGATCTACATGTTCCTTTCCGAACTGGAACCGTTTGTATTCCCCGGATGTCTCATCGTATTCATACCATGGATGGTTATCTGTGAAATTATCCAGTTTCACTATATTAGCGGTGATCCCATCCTCCGGTACGATTTCCACCCCATCTTCCACAAAAAGATAATGTCCCTCGTAGTCTTCTTTATATTCCTGGCTGTATCCCATGGCATCTATGCCTGCCTGAAGGTGACTGGCATCTGTGTAGGCATTGTGAGGTGCCTTCCTGTCACTGGTCCGGAAAAATGCCAGTTTTCCCATCTGGATCCCGTTGAGATTGTCGATCACATGCTGTTCTAGATAAGGCAGGGCATAAGCCGCCTGTCCATAATGCGCGTAGATCGCATTGAATTCATTGGCATAAAAGAGATAATAATCGCGGCAGCTGCGTACAGACCCGATCCGTTCCAGCTGATCGTAATCTTCAAGAATTCCCATAAGACGGGTAATGTTTCCCTCTACCGGAGCTTCATACACAACTCCGGCATGATTGATCCCACTCTGCGGCGCACCGGAACTGTTGTTGCCCATCATAACGGCAACCGGCCGCCGGCGTCCGATGCTCTCGGGAACATTCTCACCGGTAAGATAGCTCTTTACCTGTGTTTCTGCCTGACTGCCTGTATTCGGCTCAAAGCCTACCAGATCCTGCTGTGCTCCGAATGCAGGGACGCTCTGAGCGACACAGATGCATGCTGTCATAATACCTGCCAGAATATCTGTCTTTTTCGTTCTCATATATTACCTCCTTTTCTTCCGGCGGAAAGATCTTCCGCTTAACTTTTTTCGCGGTTACGCTATCTTCCGATCTGTCTTATCGATTGATACCCAGCTCTTTAAGTGCATTCGCCTGCTTGGCTTCCATGACTTTCGCCTCATCCTCTGTCATATGGTCATACCCAAGAAGATGAAGCATGCTGTGGGCAACCAGAAAGCAAAATTCCCTTGTAACACTATGTCCGTACTCCTCTGCCTGAGCAAAAACTTTCGGCACTGAGATCATGATATCTCCAAGCAGAAGTTCGTCACTGTCCAGATCAAAATACGATTCATCCTCTTCCACCACAGAATAATCTGCCGGAGTTTCGAAAGGGATCATCGGAAAAGACAATACATCGGTAGGGGCCTGGATATTCCGGAATTCTGTGTTTACTCTCTTGATCTCCTCATTATCGGTAAGAACCAGATTGACCTGTCCATCATAAGGACATTTCTCCATTTCCAGAACCTTATCCGCAACCTGGGATGCAAGGGCAGCATAATCGATCCCGAGCTCCTGGTCTGTTTCATATTCGATATTTATGGTCATCTTCTGTACTCCTTATTCTTCACAGCATACCTGTCATCCTTCCTGGATTTGGCAGGCTTCTGTTTTTTTTCATAATCGTCATAGGCCTGTACGATCTGCTGTACAAGTGGATGACGTACAACATCCTTGCTGGTCAGCTGGCAGAACCCGATATCATCAATCTTTTTCAGCACCTTCATTGCCACATCAAGGCCTGACGCCGCATCTTTCGGAAGGTCTTTCTGGGAAGCATCGCCTGTGATGATAACCTTGGACCCAAAACCGATTCGTGTCAGGAACATCTTCATCTGTGCAGGAGTGGTATTCTGTGCTTCATCGAGAATGATAAATGCATTATCCAGAGTACGACCTCGCATATAGGCAAGAGGAGCAACCTCGATCAGGCCTTTTTCCATATTTTTTGCAAAGCTGTCTGCCCCCATGATCTGATAAAGTGCATCATACAGGGGACGAAGATACGGATCGACCTTACTCTGGAGATCTCCCGGAAGAAATCCCAGTTTCTCGCCGGCTTCAATGGCAGGTCTGGTAAGAATAATCCTGGAAACTTCTTCATTGCGGAATGCGGTTACTGCCATAGCCATGGCAAGATATGTCTTACCGGTTCCTGCAGGCCCCACACCGAACACGATCATCTTCTTACGGATCTGTTCCACATAATCCTTCTGTCCAAGTGTCTTGGGTTTAATTGGTCTCCCCTGTATGGTATTACAGATAAAGTCCTTGTCGATCTCTTCCATCACGGAACCGATCTTCTCCATTGCAAGGGAAAGTGCGTAATTCACATTCTGCTGTGTAATGGTATTGCCTCTGCCTGCAAGAGTATTCAGCTCTTCCACGATCGCTTTCGCCTGTGTGGCTCCCTCCTGGCTTCCCAGGATCTTCAGAGAGCCATCCCGGAAAATCATCGTTACATTCAGAGTACGTTCGATCAGCTTCAGATGCTCGTCAAACTGTCCGAAAATATTCGCCTGGCGGTCTGCCGGCACATCCACATATAATTCGATAATGCTGCTAGCCATCCTCTGGTGTCCTTTCTTTCGGCTGCGTCTTTCTTTCTGTAGGCCCTTCCTTTCCTGTCTTTTCTATGACAGTAAGGGAACCTCTGCTGACGCAGTCCTGATGTTTTATTTCTATTTTAACATTATTTTCAGATATTTGAACCCCTTTTTCTATTAATTTTTCTTCATAGACATAAAGCCTTTGTATGGCCTGTTTTTTTGCGGCATCCTCTGTCAGCTGCTCTTTCTGTACTTCGTACTTTCCGATCGCAGCGATCCCCAGGGTAACAGGAGAACGAAAAATCCCGATACTGAAAAGAGGTTCCCGGCTGACGAGGCGTTCCTCATTTTGTTTCAGAGGAGAGGAAAAGTCCAGAAACCAGTTTCCCAGCTGAAAAAAAAGCCTTGTTTTCTTTTTATCGGACCACACCTTTTTCTCCATGTCCAACGGAAAGGTATCGTAATAGGCAATGGTATGTCGGATGTAAATATCCGCATCTGCCTGAACATATGCATAGCGGATGACCTCCTGGCTGTCATCGGTGATGTCCACGATCCCGGAAACCAGTTCCTGGCCTTTTTTTATTTCATCCCCGGCCCTGACAAGAGGAGTTCCCTGCCGTGTGACCATGGAATCGATCACACCGTCCAGGGTTGAAAACAGACTGCAGGATTTTTCTTCCGGCTCTGCTTTTTCTCCGGCAGTTCCCTCCCGGATCTCAAAACGCAGGCCCGTTCCCGAAAATCCGGCAGACACCCAGGTGATCTCCGGAAATTCTCTTCGCAGGGAAGCTGCAAGTGCACTGCAGCTGATCTTCTTTCTGGATACTCCGAAACAGACCCCCTGCTCTTTCAGAAAGCTCATCAGCTGGGGTGTGGGATTTAAAATATTTCCCCGGATCTCAACGTTCCACACTCTGCCTGACA
>ERZ1106963.4139-NODE-4139-length-11181-cov-11.803074_pt1 | contig 11181 bp, 9 predicted proteins | sample MGYA00403681_ERZ1106963 | MGnify/ENA primary metagenome ERZ1106963 (study PRJEB35170, sample SAMEA104062407) | human gut metagenome | biome: human gut; feature: human-associated habitat; material: faeces | place: Denmark | collected 2012-05-03 ...
AGTTCGTCGATTTCCTCAGGCGAGGAGTCGAGTTCCATGCGCAGGTGCGCTGCGGCCTCGTCCACCAGATCGATGGCCTTGTCCGGCAGCTGGCGTCCGGAAATGTAGCGGTTCGACAGGGTTGCCGCCGCGACCAGCGCGTCGTCGCCGATGGTCACCTTGTGGTGGGCCTCATACTTCGGCGCGATGCCGCGCAGGATGGCGACGGTGTCCTCCACGCTCGGCTCGCCGACGAACACCTGCTGGAAACGACGTTCGAGCGCCGGATCCTTTTCGATGTTCTCACGGTATTCATCCAGTGTGGTGGCGCCGATCAGGCGCAGTTCGCCACGGGCCAGCATGGGCTTGAGCATATTGCCCGCGTCCATGGAGCCTTCGGCCGCGCCCGCGCCGACGATGGTGTGGATCTCGTCGATGAAGGTGATGATCTGCCCGTCGGCCTTCTTGATCTCCTCAAGCACGCTCTTCAGACGTTCCTCGAATTCGCCACGGTACTTGGAACCAGCCACCATGGAGCCCAGGTCAAGCGAGATAAGCTTCTTGTTCTGCAGGGTGGTCGGCACGTCGCCGGCGACGATGCGCTGCGCCAGGCCTTCGACGACGGCGGTTTTGCCGACGCCAGGCTCGCCGATCAGCACAGGATTGTTCTTGGTACGGCGGGACAGGATCTGGATGACGCGGCGGATTTCCTGGTCGCGGCCGATCACCGGGTCGAGCTTGCCTTCCTTCGCGGCGGCCGTCAAATCGGTGGAGTACTTCTCCAAAGCTTTATACGAGCCTTCCGCGTCGGCGCTGGTCACCTTGCGGTCGCTGCCGCGCGCGGCGGTCAGGGCGTTACGCAGCTTATCCGCGGTAAGACCATTCTTTTCCAAGATGTCCGCGCTTTGATTAGGTTTCGCGGCCGCGATTGCGACCAGCATGAGGTCGACGGTGACGTACTCGTCTCCCCTCCGTTGCATTTCTTTTTCGGCTTGCGATAGCACCGCCGACAGCTGCCTGCTGACGTCCGGCTGCGTTGTGGTCGATCCGCTGGCGCTCGGCAGCGATTGCATCGCCCGATGCACTTCGGCGCTCACGTTTTGCGCGTTGCCGCCTGCCGCTTCGATGAGCGCGCGGGCCATGCTGTTTTCCTGACGCAGCATCGCGTCCAGCAGGTGCAGGGTGTCTACCTGCGGATTGCCCAGCGCCGCCGCGTTCTGAACGGCGTCCGAAAGCGCTTCCTGCGCCATCTGCGTGAACTTCTGTTCCATATCATCCTCCATGGTTCGCGCCCGGCCGCCCGGCCTTCGCTACCGGGCCGGCGTTCGGACGCATATGTCGTTGTCTGATATGCTCAACCGACTTCATCGCCATTATATTCCCAAAACTTGAGTCCCACACACTCAACTTTTTGCGTTTCTCAAAACAGTCTTTCGACACAGGACGGCAGTCACCGACAATCACCAGCGCTCACCGGCAATCGCAATACATACGAAAAAGGCGGGCAGCAACGTAACGAAATCACGAAACGTTGCAAACCCGCCTAATCCAAAGTCCGCCAGCAAGCCGAAAATCAGCCGCGCACCACCACGTTGCGCAGATCGCCGATGCCCTCGACGTGCACGATCGCCTCGTCACCCGGATCCAGATGACCCGACGCGTTCGGCGTACCCGTCATAATCACATCGCCCGGCAGCAGCGTGGTGAAACTCGTAATCGCCGCGATCTGCTCAGGAATGCCGTGAATCAGATTCGCCGTGGTACCCGACGCCATCGGCACATCCTCACCGTTGAGCGTGAAGGAAATCTTCGCATCCTTCCAATCCACATCGTCACGCGTCACAATCCACGGACCCAACGGGCACGCCGTATCAAAACCCTTCGCACGCGTCCACGTCGGATCAAGACCCTGCAGATCACGCAACGTCACATCATTCACGCACGTGAAACCCAGCACATAATCCATGGCCTGCTCCACCGGCACATTCTTGGCGATACGACCCATCACCACAGCCAACTCCGGCTCGAAATTCATATCATTCGAACACAGCGGAATCACAATCGGATCATCCGGACCAATCACCGACGTGCTCGGCTTGGTGAAAATCACCATATCCTCCGGCGCATGCTTGATATCGGAATGACCGGCCTCATGCATGAACTGCGCATGCGCCTCATAATTCTTCGCCAAACCGTACACCTTCGACGGAATCACCGGAGCCAGCAGACGAATGCCGTCACCATCCACCGGATAGCGCTCGCCGGTCGGCTCGACGGCCTGGCCGGACAGCGGATAGCCGTTCAAGGCCACGAGATAGTCCTTGCCGTCGTTCTTGTCGGTCTGAACGAAGGCGTACTGCGGTACATCATTATGCGTAAAACGTGCGATTCTCATACCCGCAAGTCTACCCGCTCGCCACGCCCGCCGTTCTCGACATGCGTCGCTTTGCGGACGATGCCGATTGCTCGCATTTTTTTACGATTTTTGCGATTATTTGCGATGCAGTTCCGCCCGCAACGCCGCCACCTCGCGTTCCAGCTCGTCGATGCGGCGCACCTGCTGGGCGATGAGCAGGTCGCGCACGTCACCTCCCGACAGAATCGGGACTTCGGCTGCGTTGCGCGGCGCGGGCAGCGTCGCATTGTTTTGCGTTTCCGCTGGTTGCGTTGGCTGCACCGGCTGCGATACCGCAGATCGAGCAACCTCCGCAGATTCCGCCGACGGCGCCACATCCGCCGACGCCGATGGCACCACTCCACCATTCCCATCAACCGATACCAGCCGGTCCGTGCCCATACGGCAGGCAATCTTGCGCCAGCGCGCGAAACAACGTTCGATGCGCTTATAGCCGATCAGCGATGGGTCGAGTCCGGCTTCGCGGAACAGTTCGACCGGCGATTCGCCCGCATGGTACCGGCGCATGCAGTTGTGTTTGAACGATTCCGTGTAGGTGATGCGTCGCGACGTCGCTTCGGCCACCACCGGCAGCGAGCGCAGATATTCGACTTCTTCCGGACTGAACGCTCCCCCACCGTTGCACATGATGTTCCCTTTCGGCTTGGCGTGCGGCGGCTCCCTTCCACCGCACGGCAGTCGAATGGCCTCCGTCATGCCATTCCCCTGTTCGGCTTGCGATTCGGTTTGCGATGCGCGCTTGCGATACGTGTTTGCGATGCAAGGCCGCAATCCGATTCGTTGTTCGCTTCGTGTTCCATCATACCGGTACGAATGGCGTTTTTCCAACCATTTCAGGCGGTACTAAACCCTAAATCACCAGTATTCGTCACAACAAAAGCGGGTGAACCGTTGATCGCTCAACGACTCACCCGCCCGAACAAGCCCCGTTGCCTGTCTGCTGGCCCGCTCAGACCGCCATCGGCGTATCGGATTCGCGGAAGCGCAGCACGAGCGCCAGTCCGGCTGCGGCACGGCGACGTTACGCGCGGCACGCATCACGGTTTTGCGATTGAAGGTGAAGCGATCGCGCATGATGTGTTCGTCGGCGTCGGCGTCGACATCGTCTTTGGCAGCATCATTCTTGTCGTTATCGTTGCCGTTTTGAGCCGACGCGGCATCCTTGTCGGCGTCATTCTTACCGTTCTTGTCGGCATCGTCGGCATCTTCAGCAGTGTTGCCATCGTTGTCAGCATCGTCCGCATCGCCGGTTTTGCCGTCATCGGCTGTCGCGCCCGCATCGCGATTCGCCACAGCATCCGTGCGATTTTCGCCGGCATGGTCGTTTCGATCGCCGTCTTGAGCCGGTGCAGCACCATTTGCAGGTACGTCAGCGTTCTCAGCCGTCGGCTGCCTAACCGCCTGCCGTTCCTGCTCCTTCTGCTCATTCGGCTGTTCCGTCTTATCGCACGGCTGCCGCTGTTCCGGCATCGTCTCCGACGGTTGTTCCGGTTGCGATTGCGACTGCAGTTGCGATTGCGCTTGTTCGTTCGATGGCTGCTGCGATTCGCCGTCGTCCGTAAGGCATTGTGCGTCGTCATCGTCCGTTGCGGACTGTCCGGCAACATCTTGCCCGGCAATGTCGGCAACGTCCGATCCGACTGCGTTTTCAGCATCGGATTGTTGTGTCGATTCCGGCTGGCTCGCTGCGGATTCGGCGGCCACGTTGCCGCCATCCGTCACCGTTTCGTCGGCGAACGCGGTCGCGCCGGCTCCCGTGGTGCCGGCCAGCATCGCAATCGTGACAAGCAATGCGGTGAATTTTCCCATCCGCGCGCCACACCGGCTTATGAAGCCGGCAAGCGGGTCCTTCATCCACTTCATGACATGTCCATCTCTCATGGCGCTGCGGCGAATTGCCTATGCGCCTCCATGCCTTGAACCTTATGGATGAACGTTTTGAAACCCGTCCCCTCCATTGATGGGTTCGGGGAACGTACGGACCCGCGAAAATCGCGGCCTTCCCCCTTATCCTTTACGCGGCCAGGCGGAAGCGTGCCGCATGATTCGGTGTCGGGGCCGCATCGACCGCACGACCATGCAGCACAACAGCATGCCGCCCATCGTGCAAACGATGGTCATGGCGAGCGCGCCCAGTTCGGTCGCACGTTCGTCGCGCACGTCGGCCGGATCTGGCGCGGGCAGCGGTATTGCGACGCGATGCCCGGAGACTAGCAGCCGATGCGTGTTGATGCCGTATGGCGTGCAGGTCATCAACGTCAGCCGGTCTTCGCCGGGCACGATTTTCAACCGTGAGACGTCGTCCGGTTCGATCACGCTGATTCGGTCCACTTCGTATCCCAGCGTCTCGTCCATCACTTTGATGTACATGAAATCGCCGTCGTGCAGTTCGTCGAGCCGTGTGAACATCAACGATTTGACCAGGCCGCGATGCCCAGTGACCACCGTATGCGAGTCAGTGCCGCCGACCGGCAGGCTGGTGCCGTACAGATGCCCGGCACCGACGGCGAGCACCGGTTCGGACGTACCATGCCGAATCGGCAGTTCCACGCCGATTTTGGGCACCAATACCGTGCCCATGATGCCTGCGCCAGAATCCAGCAGGCCCTGATAGTTCGCGTCCGTGTCCGCCGCGGAAAGCCCGGAACCGCCGGAAGGCGCCGAATCGTCGGCGGTATCAGCATCTCCGGCAGTGCCAGCCGGTCTGGTAGTGAACGGATCGGCCGCCTCGCCCAATACCGGCTGTCCTTCCACGGCAAGCCGCCGATTGTATGCGCGCGCCCGTTCCAACTCCTCCATCGCCATCGGATACGGCCATCCGGCAACCGTGCGAGCCGCCGAATCGGATGTCTCGGCCAAGCGCCGCGCGGAATGCGCCTGCATGGCGAACGGCAACGACGCGACCACCACCGCGCCCACGATCAGCAGCACGGACACGCACCGCACCAATATGAAACGAATCCGCCGCAGCCTGCGCGCACGAACCACATCGGCAATGTCAATCGCCTCGTAAAACGACGGCGTTCCAGCGAACGTTCCAGCAGACGTTCCAGCGAACGCAACAGTTCCGGCATGACCACTGTCGGCAGCTGCACCGGCATCAGATCCGACTCCGGCGCCATTGCCGATGCCATCGTTATCATCACCGGCATCATAGGAATCAGCCGAGGCGCCCGCCACGGCACCGAACAGCCGCATGGGCGAACGCAGCACCGCATGCGCATGCACGTAGGAATCCGTCCTGCGGGCGAGCAGACGGACGGGTTTACTCATCAATCGAGAGGCAGACCAAAACATGGGTTTCTCCTTCGAACACACCCATGTTCACACCCGCCATACGAAAGCCCTTGCCCCCTATAGGAGGGCTTACCCCTAGAAAGACAACGGTTTCAGGCACGAAACCGGCAATTATGGCACCAAACCGCGCAGCACCCCACCTACCGGCGGAACGCAGCTCAGACAAGCCGTTTTTCAGAGGAATGCAAGTCAGACGAATGTAAGCCAGACGAATGCAATCCAGGCGGACGAGCCCCGCAAATCCTTAAAAAAACAGAAAAAGTCAAAGAAAGCGCTCAGATGAACGCACGCTCACCGAAAATCGCAGTGCCGACGCGCACGATGGTGGAACCTTCGGCGATGGCCAGTTCCATGTCGCCGGTCATGCCCATCGACAGTTCCCGGCAACGGTCCGTGCCCGGTTCGCCGGATGCGAGGATGAGGTCGCGGGTCTTGCGCAGGTGCGAGAAACCGCGGCGAATCACCGTTTCGTCGTGCACATGCGCGCCGATCGTCATCAGTCCCTGCAATTCGATGCCGTCCAACGTGCCGATTTTCTGCGCGATGCGGATGGCGTGCGCCGGATCGCAACCGGATTTCGATTCCTCGCCGGATTCGTTGACTTCCAGCAGCACGCCGACAGTAATACCGCGAGCCACGGCTCTACGTGAAATTTTTTCTGCCAAATCGATTGAATCGACCGATTCGATAGTGTCGACCACCGGCAGCACTTTGCCGATTTTATTGCTTTGCAGCTGGCCGATCAGGTGGAATGGAATATGCTCCGCCGCAGCATCCGGCGCGGCGCCTGCGACGCCCAGCGAAAACCCGCGTTCCGCGCATCGCCGTGCCAGCCCTTCGGCCTTCGCCGTCACTTCCTGCGGACGGTTCTCGCCGATCATGCGCACGCCGGCATCAATCGCAGCCATGATTTCGCCGATGTCGCGCGTCTTCGTGGCGGCCAGCAGGCGCACGGAGCCGGCTTCGCGTCCGGCTTGTTCCTCAGCGGCCGCGATGCGGTCGAGCACACGATGCACGCCGTCCGTGATCTCACGTGCGCGCGCATCGTCGATCACCTCGTTGGCGAGGTTCTTGTGATCCATGTATGCAGTCATCGTCCACCTCTCGCAAGTTCATTCGACCGCCGGTCCGCGGCCGGCACCACCGTTTCCGGCATGTCGGCTGATATTTCGATACCAGTGTTACCAGAAAACCGCCGACAACGTATAAAGAAGCCCGCGCGATGACCTGAAGTGAAGCGATAAAGCGGTCATAAATTCGCGCGGCTATAAAACCAGACGGCAGTAGAAGGGGGACTTCAAAGACTCCGTCTACGCATTTAATGTATCAGATAAATGCGCGCGAACCGCCGGAAAAAACCAATAAATCTGAAAACTTTTTTCAGATTTTATCCCCCTTGCGCAGCCCCTCCACCAAACGCTCCAATTTATCGACGCGATCGCTCAACACCATCACCTGGCATACCAGCGATTGAATCTTGCCCAACGGCACTTCCGACATCGCATTGTGGTTGTCCACAGCCGTATCATGCGGTTCCGGCTCTTCGGCCGCCTTGCGCATGATGTCCTCGTCACGCTTCCAGCGTGCGATATTGCGTTCGATGCGCTTGTGCCCGATGACCGATGGGCTCAATCCCGCGGAAATGAAGATCGCAGTCGGCTTCTCCCCCTGCAGATACCGCCTCATGCAGTCGATTTGGAATTCCCTCGCATACGTGATTCTGCTGTCCGTCACCGCGTCGATCGACGGCAATGTACGCAGGTATTCGATTTCCGCTCTACTGAACTGTCGCTTCGTCATATTCGCCCCTTGTAAATCCCCTTTTGACCAGCCATACCGATAACGCATAGACCGAATTGCCGAAATCACCACCCAGAATACCGGATGACGCACACCACCTTACGCACATCCCAAACGAAACGCGCGGCCCGTATCACCATGCGCTAAATATCCTTCTCACACTGTGAGATATCTCACAGCGACGGCACGTTTTCGGAGCACGCTGCAACCTCGGCATGGCACGTCACGGCACGTCCAGCAACGCATTCCACAATCGCGTCCCACGAAACCCGCCGTTCCGGCCGCCGATGCAGGTACAGTTGCAAGCATCGGCGCAACCGGTCTCTGCATCGGCAACACCGAACCGCCCGCCAACGACAGGAAGGAACCCCGTGCCAGGTCGTTTCGCACCCACCCCATCAGGCCGCATGCACATCGGCAACATCTATGCGATGCTCGGCGCATGGCTGTCCGCGCGTAGCCGCGGCGACGACATGCTGCTGCGCATCGAAGACATCGACGAACCGCGCGTGGTGCCCGGCGCGGCCGAACTGATGATGGACGATCTGCATTGGCTTGGCTTGGATTGGGACGGCGATCCGGTGTTCCAATCCGCTCGGCACGACCTGTACCGTGAGGCGCTGCATTGCTTGGAAAACCTGACGATTGACGACGCATACGATTCGCCGTTTGACGAGCGCAACGACCACACCCCCGCAGTCGGCAGCGCACCCAATGGCGCAATCGCTGGCACAACCCCGCTGATTTACCCTTGCTTCTGCTCGCGCGCCGACATCCGCGCAGCCTCCGCACCGCAGGAAGGCGACCGTTTCATGGTGTATCCCGGCACGTGCCGCCGGCTTATCGCCAGCGATCCGGATACCGTCCGGCGGCGGCTGGCCAACGGCGACCGCCATTCGCTGCGCATCGCCATGCCCGCCGACACAAACCCGCGCGCAACCGTCCAATTCGATGATGCAGTGTTCGGCCATCAGGAATTCAATCTGGCGCGCGACGTCGGCGACACCATCGTGCGCCGCGCCGACGGCCTGTTCTCCTACCAGCTGGTGGTGGTCGTGGACGATCTTGACATGGGCGTCGACGACATCGTGCGCGGCCGCGACCTGCTCCGGTCGAACGCCTTGCAAATCGCCATTCGCCGAGCGCTTATCAAGGCGGGATTCCGCAAGGCGAAAACGCAGGCTTCTGCACCATCGCAGCACGCACCACAATCGCAATACACCCCATATAACCCCGAAAACCCACGGTATGCGCATCTGCCGCTTATCGACAACGCGGCCGGCCGCAGGCTCGCCAAACGCGAGCGCTCTTTGGATATGGGGGCGCTGCGCGCGCATGGCGTCACCGCGGAGCAGGTTGTCGGCTATTGCGCGTGGCTGCTTGGTTTGCAGGGCGATTCCGCGCATACCAGTCCGCAGCCGATGAGCGCCGTCGAGGCGTTGCAGGAGTTCGATTGGGGTAAGGTACGGGCCGATACGGCCGACCGCAGTATCAGCCAAGACGATTTCGACGCGTATTTCGGCTTGTGACAACGGCTGGCCGGGTCTCGCCGAATTGCCGAGACGACCCGGTCAGTCCGGAAAACAGCAGAAAGCAGCAGAAAATAACGGGAAGCAGTCGACGTTCAGCCGATCCACAGCTCCGAGTCAAGCGGATATTCGTTGACCTTGCAGCCGTCCAAATGCATGGATTGCTCCTGCATCAGCGGCGCCAACTGGCCTTCGCCGGCGCAGGTCGTTTCGTTGTCGATGTGCCCCAGCCGGTGTCCGACCTCATGGTTGATCACCATCGTGCGGTATCGCGCCAGGTTGCCGCCGGCGGCGAGCCATTGTTGCGTGCCGCCGTTCCAACGGTCGTCGTTGACGATCACGTTGTTGTCGACCCTGCAGCTGTATTCCACCGAGCATGATGGCGAGAACGACGTCATTTCCGACGCTTGGGACAGCACGAGATTGAAATCGCAGTTGCCGTCCGTGGATTGGTCGAATATGGCTCCGGCGCGTGGCCATCCGTGTTCGTCGTTGAGGATGCGGAACGCCGCGTTGCCGAATTCGTCGGCCGAACCGACGTTTCCTTTGGTTGCGATGCAGTAATGGTATTGCGTCACCGGTTTGCCGCTGTTTTGCGCGGTTTCCTGCGCTTTGTTCAGAATCGCGGTTTTCTCGTCGTCGCCCAGTGCCGCCGATTGCGCGCTCACCGCTTTGGCGACGGCCTGCTCTTCCTGCGATTGTTTGGTTTCCGGTTTAGTTTTTTTGGCCGTCTTATGCTGATTGGTTTTGGCTGTTTTCTTGGCTGGCTTCTTGGCCGACGTCGAATGCGTGGCTTGTGCCGTCGTCTGCGTGTTCGGCGTCATGCGGACCAGCAGTGCGTGCACGCTGCAGGACGTCATCGATGCGATCAGCAGGAACAGCACGAGCACCAGCACGGCGGCCCTGCGGATGCGAAACGCCTCAAGCCGTTCCCGTTGGCCCATTGTGGCGTCGGCTTTCGGATCGAGCGCACGTATGATACGACGAATCCGCTTCAATCCAGCCTCCCGATATGGTGATGTTTCTCTCTTCGGCAACAGTACCAGTCTCAGTCAACATGCCGAAGCCGCCGACCGCCATGCATACCACCTATGCGTAAGGCCCGCGATTCCGGAGGGAATCACGGGCCTTACCAGCATGCCAGACGAATGCCGGCAATCGTCAAAGTAACGCTCAGGCGAACAGCACCTTGAACAGGAACGCGCCGACGATAGCGCCTGCGATCGGGGCCACGACCGGAATCCAGGCCTCGCCCCAGCGGGAATCGCCCTTGTTCGGAATCGGCAGGATGGCGTGCAGGAGGCGCGGCATGAGGTCGCGGGCAGGGTTCAGACCAGGGCCGGTCGGGCCGCCCATGGAGGTCACGAGGCCCCACACGATGAAGCCGACGACGATGGATGCGGCGGCCGGGTTCGCCTTGCCCCACGGCAGGGACAGGCAGCACAGGGCGCCGAGCACCAGCATGAAGGTGCCGAAGAACTCGTTGAGGAAGTAGTTCACGCGGTCGTTGTGCGCGTCGGTGGTGCAGAAGGTGCCGAGGATGGCTTCGGCATCGTCGGTGTCCTTGTAGTGCGGCAGGTAGGTGACGTACACGATGAGCTGGCCCGCCACTGCGCCGAGCAGCTGGGCGATGATGTACGGCAGGACCTCGTTCCACGGGAACATGCCGTTGACGGCCTGCGCGAGGGTCATGGCCGGGTTGATGTGGGCGCCGGAGACGCCGCCGAACATCAGGACCGGGAACATGACGCCGAAGCCGTAGCCCATGGCGATGTTCAGCCAGCCGGCATGGTAGCCCTTGGTGTTTTTCAGTTCCGCGTTGGCGACAGCGCCGTTGCCGAAGACCATCAGCACGGCGGTGCCGACGAATTCCGCGGCAAGCTTGGTGAAGAGTGTGTATTCCACTGCAGTTTCCTCTATTGCTTCTTCTCTAACGATTCTTACGATTCGTGCGATTCGAGATGAATTGCGATTCCGCTCTGGGCGGACAACAGCGCACTACCTTACTCCGTACGGAGGAAGTAATGCGGCTTTGGGTGGACACATGTCCGAAATACGAAAAAGACCCAAGCCATCGGCTTGGGTCTTGTCTGTGCCCCCTCAGGGATTCGAACCCTGGACACGCTGATTAAGAGTCAGCTGCTCTAACCAACTGAGCTA
>ERZ1106963.4144-NODE-4144-length-11175-cov-3.455036_pt1 | contig 11175 bp, 9 predicted proteins | sample MGYA00403681_ERZ1106963 | MGnify/ENA primary metagenome ERZ1106963 (study PRJEB35170, sample SAMEA104062407) | human gut metagenome | biome: human gut; feature: human-associated habitat; material: faeces | place: Denmark | collected 2012-05-03 ...
AATGCTGGAAATGAAAGATGGAAAGAAAATTCTGACTACTCCGATTTCTGAGGAGGATTTAAAAGACATTCACATTGGTGACATTGTATACTTAAACGGAAGCATGACTACCTGCCGTGACGTGGCACACCGTCGCCTGGTAGAGGGAGGCCGTGAACTGCCGGTTGATGTACGTGACGCTGCAATCTTCCATGCAGGCCCGATCATCCGCCCGCTTGAGAATGATAAGTTTGAGATGGTTTCTGTAGGACCGACCACCTCCATGCGTATGGAGAAATTCGAGAAAGAGTTCGTAGAGAAGACCGGCGTTAAGGTCATCATCGGTAAGGGCGGCATGGGCCCGAACACCGAGTATGCCTGCAAGAACTACAAAGCAATCCACTGTGTATTCCCGGCTGGAAACGCAGTTGTAGCAGCAACAGAAGTAGAAGAGATCGTAGATGCTCAGTGGAGAGACCTCGGAATGCCTGAGACACTGTGGCACTGCCGCGTAAAAGAGTTCGGACCACTGATCGTATCTATTGATACAGAGGGACGTAACCTGTTTGAAGAGAACAAAGTAGTCTTCAATGAGAGAAAAGAAAAAGCGATCGAAGAAATCTGCAAACATGTAAGCTTTATTAAATAAGTTGTGTCAGGACATTAAAGTTTACTCGAAAAATCTGAGCCGCTCATGCCTGAAAAGCGACTCAGATTTATGAAATCAGAAATTAAACCAATTTTACTGCCATGTAAAAATATACCATAAAATATAAGCCAAATGATCTGTTCGGCCAGGAACAGATAAAAAAGATATCGGAGCACACGAAAAATGTAAGTGTGCCTCGATATCTTTTTTGTTTTGCAAAATCTATTTATTTTGTTCCGAAAATGCGATCCCCGGCATCCCCAAGTCCCGGACAGATGTAAGCATCTTTGTTCAGCTCTCTGTCAATATGTCCTACGTACAGCTGAATATCCGGATGTGCTTCCATCAGATGTTCTACGCCCTCCGGAGCAGCAATGATAGCCATGAATTTGATCTTCTTTCCGCCATGCTGTTTGATAAAATCAACAGCAGCAACAGCAGAACCACCTGTAGCAAGCATAGGATCTGTAACAACGATCAGACGTTCAGAGATTGGGCTTGGCAGTTTGCAGTAGTATTCGTGTGGCTCATGTGTCTCCTCATCACGATACAGACCAATATGACCAATCTTTGCAGTCGGGACTAAAGCCTGAAGACCGCTTACCATTCCAAGACCGGCACGTAAGATTGGTACAATAGCAAAGTTCTTGCCTGCAATCTGTGGTGTCATACATTTTTCAATTGGTGTTTCGACTTCCACATCTTCTAATGGAAGGTCTTTTAAAGCCTCATATCCCATTAACATAGCAATTTCTTCTACCAGCGCACGGAATTCAGCAGTTCCTGTATTTTTGTCTCTTAATCGGGAAATCTTATGCTGAATCAGTGGGTGCTTCATCTCAATTACATTATTCATTTTGAATTCCTCCATCCATTTTCTGCCCCCTATTATAACGAGTTTCTTGTTTTGAGACTACCCCTTTTTTTAATAAAAGGGACTTTCGAACAAGATTATTGAAAGTTTGTCGAGTTTTATTTCATGCAATGAATAGGTAGCTTGAGTTTTATAAGATATTAGAGTAAAGTAATATTAGAAGAAGTCAAGAATTTCTACAGTCACTGTTCAAGGTAGTTGTGCCCTCAATGGCATAGGATATGAAGTAGTAGAGAGGTGGAAAAATTATGAAAAATTATTCAGAAGATCCGAGCAGACAATACCATATTCAGGTAGCAAAAGGAGAAGTCGGCCGTTATGTGATCATGCCGGGAGATCCAAAACGCTGCGTTAAGATCGCACAGTATTTTGATGATCCGGTTTTGGTAGCAGATAACAGAGAGTATATTACTTATACAGGAACACTGGACGGAGTAAAGGTAAGCGTTACATCTACAGGTATCGGTGGCCCGTCTGCATCAATCGCTATGGAAGAGCTGTATAAATGTGGAGCAGATACTTTCGTAAGAATTGGAACATGTGGAGGAATGCAGACGGAGATTAAGAGTGGTGACGTTGTAATCGCAACAGGTGCGATCCGTATGGAAGGAACATCCAAAGAATACGCACCGATCGAGTATCCTGCAGTAGCAGATCTTGATGTTACAAATGCATTGGTTGCAGCAGCGAAAGAGAAAAACTTCACACATTATACAGGTGTTGTTCAGTCTAAAGACGCATTTTACGGACAGCATGAGCCAGAGAAAATGCCGGTAGGATATGAACTTATCAATAAATGGGAAGCATGGAAGATGATGGGATGCCTTGCATCTGAGATGGAATCAGCAGCAATGTTTATCTGTGCATCTAAATTAAGAGCAAGAGCAGGTTCTTGTTTTCTTGTTGTTGCAAATCAGGAAAGAGAGAAACTTGGTCTTGCGAATCCAGTTGTTCATGATACAGATATGGCAATCCAGGTAGCCGTTGAAGCAATTCGCAAATTGATCAAAGCAGACCAGGAAAACGAATAAGAAAACAGGTAGTAGCATATGAAAGAAAAGAGGAGGCTGTGATGGAACAGGTTATGATTGAGAAATTGATCGATACAGCGATTGAGCAACTTAAGTTTTCCTATACACCTTATTCGAATTTTAAAGTTGGGGCAGCGCTTTTAACAAAGAGCGGAAAGATCTATACAGGATGTAATATAGAAAATGCATCTTATACACCAACAAACTGTGCGGAGAGAACTGCATTTTTTAAGGCGGTAAGCGAAGGTGTTCGTGATTTTCAGGCAATCTGCATTGTCGGTGGCAAAGATGGAAAATTGACGGAATACACTGCACCATGCGGTGTATGCCGTCAGGTCATGATGGAATTCTGTAATCCGAAGACATTTCAGATCATTCTTGCAGTGGATAAAGAACGATATGAAATTTATACTTTAGAAGAGCTGATGCCTCTTGGGTTTGGACCATTAAATTTGATATAATATGAAGAAAAGAATATATTATACGAATTAAAAGCTGACAAAGGAAGGAGGATTTAACAATGACAAAGGAAGATATTATAAAATTGCCAAAGGTGGAATTGCACTGTCATCTGGACGGATCACTGAGTCGGGAATTTGTGGAAAAGAGACTTGGAAGACCGGTAGGAAAAGCAGAACTGAGCGTGTCAGATGACTGTACAAGTCTTGCAGAATATCTGGAAAAATTTGATCTGCCGGGACAATGTTTAAGAGACGAAGAAGGTCTTGAGGAAGCCGGATATGATGTGCTCAGAAGCATGAAACAGGAGAATGTCATTTATTCTGAGATTCGCTTTGCACCGCTTCTTTCAGAGACAGAAGACATGAATTGCAATAAAGTGATCGAAGCAGTTTTAAAAGGCCTTGAGAGAGGAAAAAAAGATTTCGGAATCGAGTTTGGTCTGATCGTGTGTGCAATGCGGCATCACAGTGAAGAGATGAACTGGCGCATGATTCGTACAGCAAGAGAATATCTTGGATCAGGAGTGTGCGCAGCAGATCTTGCAGGTGCGGAATCCTCCTATCCTATGTCAGAGTTTAAAAATCTCTTTCAAAATACCCATAAGATAGGAATGCCATTTACAATCCATGCAGGAGAATGTGGAAGTGCTCAGAATATTATAGATTCTGTGGAAGCCGGTGCAGGAAGGATCGGTCATGGAGTCGCAATGAGAGGACATGGTAATCTGATCAAAGAACTTGCAGGAAAAGGAATTGGAATCGAGATGTGCCCGATCAGCAATCTGCAGACGAAAGCAGTAGCAGGGCCGGAAGAATATCCGATCAGAGAGTTTTTGAATGGTGGTTTAAAAGTGACGGTGAATACAGATAATCGGACCGTCAGTGATACAACCATGACAAAGGAACTGGAATTTATTCAAAAAACATACGGAATTCGAGATGATGAAATCCTGTGTTTGATGAAAAATGCAGCAGATGTAGCTTTTGCAACAGATTCTGTAAAAGATAAATTGTACCGGATAATGAGGGAAGCTTATGGCGCATAAGTATTTACACGAAATGTTACCAGTTTTCAAGTTCATAAAACAAAGAAAAGGAGTGTGGAAATTGTGTATAAGAAATTAGTTACATGTCTTGAAAGTGTAAGAAAGAAGATCGATTTTAAACCAGAAGTAGCACTGATTCTCGGATCCGGACTTGGAGATTTTGCAGATGGAATCAAGATTGAGCAGACCATCGATTATACAGAGATTGAAGGATTTCCGGTTTCTACAGTAAAGGGACATAAAGGCCGTTTTGTATTTGGTTATGTAGAGGATACACCGGTTGTGATCATGCAGGGACGTGTTCATTATTATGAGGGATATAAGATGTCTGATGTTGTTCTTCCGACACGTCTGATGGGAATGCTTGGGGCGAAGAAGATTCTTCTTACAAATGCGGCAGGTGGATGTAATCCATCTTATAAAGCCGGAGATTTCATGATGATCACAGATCATATTACAACAGGAGTTCCAAGCCCATTGATCGGACCAAATATAGATGAACTTGGAACGAGATTCCCGGATATGAGCGAAGTGTATAGCAAGCGTCTTCAGGATGTAATCCGCAAGTGTGCAGCGGAGTGTGGCGTTGAGATTCAGGAAGGTGTTTACGTTCAGTTTACAGGACCGAACTATGAGACACCGGCAGAGATAAGACTCGCACAGAGCTGGGGCGGAGATGCAGTCGGAATGAGCACAGCATGTGAGGCTATGGCAGCACGTCATATGGGTATGGAAATCTGCGGAATTTCCTGTATCACAAATATAGCAGCAGGAATCTCAAAAGTGGAACTGAATCATAAAGAAGTACAGGAGACAGCAGAGCGTGTAGCAAAATCATTTAAGGAACTTGTTACAAAGGTCGTTGTAAACATGTAAGGGGGTGTGATTTTTATGAAAAAATATAATCGAATTTTTACAATTGTGATCGATTCATTCGGAGCAGGAGCAATGCCGGATGCTGCAGAGTATGGGGATGCAGGAACAGACACAATGGGACATATTTCTGAGTCTGTGGATGAATTTCATATTCCGAATCTTCAGAAACTTGGAATCGCCAATTTGCACCCACTGAAACAGGTGGCACCGGTAGAAAGACCGATGGGATATTATTCTTTCCTGAAAGAAGCAAGTACTGGAAAGGATACGATGACCGGACACTGGGAGATGATGGGACTTCATATCACGAAGCCATTTAAGACATTTACAGAGACGGGATTTCCGAAGGAATTGATTGACGAACTGGAAAAGAGAACAGGACATAAGGTAATCGGAAACAAGAGTGCCAGTGGCACGGAGATTCTTGATGAACTTGCAGAAGAAGAGATTGCAACAGGTCATATGATCGTCTATACATCTGCAGATTCTGTATTGCAGATCTGTGGAAATGAGGAGACATTCGGACTGGATGAGCTTTACCGCTGCTGTGAGATCGCACGTGATATTACGATGAAAGATGAGTGGAAAGTCGGACGTGTTATTGCAAGACCTTATGTTGGAAAGAAAAAAGGTGAGTTCAAGCGTACAAGTAACAGACATGATTATGCGCTGAAACCATACGGAAGAACAGCACTTAATGAACTCAAAGATGCAGGATATGATGTGATCTCAGTCGGTAAGATTTTTGATATTTTTGACGGAGAAGGTCTGACAGAATCAAATAAGTCCAAAAGTTCCGTTCATGGAATGGAGCAGACGATCGAAATTTCAAAAAGAGATTTCAAAGGCTTGTGCTTTGTAAATCTTGTGGATTTTGATGCATTGTGGGGACATCGCAGAAATGTAAAAGGGTACGCAGAAGAACTTGAACGATTTGATGTGAAATTAGGAGAATTTCTTGGTGGATTGAGAGAGGATGATCTTCTAATCATTACTGCAGATCACGGAAATGACCCGACGCACACAGGAACAGACCATACAAGAGAAATGGTTCCGTTTTTCGCTTATTCTCCATCTATGGAAGGATACGGAAAACTGCCGGATTCAGATACATTTGCAGTGATCGGTGCAACGATTGCAGATAATTTCGACGTAAAGATGCCGGAGGGAACGATCGGAGCATCTATCTTAGATGAACTGAAATAGAATAGCTGAGAACGAAATAATACAAAAAGCAAATTCTTTGGAGTTTGCTTTTTGCGTTTTACGGAAGTGAAAAAATGTAGTATAGTAAATTTGAATTGAGCGGTACGGCAAAATGCGGAGGTTGATAATTTCCACCTTAAGGTAATGAAGTTTAGAACAAGGAGACAGAGAAAAATGGATGAAAGATTGAAACGACAGCTTGATTTTGCATTGGAAATAGATAAGGAAAAAAATATTCTGAGACAGACACATCTCTCAGAGCATGGCAGACGGGAAAACGATGCAGAACATGCATGGCATATGGCGATCATGGCATATCTTTTCAGAGAGCATTCAAACGAATCGGTGGATATTGCAAAGGTAATGCTGATGTGTCTGATCCATGATATTGTGGAGATCGATGCGGGTGATACGTATGCATATGATACAGAAGGTTTGAAAACTCAGAAAGCAAGAGAAGATGCGGCGAAGGAAAGAATTTTTTCAATCCTTCCGGAGGATCAGAAACAAGAGCTGATTTCTCTTTTTGATGAGTTCGAGGCATTTGAAACAGCAGAATCTAAGTTCGCACATGCAATGGATAATCTACAGCCGCTGATGCTGAATAACAGCAATGGTGGAAATGATTGGAAAGAGCATGGAGTATGTGCAGATCAGGTTTATGGTCGTCAGAGGAAGACGAGACTTGGATCGGAAAAAATATTTGAAGTTGTAGATCAGATTATCCAGGAAAATGTAAAAAAGGGAACAATTAAAGAGTAAAATGTGAATAACTTTCTTATAAAATGAGAGGAATGTGGAAAAGAATAGCAGCTGTCTAACAAGTGTGTTGTGAGAACAGCTGCTATTTTTTTTGAGAGGGCAAAAATCAGGTGAAAAACTATTTATAATCCATTACCAGAAACATTGGCTTGATTGCAACGATTTCATCATACTCTTCTTTTTCAACTGTTACATTAGAATTCAGAGCTTTCAAATCATCTTTTAAAACCGTGAGTGCTTCAGGAATCGTTTGTGCACGGCCATCCTTCATGATATCCTGCATCCTCTTTAATACGACCGGATGTGCGTAATGTGCTGGAACCGGAAAGTCAGGATATTTCTGGACATAGGCTTCCATTTGCTGAATGGATCGTTCCAGTTGGTTTTCGATATATTTTTTATTGTTTTTAGAAGTCGGCAATACATTTGCTCCGGCGAACAGAAAAATTGCTGCCAATCCAAATAAAAGGAAATACATACCGAATCCGGCATGAGTCAGAATGGAGTAGATTCCATAAAGGAATGCTCCGATGCCCAATATTACAACAGCAAGAGCGACCCATTTATAAGCGGGATTGCTTCTGTCATAGGTTCTCTTTTTCTTCGCCGACAGGCTCAGATCCATGTAGTAATCGGATTGCTTTTTAAGATAATTTTCTGCGCGTTCGAGCTTGGTAAGCCGCTTTTTGATTTCTTCCGGAAGATCATCTAATTCCTGATAAGCGTAAGCGAATTCTACGTTCAACCTATTACAGATCCCTTCGATACGCTTTCCGATCGCGTCATGAAATGCTTCCTTAATATCCTTACGGATGATAAATACAACTTTATTAAATCCGGCTTCAATTGCATCATGGATAGAATAATCCATAATAATCTCTCCATTCGGGCCAACCGGTTCTAACTGCTTGATTCCACCACCGAAACGAGACCCCATTCCCGCAGCCATGATGACTAATGCTGTTTTCATAATCTTCTTTCTCCTTTATTCATTTGTCTTTTTCACGGTTAGGATTAGTATAGCACAATTTCGGGACCTATTCTACTGTTACACTCTTCGCAAGGTTTCTCGGCTTATCTACATCAAGCCCTTTTGCCACAGATACATAATATCCAAGTAACTGGAGCGGAATCACTGCAAGTGATGTTGCAAAGTGTGGATCTGTCTTTGGAATATATACAGAGAAATCTGCATTTTCTTCAATATTATAGTGTCCAAATGTCGTAAGACCCATCAGATATGCGCCACGGCTCTTACACTCTACCATGTTACTCAGTGTCTTTTCATATAATGCCGGCTGAGTCAGTACTCCGATAACGAGTGTACCGTCTTCAATCAGAGAAATCGTTCCATGTTTTAATTCTCCTGCTGCATATGCTTCAGAATGAATATAACTGATTTCTTTCATCTTAAGACTTCCCTCTAATGAAATTGCATAATCAATTCCACGTCCGATAAAGAAAATGTCTTTTGCATTCACCTGTTTGGATGCAAACCACTGAAGTCTTTCTTTGTCTTCAATGATTCTGCTGATCTTATCCGGAATCGTCTTCAGTTCTTCGATATATCCAGTATACTGTTCCTCTGTAATCTGACCTCTGATCTTAGCAAACTGAATTGCCAGTGTGTAAGTTGCGATCAGCTGTGTACTGTACGCTTTTGTTGTTGCAACCGCAATCTCCGGTCCTGCAAGTGTATAGAATACATTATCTGCTTCTCTCGCAATAGATGAGCCGATCACGTTCACAATTCCAAGTGTCTTTACACCCTGTTTCTTAGATTCTCTGAGGGCTGCAAGACTGTCGGCAGTCTCTCCTGACTGACTGATGATAATAACCAGTCCCTTAGGATCGAGGATCGGATTACGATATCTGAACTCTGATGCAAGTTCTACACGTACCGGGATTCTTGCCAGGTCTTCCATAACATACTGTGCTGCCACTCCGACATGATATGCAGATCCACACGCTACAATATAGATCTGGCTGATCTCTTTAATCTCTTCTTCTGAAAGTCCGACTTCTGAAAGATCGATCGCACCGTCTTTTACAACAGAATTCAGAGTATCTGAAACAGCCTTCGGCTGTTCATGGATCTCTTTGATCATAAAATGCTCATATCCAGCTTTTTCTGCTGCCTCTGCATCCCATTCAACTGTTTTTAATTCTTTTTCGATCTCATCGCCATCCAGATTATAGAATGTAATCTCTCCTTTGCGGACACGTGCCATCTCCTGGTTTCCAATATAATATACATCTCTTGTATATTTCAGGATCGCAGGAACATCTGAACCGATATAAGATTCTCCGTTTGCAACTCCTAAGATCATCGGGCTGTCTTTTCTTGCTACATAGATTTCTTCCGGATAATCTTGGAACATCATTGCAAGTGCATATGATCCACGGATACGCACAAGTGCATGATTAATTGCATCTACCGGTGTTCCTTCATATTTTTTATAATAGTAATCTACCAGTTTTACTGCTACTTCTGTATCTGTCTCTGAGTAAAATGTATATCCTTTTCGTACAAGTTTATCTTTTAATTCCTGATAATTTTCGATGATACCATTATGAACAGCTACTACATTTCCGTCATCACTTTTATGCGGATGTGCATTGTTCTCAGACGGTTCTCCATGAGTTGCCCATCTGGTATGTCCGATACCACAAGTTCCTTTTACAGTTTCTCCATCATTGGTCTTCTCTGCTAAAACTTTCAGTCTTCCTTTTGCCTTAATAACTTCTACATCTGCATCACCGTCACGTACAGCGATTCCTGCAGAGTCATATCCACGATATTCCAGTTTTGCCAGGCCATCTAACAAGATGGGTGCTGCCTGATGTTCACCTGTAAATCCTACAATTCCACACATATTATCTTTTCTCCCTGTAAAAATTCTTAATATAGTCTATTCTTCCAGTGTCATTCATGTATCTTTCTAACTTGCAATATGTCCTTTAGCCTTTACAACATCCACAACCTGGTCTACATATTTTCTACAGACTTCCTCTGTCTCGGCTTCAACCATTACACGAAGAAGCGGCTCTGTTCCTGATTCACGCACAAGAATACGACCGGTATCTCCAAGTGCTTCTGTAACAGCTTTTACTGCTGCCTGCACATCTGCGTCATCCTGAGCAGCCTTTTTATCTGTCACACGTACATTTTCAAGAACCTGTGGATAAATGGTAAGTCCATCCAGCAGTTCGCTCATCTTCTTCTTTCTTGCCATCATAACTTCCATCATCTTAAGACTTGTAAGGATACCATCTCCTGTAGAAGCGTATTTTGAGAAAATAATATGACCTGACTGTTCTCCACCAAGTATACAGCCATTCTTTGTCATATATTCGTATACATATTTGTCTCCGACTGCAGTCTTCGCATAACCGATTCCAGCCTCATCAAATGCTTTGTATAATCCAAAATTAGACATAACCGTTGTAACAACTGTATTATTCTCCAGTTTGCCTCGCTCTTTCATATATTTTCCATAAATGTAAAGGATCGCATCTCCATCTACCAGATTTCCTTTTTCATCAACGCAAAGACATCTGTCTGCATCTCCGTCATAAGCGAATCCGACATCCAGGCCATTCTCAACCACGAATTTCTGCAGGCCGCCAATATGTGTAGATCCTGCATTATTATTAATATTGGTTCCATCAGGTTCTGCATTGATAACATAAGTCTTTGCTCCCAGAGCATCAAATACGGATTTTGCGAGGTTCCATGAACTTCCGTTCGCACAGTCAAGTCCGACTTTCACTCCCTTGAAAGAATAAAGTCCCAGTGAGATCAGATAACCGATATAACGATTTCTTCCTGATACATAGTCTACCGTACGTCCGATCTTAGATGTATGTGCAAACGGAATCTCTTCATAATTTTCCCCAAATACTTCCAGCTTGCCATCCAGATAGTCTTCTACCAGTGCAATCGTTCCTTCATCCATCTTCTCTCCATTACCGTTGATCAGCTTGATTCCGTTATCATAATACGGATTATGGCTTGCCGAGATCATAATACCACAATCAAACCCATCGGTTCTTGCCACATAAGCTACAGACGGTGTCGTCGTAACATGAAGCAGGTAAGCATCCGCTCCCGAAGCTACCAGACCGCCAACCAGTGTATATTCAAACATATAGCTTGAACGTCTTGTATCTTTTCCGATCACAATACGAGCTGGTGTATCATCACCGTTACGACGCTTTACTTCTCCGTAATACCATCCAAGAAATCTTCCGATCTTATATGCATGATCTGCTGTTAAATTATTATTGG
>ERZ1106963.4148-NODE-4148-length-11168-cov-4.979933_pt1 | contig 11168 bp, 13 predicted proteins | sample MGYA00403681_ERZ1106963 | MGnify/ENA primary metagenome ERZ1106963 (study PRJEB35170, sample SAMEA104062407) | human gut metagenome | biome: human gut; feature: human-associated habitat; material: faeces | place: Denmark | collected 2012-05-03 ...
GGCGTTGAAGAACCTAAAAGTAACAGAAAACCGGCGCCCCACAAAGGGGCGCCGGTTTCTCGTTATTTGGATATAAAATAAAAACAAAAAAGCCCCGATTGGGACTTTTTGCTTGGTACACCCTCAGGGGCTCGAACCCTGGACACCCTGATTAAGAGGCCGAAATGATACGGTTCACTCAAATGCCTGAAATGCTTAGAAAATGGCTAAATACCTAGATTTTTCATGTTTTCGTTACGTCCATAATTTGCGCTAAAATCCATGATTTACTGCTTCGATGCAGTAAAGATGCAGTAAAAATGCAGTAAATTTTAGGGCGTGGCAAAGCCCCTTTTCAGGAGGATGCGCGCGCGGTTGGAAAAGGCTATGGCCGTCGGTTAATTTATCCGCCGCCGCGCTGTAATCAGGTAGGGGGGATAGGAAAGCCCACAGAGGGGCGCTCTATGGGCTTGTGAGTGTATATGTTTATTCATGTACCATCTCTTAGCTTACAGGCTCTAAGCCTCGCCTCCGCCTTGCGCGCTCGGTTCTTATGCCGTCGCACCATCCTGCTCTATATGCAGCGGCAACCGCAATAAAGCCGCGTTGCACACTTTCCGGGAAGCTGGATGCAAACCCAGTTTTAAGCATTGCATCGCAGACATCACTCGCGCGGGACACATCTGCAACGCTAACGCTTTTTGAGGTGATCTCGGCAATTACTTGTGCTGAAAGAATATGATCGCTCATTTGTTTTCTTCCTCCTGCTTGTTGGAATTTATGTTTGCTCATGCTCTCTTCCTTTCTGCGTAAGGCCTTGTGCGAACCCCACAAAGGAGGGACTGCACCCATGCAAGCACTGCTTTCAGAGCTTTGCTATCCAGCCGGGCAGATGTGACATCTGTCCACCTGATATTGTATTCCCCGGCAATGATCTCCGCCGCGCCGCGCTCTGTCATAACCGCCTTGATGCTGTCCTCAATCGCGGTGATCTATGCCGCAAGTTCCTCCTGCATGCGCTTCAACTCGCGCAACTCCTTCGCTTTGCTTTGCAGTTCTGTAGTGCTCATTGTTGTTTCCTCCTGTGGTATTGTCGGCTTCTCGTGCCGCTCCCGCTGCGCTTAGACGCTCGCAGTGCCGTATACTGGTATCGCCCGTATCGCGGCGGCGGTTTTTGCCTTCCCGCTCGGCCTGCCCCGGTCAAGTCATCTTCTTGCTGTTGGTATTGCAACTCTAGGGCTCACATCACAAGTCTAGGGTTCTTGACTTTCGCAAGGCTTTCGGCCTTGCCGGGGCGGTTTCCCTTGGTATGGTTATATTATACAGGATTTCCTTTGCGGCGTCAAGGGTTATCTGCAAGTTTTTCTAAATAATATTTCTGTTTTTCTTGACATTATAAATGAATAATTCTATAATGGCATTATAGAAAAGGAGGCGATTTCATGACCGCAGCCCAGAAGATACGCATGGTTCTCGCTGTGCGCCGCATGTCCGAAGCAGAGCTTGCGCGGAATATCGGAACAACGCCCTCTGCGTTCAACCAACGAATGAAAACGGACAAATTTTCATCCGAAGAACTTGAACGCATCGCCGCCGCGCTTAACTGCACATACAAGGCGGAGTTTGTGTTGAATGATACAGGGGAAAGCATATGACACTCTACAACCGCATTGATGCGTACAAGGCGCAAATTGACGCTGTAAGGCCGTTTGAGCATCCGATGCTTGCGCAGCTTCGTGCGTATTACAGAATCGGTCTAACGTGGTCTAGCAACGCCTTAGAGGGGAACACATTAACCGAAAGCGAAACCAAGGTACTGCTAGAGGATGGTTTGACCGTTGGCGGCAAGCCGTTGCGGGATACCTTTGAAGCGTTGGGGCACGCGCAGGCATATGACTTCATGTTTTCGCTGCTGGGCAGCCATGATATCACCGAAGCGGACATGCAAACGATGCACCGCATGTTTTACAGCGACATTGATGCGGAGGCGGCAGGGGTATACAGAAGCATCCCCGTGTTTATCACAGGCTCGGCTTACCCGGTTTGCGCCCCGGCGCGCATTCAGGAGGAAATCACGACCTTGTTTGCATGGGTGCATGCCCACAGAGGGAATTATCATCCTGTGGAGTTCGCCGCAGAGCTGCACAAGCGATTTGTGTTCATCCATCCGTTCATTGATGGCAATGGCCGCATTGCCCGGTTGTTGATGAACACCGCGCTCATACAGGAAGGTTATATGCTGGCGATCATTCCCCCGGTATTGCGGCACGAATACATTGCGCTCTTGGAACGCGCACACACCGACAGCCGCGACTTTACAGCGTTCATTGCTGAACGCGTGCTTGAATCGGAAAAGGAAATTATGCGGCTGCTGCACATTCCGAGGCCATAACAAGGAGGCGTATCATTATGGCAGGTCGAGAGATGGGGCTCGAACTGAAAGCGGTGCAAAGGGAAACGGTGGCGCAGGAGGACAACACATGAAAACTTACACGATCATAGCCGGAGTAAATGGCGCAGGAAAGTCGAGCCTGACGGGTTCACTCAAATATCAGCGCCGCGATCTGGGGAAGATCATTGACGTGGACAAACTCGCGGTGCAGCATGGCGGTTTCATCGAGGGCGGCAAAGCGGCAATCACCATGCAGGCGCGTTATATTGCGGAGGGCATCTCCTTCACGCAGGAGACAACGCTTTCCGGGCAACGTCCTTTGCGTATGGTGAAAGAGGCGAAGGCAGCCGGTTACCATATCCGCCTGTTCTATGTCGGTATCAGCAGCGCGGAGGAAGCCATAAAACGCATTCAGAATCGCGTTGCCAAAGGCGGGCATGATATTCCCACAGAAGATGTGTTAAGGCGGTTCGAGGAGCGTTTTGAGGCGTTGGGACGCATCTTGGAATACTGCGATGAAGCGACCTTCTTTGACAATGAAAATGGATTTGTTGAGGTTGCCCGCTACGAGAATGGCGAGCTTCTCCCCGTGGGAGATTACCGCCCGGCATGGCTGATGGAACTGCAAGATGCATTGCAGGAAGGGGAATAGATCACAGAAAAAGAGCGCGGCGGGGAACAATTATCCCCGCTCTTCTTATTCCCGCCTAAATTAGACTGCGAGCGGTTTTGTGCACTTGACGATGGGGGATAAGCACAAAGCAATAAAATGCCGCAGAAGTCAAATATGGAGGTTTTAGAGGTACACGAAGTCTCACAGCCCACATACCCCTGCGCACACAAGGCCGCAAAGGGTTGTACCCAACGCCTTTGCCGCATCTTTTAGTGCGTGAAATCGCAAGAAATCTCAAGAGATCGCAACATAAAAAAGGCGCATAAGCGCCTTAGCATGTATACCACCGCATGAGTGCAGCCATTTGCTTCCGTATCCGTTCCCGCTGCATTGTAGCCGCCTCAACCGCGCTTGTGTGCGTGTGCCGCCACGATGCATGACTTCTGTGCCAATAGGGCACGCTTTCATATTCCGCCCAAAGCTGCAAAAGGCGGCTGTTTCGCCGCAAGGTACGCATACCCTTGTTAAGCGTTTTTCCGTCCGCGCCGCCGCGTTTCCCTTCTTGGAGATAGGTATTGTTAATTGCAGCACACTCTTCTGCGGGGAGAGCGGCTACCGCTTCCCGCACAATGCGCCGCATATCGGCCTGTATGGCCGCTTCTTCCGGGTCGAGCGCGGCGGGGTCTGCAATCAGCTCCACAAGGGGGCTTTCATCTTCTGCGCTGATTGCAGCATCAAGGGAGGCTGTGCCGCCGTTCTCTATGCGCTCCTTTGTTGAATATACCCCCAGCAATTCCCTGACGCGGCGGCGCATATAGAACGTTGCCACGGTAAGGAATGCTCCGCGTTCGGGTTCCCATTCCGCGACAGCTTCGATCATGCCAAGCGCGGCAGACTGGTAAAGGTCTTCAAGGTCTGCGCCCCGGTTACGCTCTGCAAGCCCGGAATATTGCCGGGCAATGTGGTACAGCATGCCATTATTCTGTGTCAACAACGTGTCGAGCCGCCACGTATCCCCGGCTTGAATGCTGGCCGCAAGTTCTTCGTTTGTCATGTTGCTTCCTCCCGTGGTATACTATCCTTATCAGCGGCTTGAAAGACCTGCCGTTTTGATGTGGAACTGTGGAACATGTGGAACCAAAACATAACATGTGTGTTATGAGACACACACAGCGCACTATGTGTATTCGCTATATAGATATTCGTGCAAATTGTTCCACAGTTCCACACGCACCAAAAAACACGCTAAACACCCAGAAAAAATGCGTGGAACATTATGTTACGCAATGTACCACATGTTCCGCACATGGAGGATAAGAACACATGAATCACCTTTAATCATCGGTGTATTTATGGCGGTTGTATAGGCTTAACCAGTCATCCAGCCGCATTGTTACAAGCCATTGCTCCCGGTTTCGCCTGTGAAACACTGCGGGCGCTCCATCGTGGAAGCGCTCAGCGTCCCGGACGGCCTGCGCCATTGCCGCCGCCACGTTCAGCCGCTCCACACGCTTTACCTCAACATGCACGCCTGGGAGCCCATTCAAATCCGGCTTTTTCCCGAATGACAGAGATCCGCCTCGCTCTATGTCGTATCCACACTTGCGGAGAAGCAAAGCAAGTTCTCGCTCCCCCGCCGCGCCCTTGCGCTGTGATCCTTGCCCATTTTCCTCCTTCTATGACTGGTTAATGACAGATTTGTGACGATTTATATAGCTGTTTTTCTAGAGTTTCTCTAGGTTGTGACAATGGTGACGGCTTTTTTTACTATACTTTTTATATGTATATATTTCTTTTTAATTGTCTACATATAAAAAGGGAACGCAAAAGCCGTCATACCCGTCATAACAGGCTGCTTACCTGAAAAAAAGCCGTCACCAAACCGTCATAACCCGTCATTAACCCGTCACAGAATACGGCGCTCCGCTGCTCCACGGCAATTCAGAGCCCGGCATAATGTCCGCGAAAAAGCGCATTTCAGAGCTCCGCCCTTTGGAAAGACCTCGTTGTCTGAGTTCTATGCTCAGCCGCGTTTGCGTCATTGGGCTGTGTCCGTTTTCTTCTGCCCATCGTGTATAAAGCGAATACATGCTAGAGGCTTGTATTTTGCCGCCCCGGCATTCAATCGTGCATTCTTCCAGGAACTTGCCTATCACATCTGAATCTTGCCTATACTCCTTCACGGCTTCTTGAACAGCTTTTGGCATGTTAGCCCGGAGCCCCTCCCGTTTGTATGTTTGGTATCCCTCGATGCACCAATTCAGAATAGCGCTCTGAGCTTCTGGGGTTGATAGTTTCGCTGCAAGCTCCTTGTCTTGTTCGTGTTCTTCAAAATGCCGTTCAAATGGTACGACAATCAGACGGTTACTTGAAAATAAAGTCATATCATTAACGCGCGGAAGATGATTCGTGCTTAAAAAGATAACAAATTCCGGTGTATATTCAAAGCTTTGTTGATACAAATACCGCGCAATTATGCGATCTCGGCCCGTCAAGGTTTTAAGCAATGCTGCATCCAACAGCATGTTAGCTGGGGCTTCCTGTGCAACCACGAGCCGCACCGCACGCAAACGCGCAAACTCTTCGCTTGGTGCTCCGGCATTATTTGTCCTTGTGGCTGCAAGCGCGGCTGGGTTCAGTTCCCGCGCATAGTCCCCAAGCGCGCCTTGCATGGCGTTCAGAAACGTTGTTTTGCCGTTTCTCGTGGTCGCGCCGTAAAGCACGACCGCTATATCTTCTACCGGGTTACCTGCGATAGCATAGCCACACAGCTTTTGCAGGAACTTGGCGCGCTCTACATCCCCACTCATGACTTCCAACAAAAAATGTTGCCACACTTCCGAATGAGCTTCCCTGTCATAATGCGCGCATGTAACTTGTGTAAAACCATATGCAGGGGATGCATCAAATAGTGCGTTACCACTCAGGTCAACAAATCCGCATGGTGTGTTCAATGTTCCTGGCACTCCGTCAAGGCTGGACATCTGGCGGGATATGTGCGGTCTAAGCGTTTTCATGAGAGCACTCCGTTTGTTGTGTCCGCTGTAAGCGTCCACCGCCGCCGCGCGTGCTGCCAATATCTTCTTTGCCTCGGCCTGGTTGGGGTCTTTTTCATCAAATCCGAAGAGCTTTGAACGGATGATGCTTACAGTTTCCTTACACCGCTCTTGCAACTCTTTATCCGCTTTTATCCCATCTGGGTCTTGCGCCCAGCGCTTCCCATCATAAACCATAGACCCGATGCCATTCACATGGCATAGCTTGTCCTTAACTCCTTCGCTCACAAGGTAATCTGCCATTGATATTTCATCTGTACCATTATTAAGCGGCGCAGATGCTTGGAGTATTATTTCCCGCACCTTGTTCTTATCTGTGGCGATTTTCAAAATGGAGTTACCTTCATTCGCTTGGTTGCCCATTCGTTCACACCCCCTTGCGCTCCGGTAAGCAGGCCGCTTTGGTCTGCATTGTCCATTCCCCAAAGCCACAGGCAGCACAATATGCCAACTGCTTCATGCACGCTGACTTTCATCATCCTTGCAAGACGCAAGGTTTTTCTGTGCCCTATCAATGATTGATCTATCTTCGCCCACGCCATACCATTCCCCCTTACAGTCCGAACTTTGCCGCCAGCTTTCGAACACCTCGCTCATATTCGCGCGGTGATAGCCCCAAGGCAGCCAGCTTTGCCTTTTGTGCTTCGTATTCCACCCATGTGCCGCCACGCGCGCCGAGGCGTGGCGGCGGTTTCCGTTTCATCCGTTCACGCTCCCTTGCGTTGCTGTTCCTCAAGCCATTTTTCAAATGCTGCCTTTGTCACCATCACGCGTTTTCCGATACGGAAGGACGGGAATCCATGGGCTTGCATGAGGTTATAAGCGCCTGCGCGGGAAATGCCGAGGCATTCGGCAAGCTCCGGGGCTGATAGAGTGGCTCTGTTGTTTCCGTACATTTTTTGCGCTCCTTTCCATGTGCTTTATGGACTAATTATACCGCTTCATGCACCCTGTTTCAAGAGATTAATTAGACTAAAATTGAAAAACATCATAATTACGCATTTATATACGTTTTAACATTACTCAATGACGATTTATAGCGTTGTACTATGCTTAATTTTATGGTTTTTGGTATAAACTTTCATTAACTCTGTATAGAATACGGATTACGTTTGCGTTGCATTTAGTGCGATCTAGTGTTATTATATCTAGCAAATTAGAGGTAAAATGGGAGGGAAAAGGATGAGCGGCGATTTCAGCAAGTTTGCACAGCGCTTGAAAGCGGCAAGGTTGAAGATGGGGATTTCTCAAAAGTATCTTGCGGAACAGGTCGGGATACGCAGTGCCACGCTTTCAGCCTATGAAAATGCGGAAGCGGAGAAGCGGGTAACTCCCTCGCTTGAAAATGCGGTAGCTCTCGCAAGGGAGCTTGAAGTTTCACTTGACTATTTATGTGGCATAGATGCTACCGGCATAAAAAAGTCTACCACAGATAAAATCCGGGAATACTTGTACACGCTGACGAAAACATGTGAGTTATTTCCTTATGATGCCAAAATAGATGGACACCATCTCGATGGGAAGAGAGACCCTGAAACCGGCTTTACTGATTTGATTGAATGGTTCGGTGTTAACTTTCGGGAAAATACTGCGGTATACTCATTTCTCAAAAGTTTGGATGAAATATGGAAACTGTACAAAGCTGGAACATTGAACGAGGAAATCTATAATGCTGTTGTTGAATCGCTTTGCGACAAGTATGCAACGCTTGCAGCAGCAGAAGAAGAAGAATTACCATTTTGACAAGGAGCCCTAACCATGGCTGCACCATCCAAACGCAAGCGCCGCGCAGACGGCAATTATTCCAAACAAATCACAATAGGCCGCAAGCCGGACGGTAAGCCCATCCGCAAGACGATCTACGCGAAAACCATCAAGGAGCTGGAGCAGCGCGCGGCGGAGTATGAGCGGCAGCTCCGCCACGGTGCGCTGTCCAGTAACGAAAAGATCACTTTCGCAGAGCTTGCATCCCTGTGGGTAAAGGACTACACGCCTAACGCGTCAGAGAAAACACGCAAGGAATACGATGGATTATTAAAAAACCATGTAAATCCCGTGATTGGCGGCTATCGCATTATTGACCTGAAAAAACATGACTTGCAGGCGATTATCAACGGTATGGCAGAAGCGGGGTTATCGCAGTCGAGCATGAAAAAGACGAAGATCGCGGCGGCGGCTGTGCTCGAATTGGCGCTTGACAACGATATTCTGATGCGCAATGTCTTTGCGCGTGTAAAGGTTCCCGATGTGGAAGCAGAGGAACGGCAGCCATTGACAGAACAGCAAAAGCGGCTCCTTGTAGAGACTTGGCAAGGCCACAGGATGGGGCTTCCGGCGCTTTTGATGATGTATTGCGGGTTGCGCCGGGGTGAGCTGCTCGCCCTGACTTGGGGCGATGTGGACACAAAAAACAAGCGCCTTACCATAAACAAGGCCGTTTGCTTTGTTGGCAACGCGGCGGAGATAAAACCACCAAAGAGTAAAGCTGGGAATAGGACAATCCAAATCCCGGACGCGATCATTCCGGCTTTGCAGAATCGCCGCCGCGCTTCCATGTTGGTATGTCCTTCCGTGCAAACGGGCGGTGCGATGTCTTACACGGCTTTTCAGGCCGCATGGAGAAGTTACCAGCACTATTTGAACATTGCAGCAGGGGGGAGGATGCAAGCCGAAGCAACCCAAAGATACAGGCCGTAGAGCCGTTCACAGCGCACCAGCTCCGGCACCCGTATGTCAAGCACACGACAAAAATTTTTAGCTTGCGCTTGAAGGTTTTTCAAGCGCAGCCGGTTCCTGATGCTCTGCGAAAAATTCGCGGAGCCTTTCTGCATCTTCGGGAAGGAGGAAGCCATAACCCTTTCCTCCGATCCTGTAATAAAAAGCTATCTCCATGGTCAATACCTCAATCGAAAATGTCTTTGATCTTATACGCGATTTCAATGCGGTTGTCGGGGTACACAAGCACCCTGTCGATGAGAAGATCGGTCAGCTCGGTAGTTAGTCCTTCAGAATTGAAAACCGCTTTTGCGGCTTCCTGTCGGTTGTCGTGCCGCGCCTGTTCTTCCTGCTTCTGCTTCGCCTGTGCCAATACTACGGCATAGGCGTTTTTTGTTTTCAAAAGCAGTTCATCACACGCCGCCTTTTCTGCCTTGTAGGTATCAAGGTCGATTTCGCCCAAGAGATACCGTTCATACAGTAATCTTTTGCCGTCCTGGAGTTCTTCGATCTGCTGCTCATATTCAGACCGTTCAGGGGCGGCAGCTTCCATACGGATGGTGCCATCGGGGTTAAGGGACGCGGCAGCTTCCATCTGCTTTTTCAGCGTGATAAATACTGCCTTTTCCAGTTCCACCGCATTGATCCTCATTTTATGGCAGCGGCTTTCCTCGTCAGCTTCGGAATGGCGGCAGTAGTAATACGATGTTTTCTGCATCGTGCGGGACAGCGCGTGACCGCAGCATCCGCAAAACGCCTTGCCTTTCAGCGGATAGTCCCGCTTCTTTTTGTTGGGCTGAGAAAACCGGAGCTGGCTGGCTTGCACCTTTTCAAATATCGCTTTTTCAACGATTGCCGGGTGGTGGTCGGGGATGATATACCACTTGTCCCTGTCCTTCATTCGGCTCCGAGTACCGCCCACTTCAAGGACAGCTCGTTTGCCAATCACATAGGAACCGATGTATCTTTCATCCTCCAAAATACGGAGAACCGTTGACGGACTCCATATCCCACGGGTACGGGATATGTCGTGGGTGTGGTTTCCCCGTGCGGCCTTGTATTCGCCGGGGGTAGGAATATCCCTGCGGAATAGTTCTCTGGCGATAGCGGTGCCGTTATTGCCCTCTGCGGCAAGCTGGAAGATAAGCTGCACAACGGCAGCGGCTTCCGGGTCAGGCTCCATTCTGCCATCGGCGCTTTTACGGTAGCCATAAGGACAGATTTTACTCTGATACTCACCACGCTGCATCTTGGCATATTTCGCGCTCTTGGTCTTGATGGACATATCGCGGCTGTAATATTCGCTGATAAGATACTTGAAAGCGACATCCATGCCGCCGGTATCGCCTTTGAAATTGTTGGTGTCAAAATCGTCGCTGATGGAGATAAAACGGGTATGGAACAGAGGAAACACGCGCTCAATGAAATAGCCTGTTTCAATGCTGTTTCGTCCGAAGCGGGAGAAGTCCTTGACGATGATGCAGTCAATTCGATTTGCCCGCACCATTTCGATCAGCTTCTGCACCTGGGGGCGTTCAAAGTTCGTGCCGCTGTAACCGTTGTCGATGAACTCCAAGATTTCAGCGTTCAGATATTCAGGCATTGCCGCCGCATACTCGTTGAGAACAAGGAGCTGGTTTTCAATGCTCAGACTATCGTACTTGTAGTCCTCGATGGACAGGCGGATGTAGAGGGCGATTACATATTTCTGCATTGCTTCAATACCTCCACATAGTTTTCAAATTCACTCTGGAACCGGTAGTAAACCGTAATCTGCTTGTCATGGGATACCTCGATACGGTCAATCAGTCTTTCTATCAGAGCGGCGGTCAGTTCCCGGTCAGCTTTGATGCTTTCCGCGTCCCGCGCCAGCGCCCGGTACTGCTCGATCTGCTCGTCCATAGTTCGCAGACCATCTTCCAACTGCTCAACTTCCAGAGCAATGTCAGCAATCTTGCTTTCGTACTTTTCCTTGTAGTCAAAGTATTCATCCTTGGTAAGAACACCTTGGATAAGGTTTTCATATAGGCTACGCACGATACCGCGCAACCTCTGGATTTCTTGTTTGCGGCTTGTGATCTTGTCCCGCAGCTCTGCCCGTTCAGCGGCCTGCTGGGGCTGTTCAGCCAATGACAGGCTGTATTTACCCAACGCAGTATTGAGTGCTTCCTGAAGCATATCTGCCAGCATATCCAGCAACGCATCCTCGCGGATGGTCACGCCGGGGCAGGTATCTTTGCTGATTCGGCTCTGGCTCAGGCAATGGTAGAAGTACACATCATCGGACTTCTTGCGGATATTTCTCTGCCGGTGCAGGTTGCCGCCGCAATGGGCGCAGAACACCTTGCCTTTGAGAAGATTCGGCGTGTAGGCTTTGACCTCCCGTGCCTTGGCGCGGCTGGCGGTCTGATTG